>Ga0123355_10013231_pt1 | contig 12826 bp, 9 predicted proteins | sample TergutEmb28metaG_3_FD_89872 | JGI IMG/M metagenome (GOLD analysis project Ga0123355, IMG submission 89872) | Embiratermes neotenicus P1 segment gut microbial communities from Petit-Saut dam, French Guiana - Emb289 P1 | ecosystem: Host-associated > Arthropoda: Insects > Digestive system > Gut ...
GTGTTTATGGTTTTGGAAATGAAAGAATGGAGATAATGTTTTTGGGGAGGGGGGGGGGGGGGGGGGGGGGGGGGGGGAGCATTTGCTAGTCACAAAATACAGATTCTAACCTAGTCATGCAAGGTAATAATAATGTGAGGCAATTTAAGAAGTCTACAGTACTTATTAACTTCTTTAATCAGTCAATATACGTAGTTTGTTTTTTTTCTCTCTCTCTCTCTGTCTTCAAATATGACAGATGTCCTTTAGGGGTACACACACAAACTGACTTATGCATTTCATCTCTGTCAACCGTAGTGCATATATGAAACATCTGGAACTGCAAAGATTCCAGTATTACAAAATGGGAACATTCTAATTTTGATTAATGACTGGCAGTATGACTGTTAAATTGTGTCACATTATAATATACAATAAAACAAATACCTAATAAGAATCTTCTCTATAGGTTTTTGAAGAAGAACACAGCAGTTGACATCTGACCGCTGTGTTGGAGATGGCTGCTGAGGCTGCTGTTCTGGCTGTTGCTGGCATGACTTATAACCAGGAGATCGAAACTTCAGAGATGTGACTTTTCTTACAGGTGGTTCTTTTACTGATGGACGCTGTGGGAATGTCAGTTGAGCAATATGGTCCTTCAGTTGCTGAACAGTCTAGTAAAAATGAATTGACAGAATCACCAACATAAAACATACTATCAAAATAACCAAACAGATGGAGACACACCGCAAAGTTGTGTGCCAGCATAGTTATGTTGCATGTACCAGTGTATGTGTTATGATATCTCAAAATGAAAGTAAGTCACAGTGGTGATTTGCAACATGAGCACTGGAATTAAAAATTAATCTAAAATAGTGTGCCTTAACGTCCTGAAGTATATTTTGTGAAAAGTCTACAGGGTCAGTACTATGATAACAAGAGCATTTTGACTTTCAAAATTATGCTTCAAGGAACAGATATTAACAAATTTAACCCTTGAAAGCTACTGATAACAACTAAATACACCTCAATCTGGCAATCACCTTGTAACGCAGATATCCTGGAGTACCATTTAGGAATGCAACATTTATCACAATACAGGGGGGTTTTGATGTAACTCGAATGATGTAGAAGGAAGTCGGAGGTTTCTCAGTATCCCTGAAACAATACGATTATACATATATATTCCTGTACAGACATATCAACAAAAACAGTGAAAGTTAGCAAATTATTCCTTCATTAAAGAATTATTAATTCCCATGTCTGACACACACTAATAGTGTAAGGATTCATGAGAGTCAGCAGCATAAAATGCAACTGCACGTAGAGCATAATACTGTGAAGCCTACACACACCTTGACTACCCTACTACTCTTTTCTTCTCACTACACATGTGGAGGTGCACAACTGCTTGTACGTGAAAACCGGCTACTGGCATATTCTGAACATGCTTTTTCTGCTGACTACTGGGTGTCAATACTGACTAAACTCTGCCCCTGAAGGTTGCCTTTTATTAAAACTGTTCCAGTAATTAATCTTTTCAGCAAGGGAATCAACATGCAACTGTAGCTGTGTTGTGAGTTCTGCCTTTGGGTACAGTCTCTTGAGTATTTAGCCCCTGTATATCAGGATTTAGGCAACAATCCCAAGTTGTGATGGAAGTACCATAGGTAATGGAATTCCATCCCAACTGAATTCATGAACCAGACTCCTTCTTGAAAAGCTAACAGGTCCTCAACTATTCAGTAAATTCCCTGCATTTTATGGAACCCAAAGTTATTCACAACAGCCACTAACCTGTCCCTATCCTCAGCCAGAAAAGTTTAATCCATGGCCTCTGTTTCCTTCAGGTTCCCCCCCTTCAACTCTTCCCCCCACACGTGCCACAAGCCCTGTCCTTCAAAACCTTCTTGATTTGATCACTCTAATCTACTCAGCAAAAATTATGAAGCTCCTCCTTATGCAATTTTCTCTGGACCCCAGTTATTTCAATGCCTAAACATAAACCACTATGATTACATACCCAAGAATCAGTTTTACATAAGAGTGATTCTCTATGAGTACAAAGGTACTCCAGTCTTTCAGCAAGGAATAGAGAGCTGCAGCTGCCTGACGACACTGAATGACTTGAAAACGGCCACTAGAATTAGCTGAGTGTAAGTGTCGGGGTAGAGGCCTGTCATGCTGTAAGACGAGTCCTATACGGTGAGTATGTAGCCACTTCTTCCACACAGATGGCTCCAGAAGACAGATAGGCTTCCAAAATTGGGCAAACTGAGGACATGTCATGTCACTAAAACAGTGAAACATTAATAATTATTGGAGTTATATTATGCTATTTCATGAAAGAAAGGGCAGTACATTAAGAAATATATTTCATTAAATCAACGTTTTATATTATTTTTCTACCTCAGAGAGTAAAAAAACCTGGCATTACAGTACGGCAATAACTCGTTTATAACATTTCACTTTATCTTCCAATGTAGAAAGTTTTGTTGACAGAACAAATTAGTAATGTATCTCAAGCAAGCATTATAACTAATGTCCATCAAAGAACCTGATTTTGCATTTAAAGGTTTCAGTACAGACCAACTTATTAGAGAACTGTAAAACAGAAAAGAGTCAGGATCATAAAAACTAACAACTAAACTGAAACTGTATCATTTCCCCATCCCTTCACTGTCTGTAATCACTAAAAACACTCAAGAAAACATACAGAATCCATACATGTGAACTCAAATTAACCACACTGTAACAGCAACACTGTCCACATTACCAATGGAAATTACAAAATAGTTTTTTTTAATGCCTTCAGCCCAACTAAATGTATTATATTATATACGAGGGTCGTACCGAAAGTCATGAGCAACTTTTTTTTTGCATGCAAACCAGGAACAGCAGACGGAGAGTATGGTGGTAGATGGAACCAGCTGTTGCGTTATCCTTGAGTGTCTTGTGACGTCAATAGCTTGCATCACGTGACCAGTATCACTCCTAACAAAATGGCCAACAATGATATGTCATTTCACCAGAGTGCTGTCATCGAATTTCTTGTTAGAGGAAATCCCTGCTGCAGAAATTCACCAGAGACTTCAGTGTGCTTATGGAAGTGTGTGCATGGGTGACAGCAGTGTTCAAAGATGGGTGAAACATTTTAAAGATGGGAACACGAGCATCCAAGATCAGCCTCGGAGCGGTCGCCCTAGAACAGCCTCAACTGAACGCGACAAGGAGAGAGTGGATGAGATTATTCAAGATGACAGGTGTGTGACTGTGGACACAATAGCCCGAACACTTGGAATAAGGCACAATGCAGTACAGGAGATGATCGAAAGCTTAGGCTATAGGAAAGTTTGTGCTCGTTGGATCCCACGCTTATTGACCGAAGACCACAAAGGTCAGCGAAAAGCCATCACCTCAGAACTGCTGCAGAGATATCGACACAAAGGCGATGATTTGTTGCTCCGTAACCTGCTGCTCGTTATGTCCAGACACTGCACAAGCTCCGTCGTGCATTGCGCGACAAACGTCCAGGACAAAACATCATCCTGCATGACAACACTCGCCCCCACTCCGCTCGCCTCAAATCGAAAGCAACTGCAAAGATGGGGTGGGAAGTTCTTCCACACCCCTCCTATAGCCCTGACCTGGCACCCTCCTACCATCTTTTCAGATTTGTGAAGGATCAGCTGCGCACACAACGTTATGAGACAACGGACGCAATTCAGAAAGCAGCATGTCAGTGTCTTCGGATGGCTGGAATGGAATTTTACAGAAGGGGAACACTGGGAGAATTGTGTACAAAGAAGTGGCAATTATGTGGAAAAAAAAAAAGGTCTGTAGATTAAGGTGGTGTATTTGGTTTGTCAATAATAAAGCATGTTACTTTACAAAAAATTGTTGCTCATGATTTTCGGTACGACCCTCGTACTATATAAATATTTGGCTACGTGTTTTGACCAATTATACGACCATCCTCTGACCATATAAACACAAAGAAACAAAAGTACAATAGCAAGTTCACTGTGTTTATGTGCTGGGTGTCAAATGGAAACTGCTTCCCCTGTCAACCAACACATATACATAGGACACAAAAACCAGCTCCATATAAAAATTAGAACTGAATATACATATATGCCTCACATCAACATACCAACAGTTCTGCGTGTCATCATACATTCATACACCACACAGATGCTGCTATTTACAAACACAGCAAACAAATAATGACAAATTTTACACAATGTGCCCAATATTTAACTATTTAATAATATGTTTTAAAGAATTTTTAATTTTATTATTATGCATTGTAAAACAATATGACTGAGATCTCATTCTGATGCAAAATGAAATTTGCAATTGTAATGCTAGTTTTATGTGTTCATATGGCCTCAGAATGACAACATGATTGGTTGAAACATGCAGCCAAATATGTATACAACATAACATAATAAAATCATATGAGTCGATGACATAAAAAACTATTATGTAACTTGTGCAACACAATGGGATGTCTATGACAAAAATTAATTTTTTGAAAGACACAACAGGTTCCCACCTTGAGGAGAGTACAGGAATTGAAGAGTTTGCTGGCAGGTAGAATACTGGCATACCACTACGTATGCTCTCAGGAATGGTGTAAGTTGCAGAATTACTAGGAAAAGAACTAAGATGCACTAGCAACTGATCTGATCTACTCAGATTTTTTAGAGTAGTCCAGAAGCGAGATACCACAGCCTGACGATACTGAGACTTGAAAGGTTTCTTCAGTAGGCAAGTGATGTCATGAAGAAATTCATATGGTGCTAGAAGAAAATACATCAGTTTGTAGAAAAACAGTATAAAATATCACATCTACAACTCCACAGACAGCTCAAAGTCGTCAGAAGCATGGAATTTCATTGGAAAAATTCCACACAATCATAAATACAAATGAAACTCACATGACATGTAAAAAACTGCTAACCAAAGTGTACCCAGTTTCTGAAATTGAAAATGGGATTGAGTGTAAACATCTACACTGAGCTAAGTTCAAATATGGGTTAATATCATGATTTGGAAATTTCAAATACAAATATAGAACTCAAAACTTAAATTTTGCCTTTGAACTTCAAAAGTTCCACTTCATTATCCACCATTTTAGAAGTATGTTCATACCGCACATCCCAAATAAGGTGAAGGTGTGCACATGCACACATGTGTATGTGGTGATATTGCCGTGAAGTACCTATTAAGACTCAGATGTTCGTCTCCCTAAAAACAAGTTAGCACAAAGAAATGTTTAAAAGACAAAAATCTTTATATTAGCAGTTGTACAGATTTTGTTTAAAACATTTCAATAGAAGGACAATGACCAGTACTTAAAAAAATAACTTTTACTGTTACATCTGGACTTTCTTCCTCATACTTTTTATGACATTACATACGAACTGGGTGAAACATTCCACCCAACTGCAAGTATAATGAAATCAACACCATCAAGAAGTTGATGATCTAGCCATGACAAGACCCATGATGAGAACACTGTTGAACTTTATGAAGTGAAAATGAAAATAAAAGGTAAAAACGACTTTGAACATATTGAATTTTAAATCTAATCACTGCGTTTCTTTTATTCTTGTATTTTTTATCTTAGTGTTCTCATAATGTTATCAAACCATAAAGTGAGAATATGTTTTATTAGCCATTAGCCATTTCAAACTGTGTAATACATAACCACACTAATATGTATAGCACTTCAACAAAAAACACAGGATAACCAAAAACCAGGTGTGTTACAATATAGACTCCATTCTTGTGATCAGCACATGTGATACAGTTAAGACCAGCTTATTTCACATGATACAAAAAATGTAAAAATCTGTTTTGCTGTACAATCCAAATAACAGGCATTATGTTTATTGAAATTATGGAATATGTGAAGAAAAATCTAATTCTAGAATGTAAGACACCTAGCAAGAAATTAATTTAAAACCTGGACCAACTCTGTGGTGCCAGAATTAAATGCTGGGCATCAAGTGCAGCTGACCAAAATTTAAACAGTAGCTAAATAATACAGGCCATGATAGACTACCAGCATTTAGAGCATTACACTATGTGACATATACCTGACATTAGGTTCCAAAGGATTAGAGCACCATATTATAGTTTTGAAAAGGGATACACAAATAACCAAACTATGCTGACAATCAGCTAAAATTAATAATTTTATTTAAAACACCAAAGTTAATGTTCCATACTTAAGTTCACAGAACCAAAAATAAATAAACCTCAATAACAAAATGATGGAAACTGTGACGCAATAAAATAATGTCTGAAATGCACAAACTTTAAGAAACAAAGATGCTTTGATGTACAGGGTGGCGCAAAAAGAACGCATGTTTTTGATATCTGCCTGCGATTTCTTTCTTTGGGGTTACCTCAAATCAAAAGTCTATGTTCGAAAACCTCGTACAGTCGACGATCTGAAAGTTTCCATCGCGAAGAAATTGCAACTGTGCCACAAGAAATGTTAGTAAATGTGATGCAGAACTTTGAGGAGAGGCTCCGGACGTGTGTACGGCAAGAAGGACACCATCTTTCCAATATAATTTTCCGTAATTGAGTAATCAATGTAAGTAATCAAAACTGCATTTATTACAGGTTGTTTTGGTGTTAACATAATTTTTTTTATATTGAAAATAAAAGAAAGTTACATTTGAAAAAAAATGCATTCTCTTTGCACCACTGTGTATTTGTGTAACAAATGATAATACAATATAAAGCAATGAAACAAACAACCTACCCTCAATAGAAATGGAGTAGTGGATGATACCGGACCCAGCATACACCCATGGTCCCAAGCCAGGACCTGAGACACCAGATACAGATACGGGGCTGGAACCAGGATGATCAGAAGGTGATGGTGGCCACTGACAACTAACTGTATAGTCTATATAGATGTGGTTCTTCCACGGCAACACTAGGCCTACCTCCACGTGGTTGTCTCGAATATTAATGTTCTGTAACATGTTGCATTTCCTGTTCAGTGGTTTCTACGACTGATGTTTGTTTCACACAGTAAAAACTCTTTTTTATATAATGTGAAGGGACTTCATAAGAAAAGCAGGATAAAGGGAAAATGTACAGTCAACTGCCTATTGTTATTTTACGTCATTTTAATACTTTGGACATTATGCAGCATATGGTTGGGTCTTTGCGCATGACAATCCTGAAAAGGAAGCAGTCACAGTGTATCATACAGTACTATCCTAGCATTAAGAAAACAAAGAAGAAACACTGACCGTGAAAACAAGTACCCAACTGAGCCAGGCATTTTCTCACCCAACAAAATACTTCAGCAACATCAAAGATAACATACAGCAAGAAATAAAATGTCTCTTAATTTGCTCTGTTATTACAGATGCAACTTTTGTTTTGCAGTGAGCCTACCTACACTATAGGATTCAGCAGTGACTGTACAATACTATTAATTAAATACTTATCAACAGCTGGTTCAGCACTTACATACTGAACTGAGTATCTTTCAGACAGACTGGCAGCTGGCCCTGTCCATTTGGATGCCTTTTCTGACACATCTAAGGTGGTAACATATACACAGGAGATTTGTAAACTGGCTCAACAGGTTTGTGCCACACAGATAATTTGAGATTGGGGGTGCAGATTTCCCAGATACATAGAATTTAATTTTCTTTTTTCTTTTGTGAGGTCGGGCTATATTACCCACTGTATCCGCCAAGTGTTTTTGTGGTAGGGACACCTGACCTCCACAAACAGAACAGGCCACAACAATGTTAAATGGAGTGGTCAAATTTTAACCAAAATCTAAACACATCTTCTAAGTTTAGTAACTCTCTCAAATATTATAGTTCATAATAATTCCTTCAGTACTTCTTGTGCTTTTATATGCAGACTCACATACAGATTTGGTGCAGGCACTGAGGGAATTGTTGCGACTTTTCATTAGCAATACATCAAAAAGACAGGACCACAGACTGTATAAGGAATGTATGATAACGAAACACATGCTTGGAAGGCTACCACACAAATGTCTTGATTTAAGGCATAATATACCAGTAGGTATTATTTTACAAGTATATAAGCTTATCTTCTCAACAGCTATTGTCTTCAAAACTAGAAAATACCTTGTCAAACAGGTACATCACAGAAAAAAGTTTATGTTGCTATGTCCTTTGCACTACTCTATGGAGCAAAATCACAGTAACTGATGTGCAGATCACAAGGATGACCTCAACTATAATCTAAAGACCAAGCTATGGTTAGGTAGGATGTTAAATGTCTGGCTTTCCCAAAAATGAATGTGCTTGCATATCATTCCACCTGCACCAGAAAATATCACAGATTCATAGCCATAAACTTGCAACCATGTATTTTTTACTCTCTGAAATGTTAGTCCTTGCACGAATGTACTGTACCTTGCACAGAACAAAACTGACTTTCTTACATTAAAGTACTTCTTTACTTGTAGGATCTGTCATGATGCTTTATCAAATACAGAGATTACATAAGTGCAAATGACAAAACTGGCCGCTACTTCGACGCTGATATTGAGTACCTTGATGGTATATCCTTCTCGTAATCGGCAACACAGAACACTGAGCAATGTTGTGGCCAAGTTATCTTCTTCCTGTTTCTTTCTCAGTAGATGAGGCTCATGACTGCCATAGAAACAAGCATTGCTGAAAGAATAAGGAGCATCATTGGGAGAAACTATTATGTATATTCAATCATACCAAACAATATATCACATACCAAAAAAAAAAAAATTTTATACAGGTGAAATAAACTAGGTAGACGGACGTGAATAAACGCAGTTGGGTGGAGGACTAAAAAGTACTCACTGTTAAAACTTAACATGTCACAAAATGTACTAAACAGACCTGGACTCAAAATTTTGAAAATCTGCATTCACATATGTCACTGCCCATAAGAAAACACCCCTGGAAATTAATTTCAAATATTTAGATAACAAGAAAATTTACTTTTAAGACATGCTACATAAACTGTTTTATTTTCACAAAATGCCCTTCATCTCATAACTTTATCTTTCTCTGTCAAAAATAATGTTTTTTTTTTTTTATAAACCATACGCTAAAATTTAATTCTCCATGGCAGGATAAAGGCTAATCAGACCTGGGTTTGAAAATTCTTATTGTAAAACTAAAAACTGTACTTAATAAACACGAACAACCCTCTTACCTGACATGCCACTCGCCTGCATGAGCTACAGGTACAGAACGCACAACTGATGATACAGAAGGTGAATGATTTGGCACAAGCGACACAGACCCATAGTTAACTTTCTGGAACCTCCACATTAGGAATTTCTCATGATAAATATTCACAGTTGTTCCCGTATCAGAGTTCTGCAAATATTCATCAAACATTTAATGAAAATCAAACCAAATGTCAATATCAAGAATCACAAAAAACTTGTGCTTAAACCACAGGCAGTTCATACTATTTATAGACCATGCAAATAAATACATAGGATGATATTACGTAATCTGGCACACTGCACCTACTGCCTTAGAACATCTTATGTGACTGGGAAATGCACAAATAAAACATAAAATACCTAACAGTACATTCTGTAAAAAGCAAAATGTTTCAAAACTAAATTTTAAAGGATGTATGATTCTGCTGCAATGCAAATAAGGCAGTAACTATGCTCAGAAAACTTACTATTGCAGGAATCACATTCAGATAAGCTCCACAGGTTGCATCTGCTATAAACTGCATAAGATCTCCATATGGAACAAGACCAGAACAACAGTGTGGGTGGAAAGGAGAACCTACATGAAGAAAGGAACAGGACACTGTACCACCTTGAAGCTGTGCCAACACTGAGTCAAGAACATTAACATCTGGGCTTGCTACCACCCCATCTGTCACAACTATCAGACCTGCAAAGAAACAAGACAAGAAAATTATAAATAAAAGCTTACAATAATGACAGTGACAAGTATTACTAATTTCAAATTATATCTGCAATGTTATATTAACCAATATAATAAATTTAAAATATGTTTGTCAAAATACATGTTATAATAAACAATGACAGTAGCTATGGGACGGAATATGAATACTGTACCTAAAAAGCTTCAAACAAAATCTCATCTGCAACATGCACAAAGTGTGCATGAGTGCAAATGAAATCAATGAATGTTACAGAAACTACAGACCAACAAAGAAACACGGTTCATAACTCAGCAGTAAACAGCTGCTGGTCTTATAAAAAAAATAATAAAAACAGTTGCTATAAATACTCTCTGAACGAAAACTGTGACCAGCAGCATTACCAAGGAGCAAAAGTATGGGCCATGTGAAGCTATTTAAAAATACCTAACTGGTTTCCTGAGGCCCAAAAATATTTTGCACAAATAATCAGAAAAGCTGCATGTACTAAGCTGCTAAGACAATCTAATTATTCCAAACACACTTCATTTTACACTCACTTTTACAACTGCTCTCAGGTAACAGGCGCAAAGCAAGCATGCCATATCGGAGCATGTTCACAAATGCTGCATCAGGTGCCACCATTGGTACTCGAGCTGCTGGTGGTGGCACCATCTCTCCATCACTGCTCTCTTCAAACAGCCCACCAACTAATTTTTCAGATTCAGCCTGAAATTAGTTTCCTCTAAAAGGTCACATGGTATAGAACAGAACAGAATACAAGAAGGGCGGGAAGTATGGCGGTAAGTGAACTTCAGCCACACTTGACCCTATACGCAGCTCTTATGCTCACGCATTTTTCAGACTCACATTTTGAACAATGTACAGTATCCTGCTGATAAAGATTTCCTGTAAGTCACCTGGTTGCACAGTATGTTGACTCGGGTTCCTGCACCTTAACATAGCCAAAGTGTCACAGTCACAAACAACAATTCCAGCCATTTCAGATACCTGTTTGCATCTCTCACACTTGGGACTGTTTACCAGGCCCTGTGGTATACTGCCTTCCTTGTATTTGATTATTTATTCAATGATAAAGCAACTCTGCAGATTATTTCTACCTGAGCTCTATTGTCAGAAATTTACAAACATCTATGAATAAATATTAAGATTCACCAAAAAGAACACACTGCAACATTGCAGATGTTCAGTAACTATTTTAAGGAAATAATTTTTTTTTTTTTTTGGGGGGGGGGGGGTGTTTATTAAAAAATCAAAAAAAAAAAAAAGGTGGTTTAAAATTTTAAAATTCCCCCCCCCCCCCCCCCCAAGCTCTCAAAGGTTAAAATGTTATATAACTGGCACACCACAGGTTACGTCATCACATACGCTACGGAATGTAAATCTATGAAAGGGTGTAATTAATAGTAATAATAGCGATGATGATGATGATGATAATGAGTTTTAGAGATAATAATGGGTTTTAGAAGATTATGTAACATATCCGTCACGGGTCTTTGTTCATAAAGAAATACATCGCACTATTTACGCTGACACACATACGCAAATGTTTTTCAATTTAGGACGCCGCGAATATGCTTGCAAATGCCAGGCGGTCCAGCACAAGCACGAACGAAGCGCCCTCTCACTGTGAGTCACAAATCTTAAAATCGGCTGCTTCTTTGCCCTCGCAGTGGCCTAGCGTTGAGAATAAGGCGTGCAGTATTGGAAAACGCGTTCTTAATCCAATCATACGAAAACACATCACCCTCCACTGTAATTTTAAGTGAAAGTTTCCTGGTAAGGATGTCCCTATAAGTGGGTGGTACAGTAATTCGTAGCAACGGATGGATATTGGACATAACGAAGAGCAATGGCGGAAAAATTAGATGAAACTAAGCATCGCCTTGAAAGAATTCCAAAGAAACCCCTGTCACGTTTACATGCGCAATCTGACGTATCCCTGGTATCTTTCCACGCAGCAGGGAGGCTTTCGAAACTGCGACCACACAGTCAACTGATGATCACAGACGTCCATCAGCACCAAGCAAGGCAAGGCTCTATACATTATTTTACTATTAATTTGCTGCTACATGTTTCGACGCAGCTCCCATCCTCAGGGAGCTTACACCAATGTTAACACGCAGAGCAACAAAATATTGTTTAACGATGATCAAGCATATCAGACGTGCGGATTTCAGTAAAAATTTACAATATTTGAAACGTTATTACAAAATGGTAGTAAAATTTGCGACATGGTTTGATAAAACGTGCAGATTTGGACATTAACAACTAAATACATCCAAATTAAAGCAAATGACACTATTTTTATAAAAATCTGTAATCAACAACAAATTATGCTCAATATAACTCCCTGAGGACGGCAACTGAGTCGAAACATGTAGGAGCAAATTAATAATAATATACGTAACGTGCATTGTGCATTTGTTGATGTCCATAATGAGTTTGTTAATCAATTAACAATGCAAGGACTGAACAATACGAAAGTGCTATTCACAAATTCCTATGATGGAGTGAGGAGCACTTCGTGCCACTGGTTGCTGTACTCCTCGCGTGAAGAAAGTGTTACCCCAGAGATGTTACTCTATCAGTGACAAAACATGGCAGCATGTAAACGGGTAAGGCATGTGATTCGTCGAGAATATTCGATATCTAATGACAGAAGACGAAGCCGGCCTGCAAGCACCGGAACGACAATTTTTACACAATTCTATGATTTTAATGTTTTAAGGTAGAATGGTCAATGCAATATCCTGCAGTGGCTAGACATGATGATAATTTGTCGTAACTAACGGGGGGGGGGGGGGGGGGGGGGTGGTTTTCTCCCTGGGGGAGGAGTTTGTGGGAAGTGTGTTTGTGTTTGTTGTTTTATTTTTTTGTTTTGGGGGGGGGGGGTTTTTGGTGGGGA
>Ga0123355_10013232_pt1 | contig 12826 bp, 4 predicted proteins | sample TergutEmb28metaG_3_FD_89872 | JGI IMG/M metagenome (GOLD analysis project Ga0123355, IMG submission 89872) | Embiratermes neotenicus P1 segment gut microbial communities from Petit-Saut dam, French Guiana - Emb289 P1 | ecosystem: Host-associated > Arthropoda: Insects > Digestive system > Gut ...
CAATTTATTAAGTTTTATTTCACTTCTTCTATGCTCAACATGTTTCGGACATTAATACATCCATCATAAGGAGCCTGCGACTTTTCTATTGTATCACCACATTGGTTGTGTGTTCTTGTTTCGATATGTGTTGGAGTTTCGGTGTGGCTGGTTTGGGTGTGGTATGTGTGTGGCAGGCTGAACCCTGCCACACAGATACCACACCCAAACCAGCCACACCGAAACTCCAACAAACATCGAAGCAAGAACACACAACCAATGTGGCGATACAATAGAAAAGTCGCAGGCTCCTGATGATGGATGTATTAATGTCCGAAACATGTTGAGTATAGAAGTGAAATAAAACTTAATAAATTGTGACATCAAGTTGGTCTCTTATTCTACAACACAACGCATATTAAAATATGTTTCTGTCACAATGAGAAATGTAAATAGCATACTAAAAGGTGACAGACCTGTCGGTGGCAGGATTTAAGATATCTGGCGTTCAGTTGCATAACTTGTAACTCTTAAATTGTTTCGTACGGAATAAACATGTGTCAAAAATATCGGGGCTGGTTTCCGGAAATGTTCTGTCCATGCGGCACCGAATTAATGAAACAAGCGTTCCAATTAATAATTAGAGTTAAACTCCAGCTGTTCACACATGTTTCTCCAGTAAGCGTGTAAACATTTAAAGCCCCAGTGTCACGTGATGCAATATTTTAAATCTCCGTGTTTGTCCGGTCCTGTAAATAAATATCCATTATTATTTAACAGAATTGGCATATATTTCTTTTAATGTAAATGGAGGTAGGAAGTTGAGACTCACATATGGAAGGGCATGTTGGTCCCTCTCAAAAACGATGGAAATATGCTCTGAATCTTTGAAAGAAGAACATTAAGAATGATTTACGTTTCTGTTAACGATAATGTTATACGGAGAACAGGATACATTTCTGAGCTTCATACGTTCTACGTTGAACTAAGCACAGTTAAAGTGACAAAAATAAGAAGATTGAGGAGGCTGGCAAACTTCTTTAGAATGTAAAAACCAGACCGTGCAAAAAGCTTACTGCTAAGTCAGAAGGCACTCGACGTGTAGGAAAACCTAAGTTGAGGTGGCTTTGAGTCAATTGAAGATCTGAAGAGAAGGGCATGAAGAACTGGAGGCGTAACAGCGGAGGGCAATTTCGAAAGAGACTACGGTTCACCAAGAAATGTAATGTCAGAACAAGGAGAAGGAGGAGGAGGAGGATGAGGAAGAGGAGGAGGAGGAGGAGGAGGTAGGAAGTGACATTTTGTACATTATGGACACGGATTTGTCTTCAGCATCAGGGGAAACTGGGATTCTCGCTCAGGCCGGGCCGTGCGGTGGAAAAACTGGCGATGGGACAAGTTTCTTTTCAAATACTTCTGTTTTCCTCCATAAATGTCATTCTACCAACACTCCACACTAACCTAACATTCAAAGCTTCTTTTAGGAGACAGGCAAAGGGTGAAGTTTTGAACCTTCCAACACAAGTGATGTATTTTTTTTTTTTAAATGGGGAACATTAAAATGGAATGCACTATCAATATTTTTCTTGTATGCAAACGTCTAATCATTCTAATGTAAATCTCCTCATTACTTGACAAACAAAACTCCTTTTATGGGCACTGTTGTTCTACTTGAGGTAGCATGTACGTTTTTCCCATAACACTGTTTCGCAAGCCGATCACACTGGCTCAATTATCTAACACTGCATTTTATTCAGTAGCTCAAACACTGGAATGTTGATTTCAAATCCCACTGAAGAAATGCAAGTATGTACAGGTATGTAGGTGTTATTATACGTAGGGCTGAGCCTTGTGGCCAACCTAATCCTCGCCGAAAGTCCCCTACTAAACGCCTACAAACAGTTTGTTAAAAACTTTAAAATGGGTAGAAATACGATTCACGAATCTGTACAGTGCCACTGACAGACAGATATATGTTGTAGTTTCATTTTTAGACGCGTTCGCAAAATTGAGAAAAGCGACTATTAGATTCGTCATGTCTGTCTATCCGTCCGTCCGTATAAAACAACTAGGCTCCGAAAGGAAGGATTTTTATGAAATTTAATATTCGAGAATTTTTCTGAATTCTGTCGAGAAGATTCATGTTTCATTAACATCTGATAAGAATAACGGATAATTTACATGAGGACCTGAGTAAATTTATGACACTATCTTGATGTATTCTTCTCACAATGAGAGATTTGTGGACAAAATCAAAAAGCACATTTTATGTTCAATAAAGGTTTTCCAAATCTATTTCGTTTATGAGATAAGGTAGAATATGGAACATCCGGACAGGCCACAGATGATAAAATAATAAAGTGCATGCGCATTGCGTGCTGGATAACTAAGGCTGCAGACACACACTTAGAATAAATAGTTCTTATTGCCTTTTCATGGCAAAAATGGTTACGTGAACGCGCCTCAATTTCAGTTTATTTGTACATGGAACCCGAAACTTCATCACCGTATTCACAAGTGCCCGCCATCTGCCCCTATCCTGAGCCAACTCAAATTACGGGATAAAAATATTTAAGGTTTTCATTCGACTCATCCTCGTATAAATAATTATATTAACATAAACATAAGTTCAATCCCCTGAAATTATTTGGCGTGTGCGCTCCATAAAACTGATCCAATAGTTCCCGCGATGCGGTTAACTGTTTATTACAGTAATAGAGTTGTAGATATTGCAAAAAACATAATTCTCTTGAAAAGCTAAAAGCATTTAATTCCCTTAATAAGTTGTATCAGATACTCTTCCAGACAACTAATTGATTCAGGCAATCACAAATTACCTACCGCAGCGTTCCCAAATGCCCGCTGCTTGGATATACAGATGGCAACATCCGCACCGTAAACACGACCTACGCAGCGGCTCTCAAGACCACCACCATCCACAAACTCGTTGCAGAAAACCAATGCTGCAACTCAACATCTAAAGCTCCTGATGATGGGCGTATGTACCCGAAACATTTCGAACTAAGAATACATCAATAAAATTACATGGTTGCATCAAGTTGGCATTTCACTTCATTTCATGAGGAAGATGCACGGTCAAACAACCCTCAAATTCAACAATTTTATGTATCACATATTTTACGGATCATCTCTCTTTCAGAAACCCCCCCCACACACACACACCAAACTACTTTATTCTCTGAAGATATTACGTTATGTTCAATACAAGCAAAAGAAAACAGGCTCATGTCACAGTTTTCTTTACTTACAACTTTAAGTCTAATATTGTTATCTATATTTTCATTCCCTGTTTTATGTAATGAAATGAACAATAAAAGTCAAAATATTCATAACTGTACAGTTTAAGCCATTTCTCGACTTATACTTACTTGATAATTGCATTTCTATGATAAACAGAACAAGTAGAAAACTTCGTTACACCTTCCTTTACAATTCATTTAATTTCATTTGAAAAAGGGCCGAACGTAATATGATTCCTTTACCGTGGCTTAACAGCCACTAGTGCGTCAGGGCGTCCTCGTTGTCGAGGTTTCGCGATCACACTCAGACACACCACATTCGGGAGGAATTCTGGATGGGTGATAAGTCCGACGGTGAGAACTCTACCTGACAGCACACAATATTCACAACAGACAGACATCCACACCCTGGGCGGGATTCGAACCCACAATCCCAACATGCGAGCGGCCGCAGACCGACGCCTTAGACCGCGCGGACACCGGGATCTCCTGACCGTAATATAGACCTAAAATTATTAAATTACATGCACTTAATAGATATTAATACATTATTTTATTTTTGATTGAAACGTAAAATTCCTGTATTTACCAGGTTAATAATTATTTTTCCTTTCGAAAACAAATAATTTCGCCACGTATATTTCTTTGTTACAAAAGTAAATTCTAAAACTTGAAATTCGAGAAAGTCGATATCGTGTAAGTCACAGAACATCCGTACTTAACAGCTTAAAGCCCTGGGGTAAATACATGTACGACCCGCCATAACATTCCACTACATTTTACCCACAAAAAATATTTATGTGTGTCGTACGGTTCTCACAATAAAGAGCAATTTTTTTCTCCTAAATAAAATTAACTGACTGGTCTTTGTAATGGAAACGGAGTCTGTACTATTCAAGGTACGGACATATTTCTATGCATAATTTTAACAAATGGCAGTCTTCAAAGAGATAATTTGTGTCACGGTGAACTGCCAAAAGCGAAATGTGGAAGGCAGGTGTGGTCATTACTTAGCTGTAGTTTACATTCGAGATATAGTATCAAACGACAGCTGCTTCAGACGACCTTCTGACGGTAACTAATTGTTAAAGTGACTTTAATACATTCCGTGCACACTATAACAAAGTTAAGACAATGTTGCACAGTTGTCAACTGCTGGCAGGAATGCTCTTGTTAGGCGGAAGTAACTTACGGAATGTTTCTCAAAGTTTCATTCTGGTCATGTTGTCTTTCAGTCTAATGCTTAATTCCAAGTTCAGAAAATTTTCATGTCACAACGCACAAAGTTGAACGACTCGTATTAAGAACTATGCTTATTTATCAGTCCATTGATGGCAGAACTGCCGGGGTTTGGGGGGCAGAGGCCACCGGATAATAAACTTAATGAAGTCGGTACGCGTTACCGCGGCCACAACCGCCAATCCTTGTAGAGTAAAAACCCCATTATACCGTATTTATGCCAGTCATACCGTGAATATTCCTTACATTCAATGCATCAACCAATAAAGCCGATTAATAAAAGGGAAAGTTTACCATAGTACAGGCCATGAAGGCCCAGAGAGGGAGTAGAAGTATAGCTCTACTCTTTCTTTAACCTCGTTGCCAGATGGTGGTCGGTGGACAAAGTCACGTCCCAGCCACTCTACCTCTGCCCAGATCAGAGGTTAAGAAAGAACAACCATTACTTCCTTCCCTACGTGTCTTCATGACGTACACACAGATATTACCATTACTTTCTTTACACCGATTGCGAGGTAACATATGTAGGATAAAGTTATAATGTTCTGTAAATCTTCTTCTAATAACACTTCAAACTACAAAAACATTTTCCCGAAATTTCTTAAGAACACCTCGCTGTTACAGTCAGCGACCAATGTTACACGGCATGAGACGTGGTTTGACGTTTCGGAGGTAGCCACTGCCTCTGAATTCGGCGAAGTTTCAAAACTGAAAAAGTTGAGAGCGAGAACCGTCCTGCAGTCAAGAATAAAGTTTACCTCCTGTCGGAGTCGCCTGAAGATGAATGAGCTAGGATCCTTCGAAATATCAGAAGCCCAGTGACAAGATGTCACATCCCAGAAGAACGGGGTCATCACCTACACTACTTTGAAAGCATCAAGTCCGCGAAGTCGCTCGAATTCTGCAGGAGATTCGTTAGAAACAGGGGTGCACGCGCTTATGGTCATTGGTGGCTTATTCGTATAATAAAACCAAAGATATGCACTAATTTCTCAAATTTATTTTTGGAACAGAACTGTACAGGGCAGGCTTTCTGCCCATCATAAGGAGTCTAGTATTGTATACACAGCAACAAGTATATGTCATACAGGTTATGCCGACTGCTTATTAGCAAGCTGTCAGCATAACCTGTATGACATATACCTATTGCTGTGTATACAGTGCTAGACTCCTGCTGGTGGACAGAGGAACTGTCCGAAACATGTGGAGTTCTATTACAAAAATAAATTTGAGAAATTAGTGCATCTCGTTTTATTATAAGAATACACCATGATGCACGATCACCTGAATGTCAAATTCGTCATTGGTGGCCTATCAAGAACTCGCGTAGAGAGACGAAGGAGACGACGTTGATGTATGCACGGAATGAAAATCCGTTTTGACATTCAGACAACAGATCTATTTGTAGTAAACGGTGGAATATGTAATGTATGAAAGGTAATTTACTTTCTCGACCTAATTCTGTGGCTCATATATCCTAACAGATACAAGGAAAGAGCAAGAATAGTTTAAGACCGAACGCACTGATCACGTTGCATATATGAAGAAACGAGCCTTGACGTCAGCAGAATAAATAGCTATCATCAGGAAAAACAGTGGACACATGTTGTGCGGTGAACATTCGAACACCGTGAATGAGGAGACAGAAAAACTACTAACATGCACATAGAATTATAGTCTGAAAACAGAAAGGGAATATGTCACGCGCAAGAACTGGACGAAGATGGGAATAAGATGTCGCACATAAAGACATAAGATTCGAGAGCAGAGCCTGAATTAATTTGGCTCTGAAAAAGGGACATTGAATCTTCGGTGTGTAATAAATGTGGATAACTTCTAGAGAAGCTACAGACTGGTTCATTCAAATGCCCCCATTTCAGAGAATGCAGCCATATGATGTTGTGGTCTACATGTATGGAAGAGTGGAATAAATGGCGCAAATACACAGTAAGGCAAATATCACTTGAAAGAAGTATATATAAATAAATAAATATATATGTCGGAATTAAACAAGTTAGGAAAGTGTTTTTCCGTGTTTGAGCGTTTAGCAATTTTGGAACCCTATGTAAGAACTCTTGTTTTCCACATCCCTGACAATTGTTTATAAATATTAACAATTCGTCTTTATCTATGGTGTATGAAAAAATGGGATATGTGGAAAAGAAAGTTTAAGGGAAAGAAAATGGTGACGAAAAATGGGGACAAAATGCACCATGAACAGGTAAACAATTTTGAAGGAACTACTGCGAAGAAACAGCAATTAAACTAAAGTTAAAAAGTTATGAATATGATGAAGAAGAAAGCGATAGGAGAGCGATTGGAAGAGAAGAATCTGCAAGAAAAGCAAACAGATGTTGAAGGAAAGATTAGGAGGAGAAGGTAAATAACAAGAAGTTTAATCTGTATGAAGATGAGGTAGGAGAGAGAGAGAGAGAGAGAGAGAGAGAGAGCGAGAGACAGACAGAGAGAGAAGGAAAATAAGGGAAGCAGAAAATGGGAAAGAAGATATGAAAAACAGAAGTGTAATTACTTATAGACCATCTTTACGCTTGTATAATTGAGGAAAATATTTGATCGTGCAACCACTCAATTCTTTTATTGTTCAAATGCCTGTTATGAGAATTTGCATTATGATTTATTTTCTTCCTTGTGTTACCAATTACATCCTTTTTCACTCTTAGACGAAAGTGCAACTGGTGTATATATATACATACTGCATTTTATCCACATCATACTCAAATTATGAATAACAGCCAAACTAATTAACTCGCAGGCATGATAACTTATTCAACTGCAAACTATTTTTTACTTTTGTTTTCCAATCCAAAATTCCGTAAATTTCCGTAACTTGGATTACCTCTTTAGCTGAAATTTCACCTACAGTACTGCCAGTTTTTTAATTTACAAAATTGTTAGGGGTTAGGTAAACTCATACTTTTATTGATTCTGGCTCTCAGCTACACCGCTAAAAAAACGTTAAAAGTGCGTCGTCTGAAATTTTACCGTCATGGAAATCTGGATCTTACATAGAACCGCGCGCAGGCATTCACATCATAACTACATCCATAAAACTGCAAAGCAGGAAAGCTTAAAGTATCTGTGTGCTTTTATGTTTTGTTGACAGTGCATCCCTCTATAATCCTGTAAATAAAGCCAATTTGGTGCACAATTTATTCTTAGTATACTTATCAATCCCTACATGTTTCGGGCGAATATGTGCCCATCATCAGGAGAAACAGTTGTGTTTATGCGACACTTGGTACTTATCATTCTGTGCTAATGACTCTCTAGTATTCAGGGTGGCAATAATGTCTTTAAAGCAAAAGTTCGGTCTTTTTTTGAACACGCCTTGTACGAGCGCGTCTAACCCTTTTTCAAGTACATAAACCTTTGAATACAATTTTACTCAACAGTTGTCAGTGACTGATACAGTGAAAAGCGTGTGGAAGATACCGGACGTAGTGTATTTCACATATTATCATGGAAGTATCCTGAAGGGACTCCAAAAATAATCGAAGAGGCTCAGTTATAATTACCGGCCTCGGAGCACAGGTCTGAACCCAGGGACTTCCGAACAGGGAGCAGACTTGCTAGCCACTGAGCTGTAGTGTCCGATATAGCCTTATCATACTGCCTGCAATTTCCATTGAGATACTACAGTTGGACGGCGCTGATAACACAATGCACGTTAATAAAGACAGCTGTCAGTCGATGCAACTTGTCCCACTTTAAGCGGAATAAACTCTTGAGTTGGCTGCACACAGAACATATTTACGTCGACAATAACACCTAAGTCATGTGTTACGAAAAACACAAACAACTTACAAATAATGGGAGACTCGACAAGCACGCCCGGCATCACGTGATGCACGAGTTAACGGATGTGGCTAGAAGTTATGTTTTTGTCCAAATATTGTACAGGCGATGAAATTAAGGAATGTGACATGGAAAGGGCATGCGGCTGGCGTAGAGAGAAGAAAAATGCACACAGGATTTTAATGGGTAAATGTATGGGACAAGACCACGGTGAAGACCTAGGTGAAGATGACGGGATACCGTTAAAATGGATCCTGAAAAGATGAGATGGAGAGGCGTTTGCTGGATTCATGACGCTCTGGATAGGGAAAAGTAGCAGATTCTGTCGAACACGGCAGTAAACTTCTAGTTTCGGCAAAATATTAGATATTTTTTGAATATCTGAGACTCTACTGGTTTATCAAGAAGGGCCCTGTTTCGTAACTCTAGTGTAACCTTTGCCTTCGGTCTGGTTATTAGCTACTCTTGACGAAGTGGCCAATATATTAAAGCTGATGAATTTCTTTAGTCCTTCCATCAGCATTCCGGTAAAGTTACGAGGGGCGTTCAAGTCAAACCGGGACTTTTAATTTTACAGATTTAAAAAGGAATGCTGGTGTGGCGGTGTGGTGCCATATTACTGAATATTACTGTCGTGTTCTGAGTGATGTACAAACGCGCCTGCGGAAAAAAAACGGCCTGGTTTGATCACTAAGGGCGTCCTGTTTCTCCAGGACAACGCACGAGCTCATACTGCTCACCGCACTACGTGCACATTACAGCAACTCGGCTGGGAGGTATTGCCACATCCCCCTTACAGCCCGGACCTCGCGCCGAGTAATTTCCACCTGTATGGACCCATTAAGGAGTTCCTCGGAGGTCAGCATTTCAGCACTGATGACGAAGTGCAGCAGGCTGTCCTGGGATGTTTCAGCCGTACTGACGAATCTTTCTATGTCGAAGCTTTCCAGGCATTAGTTAAACGCTGGGATAAGTGCATAAATATAGCAGGGGAGTATGTCGAAAAATAAATGCAGTTTCCACTCCTTGAAATTTGTTCTTTTATAAGCTCAAAAGTCCCGGTGTGACTTGAACGACCCTCGTAATTCTATCGAATTTTTTTGTCCCATTTCCTGCAGAAGAAATAAGAAAAGTAGGAGGCTGAGATGCTGCCAACTTTCAACAAAAATCCCGAGCACGTATCGCTGAAAAAAGCCCACCAGTCACACTGGATGGTGATGTCTGCTGCAACACACGCAACAGGCGGCAGTAAATATAGTACAGCCGGGGCTACAGTACGAAACGACTCACGTAGGAGGAACTGCGATAGCTCAGTAGGTACAGTCACTAGGGTATGGGCTGAGCAACCAAGGAAGTCACCTCTCCAAATGGTCCAGATCGGCTTTTGAGCGTATCCAGGCTCCCACTCAGTGGGAATCGGAGGCGTTTATTTTTTTCCGGGAATAAATCGGGCTGTGTGTCAAGATGACCAATCCTCTCCGTCTAGTACCCGGATTAAGAATGAGTGGAGCCGTACATCCGTTCCATTCATGTGTTTACTTGGCGTTAAAACGGACAGCTTTACCTTCACTTTAATTAAGAGGGTGTGAGTTGAGGAATCTGTTTAGGGTCAAGTGGATTGCATTTGTGACCATGGTACTGGATCGTGGTTCCATGGAGAAGTTCTTAGCAGCATACGTAAGTTATCAACCTCTAAATCTGTAGTAAATTGCTCCTGTCTGCGACACGAAGGCATATGGGGAAATTGAGATATATCCCCACTCATTTTTTCCTCGACATTACATGGACGTAAGTGTTAACCTCACTCAGTGACCGCTTCATTTCCGAGAAACGGGTCCCGGATACCGGTTGAATAGAAGGCTGGATGGACATTTTTGAGAACAGGAAAACTTTTGTCACTACACCGACTGCGCTATCCCCGGCTCCCAGTCTGTTAATTTGATGTAACTGTTTAATTAATACAGCTTCCTCTTTTATTCGGCAGGTCATCGATTCGATATTCAATCCGTGAAACAATCATCCTGACTAAGAACTTTTGTGACTGTTATTTTTCCCTTCAGGTAAATGCAGCCACTGTAGGGTCATTCATATTAATCCAAAGTCACACCCTTGCCAACTAATTACTCATCAGTAATCATAACCATCATCATTATATATTTTGAGCTAGTGTAGAAGTCGCTAATTATATGACAACTATGTAAGGAATTGATGTTAAAGACGCGTAAAAGCATGGGAGTAAGAAATTGTAAAATGTTACACTTTAAAATGAAGATGAAGTACAGGTAATTAGTCCCTTTATCAAGTTTTAAAATTACAGACAAACATTTTAATGAAACTTGATCAGATGTATCTCATCAGGTCAGCTACAATTTTATTCATATGTAGCTCATTTACTACAGTTATACTAAATATATAGCACATGCAGTATTGATACAGGAAACAGTTGCATACAAATGTATTCATTACGCGGATTATACGAAACAAACTGTTCAGAAGCTCACTGCAGAATAGGAACAAGAACCGGTAATAATAATAATAATAAATAAAAGAAAAGGCCGTGTTGGGCACTGAACACACACACTACGGAAAGCAGCAATGTAAAAGTACAAAACATATTTCACGGGCGAAATAACATTACGTGTAACACAACTTGTATGCTCAAAACAGCTGCAAAACTGTATATTCTAGAAACATGACTTGTTTCAGGTATTTAATTGCAAATACCGTGCATAAAGTTGATATCAATAATAATAAAAATTATTATTATTAATATTATTATATGTTAAAACATTGGTACCGTTCACATTACATCAGCAACACTGCCACACTTAGGAATTTAGCTTCCTTTGTGAACTAGATTAGATATTTTGCGCTATGTGAGCATACAATAAGGGTTATAAGAGGAAGAGCCGGGGCCAGTCGCCATATACACGTAGCCCAAAGCACCTAACATAAGTCACAGTAGAAGCTACAATTCCCAACAGGGGCAACGGTGGGTTTGAAACAACAAACATTTCCCGTGTGATTGTAGCCTACATGAGAAGAATATTTAACACTGCAAAATATACAAAAATATTTTTCTCATGCCGGTTTTAACCTCTGTGCTGTTATCATACGTACTTTGGCCACTCATCGCAAAGTTAATCCATAATACTAATTATCTGTTAACGGCCAGTAACGAACATCGTATAAATCACTCTGACGGATTTCTATGAAATTTGGAGTCGGAGATGGATTAAAACTTCACGGCTTGATTATGGTGCAAAGACACTAAAATATTCATCCCAGCAGTTAACAGGATCAATAAACAATTGACTGACTACTCAAAGACTAATGAGTTTCCCGTACGTGTGATGGCAGCCAATGTGAACTACAAACTGAGTGTAAAACAATAAAACAATAAAACACTACATAAAACCAAAACGCGCGCATCAAATTACGTATATTATAACGATTCAAATCTTCAGAGATGTTACGCCATGTCGACTAGGAGATTATTGAACTTTTGACCCCGAAACAACTGTTTTCCTTCGAGACGTCACTAAATATTTACCAGTCCAAACGGTGTAACATCACAGAATGGGTTCTTATTTGTCAAGTGTTGCATTGTGTGTTGCTACCTAAAAAAACAGAACCGAAACATGAATACTGTAGTTGATGGTACTGAGAAAAAAATTGAAAATAAAAAATTTAGCCACTATATTGAAACTGCATAAAGAGGAGGTAAAAGAAAGGCATTGTGTATAATATCTCTGACGTGTACAGTTTTAGATATTCAATTTAAGATACAGCAAAACAGTGTGTACTAGTTTAACTTTTAGAAACTTCCACTAAAAGTAATTCCCTGACTTTCGTTGGCCGAAGAATGGAATTTGAAAGGAATTTTATAAACAAAAACGTAGTATGTAGATGCTTATTAATGTTAACTTATTTATAAAAGAAATATAACAGTGAAAGCAGCGACCTTTAATGCAAAACGGTAATTCAAGCTCTCTAACTACCACATTAAATGTTTGTGCGTAGGGCGGAAAAAGGCTGAATTTTAGAGCCCTAATTAAAAGCAGGATTTTCAACGAAAGAAAAATACGACTCGTGTTACGTGTGCTATCTTCCGCCGTACCGCAGCAAACCTTACGGATACTAAATATATTTATATGAATTAAACTGTTACTAGGTTTCACACAGACGAAAGAGCGGTCTGCATACTTCCCAATATACGGCGCACTACACTGCCTGCTTTGCACGGCTGAGTAGCAATTATAAGACAGGCAGAATGGGAGAAAGTAGAGAGAGAGAGAGAATGGTTTTATACAGAACACAAGAGCTCACATCGACAAATAAAATGCAGTGGATGGGCTTGTATCGAATCTTACTTTTATTTAAATATTCAAATTATTTAGCATACTTATTTACTTACTCCATGGTGCAGAGTCCTTCTTGAGAAGCTAATTGGTTTGCAGCTAGTCAAGAAATTCCCCGCATTTCACGGAACCCGAAGGTTCATTACCGCATTCACAAGCGTCCGCCACCTG
>Ga0123355_10013233_pt1 | contig 12824 bp, 7 predicted proteins | sample TergutEmb28metaG_3_FD_89872 | JGI IMG/M metagenome (GOLD analysis project Ga0123355, IMG submission 89872) | Embiratermes neotenicus P1 segment gut microbial communities from Petit-Saut dam, French Guiana - Emb289 P1 | ecosystem: Host-associated > Arthropoda: Insects > Digestive system > Gut ...
AATGCTGGATAGACCGTGTCCGATACAGTGCACGACTGCTGGCTACCCCCTCCATTCGCCTTTTTCCCCTTCACTTCTCCACCCGTGCGTTTCCGTGTGCCATCACATTCAATTTCTGCTCTAACACAAAAAGTGGACAAGAGGTTGAAGGCAGTGTATCCTTTCGAAACGTCCGTAGACAGCGTCTTATCTAGGAAAAACGGTATTGTTTTTGTCACGACTTAGATAAACCAAAATCTCACCTGTTTAAATTGCGTCAATGTATCACAGTAACTGAGAAGTTAAATAAAGGCAGAAGTTGTGGGATTTGAAGTATTTACGTCAGCTATGATGAAAACTGTCCTGTGGGATGTGACTTCTTCTGATACTCTCCTACATTGATAATTGGCTCTACTCGTGTCCCTGAATCTTTTTCACAACCCAAGAAATGTACTTGGTTTCACATCGCAGAATGAAGTCATTTTTAAATACCAGTTTTCGCCTTGTTTTCAGTTAAGAGTCATAAACTGAAGACGTGTAGTGGGACGGGGGTACAGTTGCATGAATTTTAACCTCATCACCGGATGAAGGTGTGTGGTCATCTTTGAACCCCATTCCCCGTATCCATGGCGAAGTAACGTCCTTGTACCCTTTAAATAGGAGGCTGTATATCTCCCAGAGCCGGTCTAGACTTTATAGACAAGCAGAAGTTTAGTTTCTGCCGGAAAGGTGCACCGGTCCTTTTCTCGTTCAATTCACGGTATTTTCATTACAGTCAATGAATTAATCCGGCATTTAATTTAGAGGTTGGAGTATAAATATGGGTAAAATTTCCCAAACAAATTATTATTATTTAGTTGCGTATATGAGAACATGCGTACTGCAACAGTGTTTTGGAAATGTGTTGACGTGTTAGCAAGATGTAACAGAGCTACTCGAGTTTCAGTCTTTCGCAGCTGTGCATTCAATTTTTTTTTTCGTTCTTTTGGGATTTTTCTCCCAACTTGAAGGGTCAAATGCCCAGCGGCTCTTGAAGATGGGACCTTCAGGCCGTACCGAAACGCCGTGCGCCAGTCACCCATTGACGTGGCGCAGTATGTCAGAAGAAAGGTTAAATTAGTTACCGGGTTGTTCGTAATCTCATTGTTTCAAATGGCGTCTCCTCTCTTACGGTGTCCACTGTAAATTTGACGCTTCTTCTAATTACTGAGTGTCAGTAGGTTTCATGTGCCCACCTTCACAACCTACTAGGCGCCTTACCTGAACTTTTAACATTCCGTACCTGATCACGTAATTTTTTCTCTATCTGAAAATTAATATTTTTGTCTAAAATTGCTACTGACATAATCGAGATACAGTAACGCTGTTTAAAACAGTGGCAGAAAGGGTAACAACAGTAGCGCAGTCTGAACGGTGCAGTGTAATCAGGCCAAGGATAGAACTGGTAAAAAGATATTCCAATAACGGTTATGATTGTACTTATAGTTCAGAAGTAAACGAACTGAAACTGCGGCCATTTTGTGGTTAACGACGAACTGCCTTGTGCGAGTTTTTCTTGACTCTCGCACAGCTTTGGTGTTGGCAATAACGACAGTGATGATAATAATGACTTTATTATTATTATTATTATTATTATTATTATTATGTGAAGAAAACTCAGCCCACTCACTTATAGAGAAATATGAATTTTGTTATTGACTTTTTCTCTGATAAGAATATGTTCAGTTCTGCAATTAGTTTTAGCTTCGAAAGTTCCAAATGCCTGTCATTCTTTATCCCTCTGCGCCAAAATACAAATGTCTGGCCCTGTGACGTCAGTGTGGTAACCATGATTCCGGTGATCCACCAATTTAGGACTTGATCTGATTGCGAAATTGGTTTTATTGAGAAGACATGGGTAGGTGATATCCGCGACAAGATACTGATTGCGATGCAGACTATGCTAATCCATATTCTACGTGGATTTCTTCAGTCTCTCCATACGTATCTCGACTAGTAGACCACGTCCACTTTCCTGCACAAGTTTGCCAGTAAATTTGCTGTTAATAACCGTAACGTTGGGCAGTATTGGCTCGGAGACGCTAATAGAGGTGCTTAAGTAGAACATAAATAAATAAACAAATAAATAAATATCTACGTGCATACATGCAAGCCTACACACATACATACGTACATACATACATAAATACATACATACGTACACAATAAATAAATAAATAAATTCATTCGAATGGGCTTTCTTCCTGTAAGTATTTTTAAGATCGTAAACTGTAATTACATCTACATAAATTCTTTCCGAAGACCGTTATCTTGAGCTCTGTTTTGCGCTAAAAAGCGTTATTTGAGAGGCATGCAACATGGCTCCTCAATTATTAAAACTTTCTCTTTGGTCAAGCCACTTGTAATGGTACCTTGATTGTGTGTAATAGCATACACGAAGTTAAAAGCTTCTGTGAAAGGTTCAGTACACAATAAGCCCACAGAACACAATAGTGCAGACGTAGTTACGTAATGTGAAACACAATGGTCACATTAAAAATTGGTATGGTGCCGTGTCAATACTTTGTGCACCGTGACAAATTTGTTATCCAATTATACTTTTTATCTACATACTACGTTTTGTTCGCAACGAACCATAATGCGTTTAAACAGCAGGACAACAATAATGGTCGTTTCACAATGTTAGTAGCATATTAAACTCAATGTTTTGGTGTCCTTTTACGCCGCAGTTAGAGGCAATGACAAATTCTCGGTTTTTGTTAGTGCTGTCTTACAATATTTTACAAGATTAGAGGGAATTAATCATTTATGGATCAGTAAGTATTCAATGTTACTAGCTCGTTTCTGTCTGCACTTTTGCCTTAGTTACCCGGCATACAAATCGCATCTTTTCTGCACCTCCTTATGTGCCATCTGTGGCCTGTCTGGCTGTACCACATTTTCTCACTTTGTCTCATAAAAGGCGCGAAATTTGGAAGAAATTATTGAACATAAAATTATGTGCTTTTATTTTTCCTACAACTTTTGTCCGAAAAATGTCTTGTCTTAAGAAGAAGTCAGCGGTCTATCATAAATATACAGAAGTACTTATATAAAGTACTTATATAAAGTACTTATATAAAGTACCAGTTATTCTTGTGAGATTTAATTAAACGAAACAACAAATGATCAGTCAACACAACTATATTATATCGGAGCAACACTACATGTTTCAGATCGCTGGATCCATCATCATATGCAAACAGATTTGAAATTTATAGGCAAATGCAACACATAACATTTAAATCTCAGTATTTTTGGTTTCCCACATTACAAAAGAAGTGTTACAATAAACTGTAATATATAAATAAGTCAGTGGTATAATGAATGAGACAAAATTAAGAGTAAATCTGTTGTTAACATTTTTTAAACTTTTAGCAATCTCATGAGTTGCATTTCCCTATAAATTGCAATTTTCTGTGCACCCGCTGATGGATCCAGCGATCCGAAACATGTAGTGTGGTTCCGATAAAATATAGCTGTGTTGACTGATCATTTGTTGTTTTGGTTACTTCTGGGACGCAATGGGATGAGCTCCATTGAAGCACTTACAATCAAACTTGTATTTTCTCGACAAATTTCCGAAAAATGCGCAAATATTATATTTCGTAAAAATCCTTCAATTGGGAGCTGGGTAGTTTTATGCGAACAGATGGAAAAATAGGGCGAGACGGACGGACAGACAGTAATCGCTTATAGAATTTTGCGAAAGCCGGTGTTTTAATACAAAGTTCGAACCAGAGAATGCAGCGTCCCGCAGAAAACATCTATGGGGCTCATCTTATTGTATTTGACATGCCCACGTTCTCTGCGGGATAGACTATGGCGTGGGAGTTGTAAGAGTGGTAATGTTTTGAAGGTATGATTGAACAGTTACAGTTACCCTTATACGTAACTGCAATGAGGTTTTACGAACGAATAGCTTTTCTTTTCAAAAGAGGGCACTGCAACCGAAAAATTAAATCGATATATCAATTTCTGTAGTAAAATAAACTATATGCACCACTGTCTTAAATTTATTTTATTTTGGAGTAACACTCTACATGTTTCGGACGGTCTTTCCGTCCATCATCAGGAGTTCGCGACTGTACTTACAGCAACAGGCTTACGTCAAACAGATACTGCTGTCTGCTTGTTAGCAAGCAGACAGCAGTGTCTGTTTGGTGCATCTGGTGGGTTTTACTGGAGAAATATTCTACGATGCATGGCCTCATGAACGTCAAATTTGTCGATATATCAAGTTAGGAAAGTTGATCGAGGAACCTGACAAATAGTAGGTACAGGTCTGGATATTGTGTTTTGGATGATGCTCAATTTGAGTGGTGTATATTAAATAGCTGTAAACATTCAAGTGATATAAGTTTTAAGGATAATGGGAAATTGAAAGGAAATTGTGATATTTGTAGGGAAAGGGGATGAGTAGAGATGTTAAAAACTGAGGCACGTATATTACGCATTACTTTCCCCTTATTCATAAAAAGAAGTCTTCCATCTGCACTGCTTCTTCATTCTTTTTATCTTAACTTGAAGCTACCCTTCTGTCTTATTTATAAAGGCTGTAAGACATAATTTACCCCAAACTTTACCAGTACTTGGGGTTGACTGAACTAATATGTTATTCATATATTATTTTGAAGTATTCAAATTTCTTTCAGGAGGGGAGAAAAATCAAAGAGTATATTCCCACAGGGACATGTTGAGATTTCTTTCAGTATGCTAATGGTTGTGTGAGTGCATGTGGTTATAAAGATACTTGACAATCCTATTCGTAACGTGAAATGAATAAATACAACGAACTTCCGCTAAAGAATTGGGTTTCTCTTCTTTCGGTATTTCAGACGACTGTTGAAAGTACAGATACTGCTCTTTCTTGGGGAGTGATTTGCAAGCTCTTTCCATAGAAGCTGACGGATGATTTGGCTTTTAAACGAAGGTATAAGTGCATAACTGCACATATAGGTGGAGAGGATACCTCGAGAAACTGACAGTGTACTGTTCATAGGTTTGTTGGGATGAGACCGCTCCTGGGCCCTCTCCAAACAAATACAACCCACAATGCAAAGTATTTCGTTTCGTACGATATCTTAATATTATTTTCGCATTTACACACATTTTTTTCCAAGTGCTCCTTTTCTTTTACTTTTTAAGATGACAATAATATATATGTATTTTCTTTTTTTTTTTCCCCTCTGTCAATCTATTATCGAGTTGCTTATTTTATGAACCTGTCAGTATTTCGGGATTTGTAGTAGGAAATAGTAGGATAATGAATGAATGAGCGAATGAATGAATGGATTATGATTTTAAGTGGTTTGTGGAAGGCAGTTGTCATAGCCCAATCAGGCATTATCCCGGCATTACGTAAATGGTCTCAGGACAACTACGAAAATCTTCATTAGTTCGGTCGGCTTTCCGGCAGAAATTCGAAACTGAAACCTCCCAAATACAAACTCAGTTATTTACAGCTATACACATCTGCTCGGTTCGTATATCTCTTCATAAATCGTTGTACGAATCTTTTCAAATATCAATATATTAGATTTTTTTATACGATGTAAGGTCGTTGCGCTGTATAATCAAAGTGAAGAAAAGGACACGGTGAGAATTTGAACTCCATTGAAAGTTGAGCGTGTTTATTATATGTACAACTTCGGCATCCCATAATTTTTGTAAACGACGCAATATATGCATTGGAAGGTCATGTATTTTCTGTTTTTAAATGTAAGGTTCGCATAATGGTGAACATACAGGCTGGCCGAAACATGTAGCTGTCACACAGGAGATACAGAAAATAAATGTTTCTTTCATGCATAAATTAACTATACGTCACTAATTTTTCACAGTGGGATGTTTCATAATATATGTTAAGAATATGGGATAGGGGAGAGATATGAAACATACATGGGGAAATGAGAGATGCTTGCGAAATATTTGTCGGAAAAATTATGATAGGACAAAGGAAATACCGAAATTTTATAATTAATCTTAAGGGCATAGGCCCTAGTACGTGTAGCATGGACTGGATTCAACTGGTACACGATCTTGACCACTGTTAATTTTGAGTGCTGTTGCAGATTTCTAAAAAGGAGCCTTTACTTGGCCAGCTAAGTAACCACGAGCTTTCCAAGAAGAAATATTCTTTACGTAGTTAGTAAAAAGGTTAGATTTTGTCAGAATAAATACAGACTCGTAAACAAAAACCAAACGTTTGAAATCATACAGTAAATGCGGTTTGTTTTCACTTCAAAAGAACAAAGTGCTCGTTTGTGTAGAAACACTACTGCTGGACTCAAAGTGTGAAAAAGACGAGTCAATATGTGGTTTTAAAAGTTTTCCTTACCTCCTGGACCCCAGAATACTCTTCTCCTATAACAAAATGACATCCCTATCTGAATTTGCATCGCAAATAGAGGGATGGGGGCGTTTGGTTCTCGTACGGTTAGAAGGGAATCCCTCTTCTTATTACTACACTTCTGTTAACTAGAACGTTTCCTAGTAAAAGGGCCTAAACGACAATATTAATTCTATGCATGGATTTTAATATATACATTACGTTGCGAAGCCTGCTGCTTATATGATCCATAATCTACTGAAATATGAGCTTATTTTTAAGAACCTGTCATCGTGCGTAAGTATCCTTGGGACAGAAGTGAACAATATTTTGTGTACGAGGCAAAAATAAACAAGAAGGGCAATGTAGTACAACGTAATATCGTGGCGCGTTCACGTAACCATTGTTACCGTGGAAAAGCAAGCAGTATTCTGTAATGCCGTAAGTGTGTCTGTAGCCTTTATTCATCGAACATGCCAAGCGCACGCGCCTTATTTTATTGTCATCTGTTGCCTGACCAGCTGTACCCTATTTTTGCAAACTATCTCATATGCTGCACGGATTTCGGGAAATGTCATTGAAAGTAAATTGTGTGTTTTGATTTTCTCTACCAGTTTTGTCAGAAGAATTTCTCACTTTAGGAAGACGTCAGAGAGATACTATCATAAACGCATATAGTTCGTCATGTAAAGTGTGCGTTATTCTTGTCTCATTTTAATAAAAGTCGAGTTTCCTCGATAGATTTCGAGAAATTCTCAAATATCAAACTTAATAAAAATCAGTCCAATGGGTGCCGAATTGCTCCATGCGGGCCGGCTGGCGGACGGACGAACAAAGAGACAGCCAGACATACATGACGTAGCTAATAGTCGTTTTTCGCAATTTTGCTAACGTGTGTGATACAGTTTCGCTAGCCTCGTTACGAAGAATACCTGTATTTGTTTTACTTGTGGGTCATTAATGGCCATAACCTGTCCTTATTGGTGCCAATATTCGTGTGATGAAGCTAATTTGACATTAATCCTAATAAATATTGGTATTGATCGTAAAAAATGTGAAAGTCGTGTACTGTGATCAGGAAAACGATAGGATTCAAAGAGGCAGAGATTTTTATGAAAGCAGCACTTGAGCCTCGTACTGTATTTTCAAGTACTTACATTTAGCCATCGCTTTATTTCTGCTTCGAAAACTGTTGGTTAATTAGAACTTAGGCTAAATAAATTCAGAGTGCTGCAGTGTAAGTGGTTTCATGTGGAATTTTACATAAAATGTGTTTCTAATTTTCCATAATTGCAGTGTTGGCAAGCTGTCCTTCTATATTTGTTGGAAGGAACAGAGGCTTGTTTTCTGTATCTCAAAGTGTACAAGTAATACTTACGGTTCTGCAGATGTAATTATGAAATTATACATTTTAAAAGAATTTTACTGTTACATAAAACGATTATCATTACCAATATTTAATACAGCAGCATGAACAATGTTTATGTAAACAAATGTAAAGTGATCCCGTTACAGGCCCGGTGTGGCCCAGAGGGTGGGTAGAGTTATAGCTCTACTCTTCCATGACCGCGGCACTAGAAGGGGGTGAGTGGTCAGCAGCACGCTTCAGCCGCACTTTACCCCCGGGAAAGACCTGGTACCCATTTTACAGGAGACTGAGACTGGGTGGGCCCCAGGGCCGGTCTGGACGGGTGGAAAATCTCGTCCCCACCGGGATTCAATCCCGGACCGTCCAGCCCGTAGCTTTACCGATTGAGCTACCGGGCCTACATAATATTCATGTACTGTTGTTTAATATTACAAATCTTACCTACTGGTTATAAGTAGTAATTTCAGAGAAACTATAAATTAATATATCTTTATATAAAACAGTTATTATAACCCTGGCTATGGTGTGCGTCGTGTAACAAACGACGCACACCATAGCCAGGCTCATTCTCAACAACGTACCCTTACACAACACGACATGCTGCCACAGCACCCTGTTAATATAAAGGAATTAATTAGTGAATGCTTTTAAAATGACTTTAGCAAGGAAAAACGCAGCTCTCTGAGGACGATCTTAGGATCGAAACATGTCGGAGCGATTTTAAGTGTTTTAATGTGAAATTTTATCTAAGTGCATTTGTTGGTTGATAATTAAAGTGATTCTACGAAATGCACGGTGCAACAATAAAGATAAACAAGTTTTTGTTTGCCCACTAATTCTCCTGTTCTTACAGGAAAAGGATTGTTTCTGAACATGGCTGAACACGACTCGCCTTCTTTTAAATTTGTAGTTAAGATTCAAGTGGAAGTGATCTGAATAAACAAGTAAAAAGACTGTCCATACTGTGGTGGACATATTACACTCTTCACGTTGCAACTGCTATATGACAGCCTCCGTGTAAGACCGAAGGCACGTGACGTAATAGGAAGTGATGTGTCTAAGATACTTTGAGGGTGCAAACTCTGAGGCAGGAAACTAATAAGGGAAGCAAAATGAATCAAAGGGATGGTAAGTTTTACGGGAGAGTAGAAACAATGACAATTATGACGTAAATACTTGTTCAATACAATTTGATATCGATACTGCTCTCGACGCGGAAATAAGATTAACTTAACACATTCATTAATACTAACGAAATGTAGGAATGCAGGCGTACTTATCCTTCGCCGGATGTTGTTCTGAAGCGGCTATATCCAGTGCATGTTCTGACAAAATATATCGTCGGACAGAAACACACTTTATGTACCACACATAGTCCTCGTTTTAGAGCCCACTTCTGTTATGCTTTTTTTCCGCTTTAACGCGCCTTGCCGATATAAGCCGTTTATTTCATGCCCTTTTATTTTCGGTTTAACGCCACTTGACTCTCTGCTCTGTATTATACTAACCTCTAAACATTCCATTATTTCTTATGGTAATATAATTTTTGAATTACGCCTACGATTTCAGGAATACATCTATAGCGTAAAAAAGGCATTGTGTGTGTGTGTGTGTGTGTGTGTATATGAATATATATGTACGGTATATATTATAAATATATATATACAATTTTCAATTACTTTTTCACCCGAAAAGAGAACTTAAAATTACGAAAGAAATGTTGCATGTGGAATGTTTAAATTTGGAAACTTCGGAAAAGAGATCAGAAGCACCTTGAGAGTTTTGAAATGTGGTGCTGGAGAATGAGGAAGGTCAGTTCAGTCATGTGAAAAATGAAATGTTACATAAAGTCTAGGAACATCCTGTATACAATAAGCCGAAGGAAGGTTAACTGGATTGGTCACGTCTTGTGTAAACATGTCTCCTAAAACACTTTATTGAAGGGAAGGTAGAAGGGATGATAAGACGAGGAAGAAGACATAAGCAGCTACCAGATATTCTTAAGAAGAGAGGCGATACTTGACTTTGAAAGAGGGCGCAGTAGACCGTACTCTGCGGAGAAGTTGCTTTGGAAGAAGCTATGGATCTGTCCTAAGACAGACCGCGTAGTTAATAATTTCTCCTCTGCCATTCGTGAAGATGCAATATATAGACTTGGTCACAACAATGTCACATAGCGGTGTGTTTGGGAGTTTATGCGAAATTTAGTCGATAAATCGAAAGTGAAGAGACGAGACTATTTGAGAATTCTGAGATTAGATGATAGGATAATATGCTTATGTATCTGAAAGAGAACTAAAATGACGGTGTAGATTCATGAGGTTCAGGATAAGATCCCGTGTTATCGCCTGTGAGGACTGTAATGGAATTTTGAGTTTCACAGGAGGCTGACACTTCACTAACCGTATGACTGACTTACCTGGCTGGAGCACTCCTCTGCTTGAGGGTGTTTTTGTGTATACATAGACGTATTTATACAAATATTTATATATGTATATATACATAAATATATACGTATATTTGTCTAAGGAATGATATTAGCATTTACTTCAAGGAGCCGGAATAGCTTAGTCGGTACGGGGAATAGGCTAGGAACATGACGACTTGGGAACTGTGGTTCTTTTCCCTGCAGGAGCAAAACAAACTTCTGTACTCCAAAGTCTTCGCAACGCCTCTTGGGGTCACCTTGTTTACCGCCCAGCGTGTATCGGGGGCTGTTTGCCAAAAGAAAAACGGTTTGTGCCTGAATTTAATGAAACCTCTTCATCTAGGGTCGAGGTTAAAAATAATTGGGGCTATTCATATACCACTACTTCCCATGTACGTACCTCCATAACACGTATAGAGAGAGATTTATCTTTAACTCTACTTTCATTTTATGGCCATAATTATCGTCGGATTTAAGAGTGGATATTTCTTATTTCTTAAAAACACTGATAATATATAAATGTAATATATATAATGTAGGTATCAGTCCAAAAGGAACAGGGGCCCTAAATGAACTTGTATGTTGTGGAGAGACCATTCTAACACACTGATGAATAGAATTTATAGATATAACAATTCTCTGGGTTGTTGTAAAAGTGTGTATTTAATGCGTCTTCCTGCTAAATATATATATATATATATATATATATATATTGCAAATCGAACGCACAGCATGCAGGGCGGTGGCAGGAGTTTGGCCAATTATTTCAGCGGCCTAAACTAATACACATTTATTTATTTTAGATATCGCAGAATTTGTGCACATTTTATAGTCACAATTTCATTGATAGCTCTAGTACGTATTCAAATGCCGTTTCATTAAGGTTAGCGTCAACAAATTTATTTAAACGGTTAGACGTCTAACTGTGGACCTTACAGTGCATATAAATGAACTGTTTCCACACGACCACACCCTTCATGGCCTAAAAGAAGTGCCGAATATAGACGCTGACAAATGCTAGTATAGTTTTCCAAAAGATAACGTAGAACGTGGGGGGATCGCGGTAGCACAGTGGTTAAGACGCTGTGATACAGATCGGAAGGTCGCTGGTTCGATCCCAGCTGATGTCAGTGAATTTTTCATTGACATAAAATCCAGTGGTCCTGGGGTCGACTCAGACTCTAACAGAAATGAGTACCAGGAGTATTTCCTGGGGGTAAAGGCGGCCGGTGCATAAGGCTGACAACCTACCACCATCCTGTGCCGTTGTCACGTAAGCTGGGAATCTTAACTTCCTAAGAATCCTCTGGGCTTGTTCAGGCCTGTAATGGGACTGCTTTACCTAACATTGAACCTGCATGTGATTGCATTAAGCTGCGTGTGAAGTGAAATATGGCAACTCAGGTGCCATAGCAGCAAAAAATAGGAACTTGAAATGTTTTAAGGCTAAGCAACAGTCCTTTCTAAACCTTCAAAAATTGACCTTTAGAGTAAAGAAAACTGGACAGATCCATAAAAATGAAGCAGGAAATAGAATACTGAAGTTCTGAATTTGTTGTTTGCTTTATAAAAAATCTGACGTAAATTAGATTCCTACGAACGTAGGCAGACTTAAAGAGACAAAAACATTAATGGAAATTCCTACTATGTTTTGTTACAAGTGAATATTTTCTATTCTATTAACCGGCGTGTAATTTCACGTGAACAACCGTGGGATAGTCAGGTCCCTTAATTACAAATAACATGACATTGCATCTGTTCGTCTTGTATTAGTTTGTATTTTGATCTGTCTAGACATGCAGCTGAAGAAATCTTCCTCTGTATCCAATTCTTACGAGCAAGTTACTATAAATGGTTCCTTAAGACGCTGCAGTTTTTCTCTCCGAAATCCAATTTAAAGTTCATCTCATTGTCCCTGTATTTTTATTTACGACGCTGAGGGGTTTTTTCCCATGTACACTCTGGTCCATAAAAAATATGTAAAAGTATCTGTCAAATGAGTTTATTTTTAATTACGAGTTCTGTATTAGGTAAAAAGAGGCCTTCTTGGATAGTATGAAGCTACTGTTCCTGTATTTTCTTAGCAGTACTGGTAATTGCAGGTGCTCAATCGGGATGTCCTGTGTGCTGGGTCGGTTTTCGGATCTGAGGCCCTCCAAAACACAAACCCGGAAGACAAACTGAGTAAATCTCCACCACGACAAAATCTTATTTGTACAGGGGTGCTGATAAGTCCTTGGCCCGACCAGGACGGAAACAAACTAATATTTCTGTCAGAATGGCGTTAATTTCCTTCGGCGCCTTGCCTTGTAGGGGATGGGGGAACTTGATAACAGCTCGCGTCTCGATGTTTTTGAAATCGCGCGCGTCCCTGACATGCTTCCGAGCTTGTTTCCTTCCTGGTCGGACTAAGGACTTGTCAGCACCCCGTAATGCCGTGCAGTTATCTGTTCTAAATTTACCCATGTGCTCTCCTTTTCACAAAACCACATTAAGGCTGATCCAATGTGGAATTTAAAATAAACAGAAGGGATGTGCATTGCAGAAAACCTGGTTTTGGGAGACACAGCTATGGAATATACAGGGTGTAACAGGAGGAACGGACCAGACTTCGGGAGGGTGTTCCTTATGTTAAACTATACCGGAAAACCCCAAAACACCTATATCCAAAGTTGAAC
>Ga0123355_10013234_pt1 | contig 12823 bp, 9 predicted proteins | sample TergutEmb28metaG_3_FD_89872 | JGI IMG/M metagenome (GOLD analysis project Ga0123355, IMG submission 89872) | Embiratermes neotenicus P1 segment gut microbial communities from Petit-Saut dam, French Guiana - Emb289 P1 | ecosystem: Host-associated > Arthropoda: Insects > Digestive system > Gut ...
ACGCATTTTTGGCGACAGGTGCGATTTTGAATTACATTTTAGTATGAAATAAGCAACAAGATTCAAGTTGCTAATTTCATACTCTATTGAAAATTCAAATTCGCACTTGGCGGGACTGATTTCAAATTATTTCGCTATACAACCGGCAGGAGGTTATTACATGCAACCAATCTACCCTTTAAATCTTACCCCAATATACAAGGAAATGCTATGGGGTGGGAAAAGGCTAAACACCTTGTACAACCGCGATTTGCCCTACGAAAAAACCGGCGAAAGCTGGGATATATCCTGCCGCCCAGGGGAGATGGGTATAATAGAAAACGGCCCCGCCGCAGGGCTTGCCCTTTCGGATTACATTTCTCAAGACAAAGCAGGTGTGCTTGGTACCCGGCTGGCAAACCTTGAGCGCTTCCCGCTGTTGGTAAAACTGATAGACGCAAACGATAAGCTGTCCGTTCAAGTACACCCAGGCGATGACTATGTAAAAAAAGCCGCTGGCAAAACCGCTAAACACATGCCCGACGGGCAACCGCGTACCGGCACGGCTACGGCACCCATACCCGTCCGGTGGCACCCATCCGACACCGGCAAAACCGAAATGTGGTATATCCTAACCCCGCCCACATGCGGCAACCTGATTATAGGCCTTAAACCGGATATAACCCCCGCAATACTCAAAGCCGCCTCAGAAAACGGCAATATAGAATCCTGTCTAAACCTGCTTCCGGTTTCCGCCGGTGATATAGTCAACATACCGGCAGGGCTTATACACGCGTTAACCCCTGGGGTTATGGTGGCGGAAGTACAGCAAAATTCCGATATTACGTACCGCCTATATGACTATAACCGCCTGGGCCTAGACGGCAAGCCCCGCCCGCTCCACATAGATGACACCCTTGCCGTAACCGACTTTGACGGTAAAATCCCCAAAACCGCAACCCCCGGCCTTGCCGTTAAAAAAGGCGACCGCACTCTAACCTATGCAATCGCAAACAAATATTTTGCTATCATCAAGTATGACCTGCAAACCGACTTTGCAGAAACTTCTGACCCGGCGGCCTTTTGTATTTTTACATGTGTGGAGGGCGAGGTTGAAATCATTTCCTCTGCGTCCGCAAAAGTGCCCGGAGGGACCATAGCGCCGGTACAACTTCCTACCGGCGGTTCGGTTTTTATCCCGGCAGGCCTTGGCAGTTATACCCTCAGCCCAAAGCGCGGGCACTGTATCTTACTAAAAAGCTTCGTCCCCGACATTAAAAATGACTTTATAGCGCCGCTTAAGGCCTACGGCTACACCGATGATGAAATTGCCGCAAACACCGCTGTCAGCCTGTAGCGAGTTGCTTGCCTATTACTGCTAGTATACGAGGGGGTTATTATATGGCAATTATGAACCAAAGCGAAAATGTCAAGCATCAATACTCCGATGATAAGAATTTATCAGCCCGGATAAAGCTCCACGAGAAGCATAGCACCAACAAGAAAGGATTTTACCCTTGGCTGTTTGAGAATTTTAACTTTTTCGACAATGACTCAATCCTTGAACTCGGTTGCGGAAACGGAATGTTGTGGAAGGGAAGGACGTCCAAATTACCGGCGGGTAGCAGTCTGATGCTCTCGGATTTTTCGGAGGGGATGCTTAACTCCGCAAAGGAAAATCTTTCGCCCACGCACAGCAATATTAGCTTCCGCCAAGCAGATATCCAAAACATCCCTTTTGACAGCCAATCATTTAACGCCGTTATAGCCAATCATATGCTGTACCATGTGCCTGATATAGGCAAAGCGCTATCCGAAGTACGAAGGGTACTAAAAAACAGCGGACGGTTTTATGCCACTACCAATAGCAGTGGCGGGCTAAGACAATTTTTACACGATGTCATGAAGAAATTTGAACCAGACACCGATGCGTTTACGCAGGTGATTCCGTTCAACATGCAAAATGGCGGCGAGATTCTGGGGCAATATTTTTCTTCCGTTAAAAGGCATGATTATATCGATTCTCTGGCAATTACGGAAACCAGTGACCTTATGGACTGGCTGGGGTCATCTATATCTATGTCGGGCTACAACAAAAATAATTCCAACGAGTTGTATGAGTACTTTGAAAAGATACGAGTAACAGAAGGTTCAATTAACATCCCAAAAGAAGCGTGCTTGTTTATTTGCACCGCCTTGTAAAGCAAATTAAATGAGAAACAGTCCCCGCCCGAGCCGAAAACGCGAACGTATCTACGCGTTTTTGGCGACAGGCGGGACTGATTTCGAATTAATTTGCTATAGAAAAAGGAGTGATTAGATGTACAGGGTAAAAAGGCAAGATGACCTTGAAACAAACTACAAGCTAATGGCATATATGTCTAAGCGTGTGCTGGAAGACGACAAAGACGTAATAGCCAGCCTGGCCAATATATCCGCCGTAATCAACGGCTACATGGACCGCATAAACTGGGTGGGATTTTACATTATGAAGGAAGGCGAGCTGGTTCTTGGCCCGTTTCAAGGCCTGCCCGCCTGTATTAGGATAAAAGTGGGCAAGGGGGTATGCGGCACCGCCGTTGCCGAGCGCAAGGCGCAGGTTGTTGAGGATGTTGATAATTTCCCGGGGCATATTGCCTGCGATTCCGCGTCCAGGTCGGAGATTGTTATACCTATCATTAAAAACGGTGAGGTTTTTGGGGTGCTGGATGTTGACAGCCCAGAGCTTAACCGTTTTGGGGAGCTCGAGTATAAATATCTATCTGAGATTTGTACGCTTATTGAGAATCATACGGATTCCTAGTAATAAAGTAAAAGGGGCTGCCTTGAGACAGCCCCCTTTTATTACCCTACAACCGTTTGGCCATAAAAATATCCGGCTTGCCTATACCGTTCGCGTCCGGCATGACACCTATAATCTTAAAGCCCAGCTTCATATAAAACTTGGATTGATGCGTTCCCGGGTCAAACTCCCGTATGCGCCTTGAAAGGTCGTCGTATAAGTCCACATTTGCCAAAGATGTTTCGCCGCCGGGTTTTTCGTCGTCGGCACCCAGGCAAAGGGTTAGTCCGCCGCGTTCTTTTGCGGCGTGCTCTATCGCTTGCACCAGCTTTGCGCCTATACCTTGGCCCTGCTTGTCACGCCGCACTACCAACGGGTGAAGTTCGTATACCTTTCCGTCGTATGACGGTAGCATACCTGTCCAGCCTAAGACGTCATCTCCGTCCATGGCGGCTAGGTAAAGCGATTCACCGTCGCCGTCACGGCGGGGATTGTCCACGTGCTTGACTATTTCTCCCATTGCTTCGGCAAGATTGGCCCAGCCAATGGGCAGTTCGTCGGTCAGCACTTGTGCGGCTTGTATGCGTTGCGTTTCGCTTAAGGTTTGCATGTTTACTATTTTCATTTTGATTCCTCCATAAGATAGATTCTACTGACACTGCATTGTTTATCCATCATTATGGCGGTGATCTGGCTCGGGCTTAACAAGGATAACGGATAAAATACATTGTAGTTCACCTCCTGGTGGCCGTTTTTGTCAATTTTGCCAAAGGCGATTTTATTACCACACATACACGGTAACTTCCTGGAGTTCTGCGTTCCAAAGGGTTATGGCGTTAAAGTTCTCGATTACAAACCTGGCCGGTACCAGTACGCGGCTGTTTATCAGCTCAGGTATGCCCAGGCCGCCCGGTAGCGGTTGGCCCATTGGTAGCCTTAGTACCACTTCGCCTTTGTGGATATAGGCGGTATGGGTTGCGTCGTCCCATACCGGGGTTGCGCCTAGGGCTTCTGAGATTATGCGTATAGGTATCATGGTACGGCCTTCGCTTAGGAAGGGGGCTACATCGCTTGTCAGGGGTTGGCCGTTGTGGTAGTAGCGCACTTGGCCTATTGTAAAGCGGAGTAGCGGGGTTGGACGCTCGTAAAGGATTATACCTGCTATGCCGGCACTGGTGAAGTCTACATAGAAGGTATTGCTGTCTTGGCAGAGGAAACCGCGGACTATTTCGTATTGCCCGGTTTGGGGGTTGAGTATGAAGCCTGCCAGAGTTACCAGTTGCTCGTCTGATAGGTTTTGGTCGCCTACATATATGCCTATACGGGCGGGGGTGTCGTTTGGGGTTAGTTGGAATGTTTCGTCCAGGAATACTTCGTTGACCGGGTCGCGGTTTAGTATGTTGGTAGTGAAGTCGTGTGGTAGGTTGGCGGTGGGGCGGTTTAGGGTTATGGTCTCGCCGGTTTCTGGGTTGGTGGTGGTTGTGTGTGTTGGGCCAGTGGCTGGTGTTGGGGTAGTGGCCGGGGTTGATGGCATTGGGGTAGCGGCTGGCCCTGGTGTGGGTGTTGCGGCTGTGGTTGACGAGTCATCTCCAGGTGTGTGTGTTGTGCCGGGCGGCCTTGGGGTTGGGGTGGGGGTTGGGGATGATGTGGGTGTGGAAGTGGGTGTTGGGGACGGCGAAGGCGTTGACTCGGGTATTGGCTCCAGGGCGTATATTGCGGCTAGTAGGCTTTCTGTGGCGTCGCCTATCTCTTCCTGCGTGGTTTGCGGGTCTTCGTAGACTGCTATTGCCGCTTCTAGCTCGTATTGTAGGTTTGCCCAGCTTTGGGGGGTGTAGTTTTGTTGGGTGTGGGTTTCGGCTTGGGTTATTGCGGCGTGTAGATCATCGCGGTTGGGTATGGGGTATGGGGTGCCTGCTATAATTGCGATTATTTCGCCTAGTTGATCCATGCTGTGGAGGCTGTAGCGGGAGGTGAACTCTTGAAAATAGGGACTTTGGCTAACTGGTGCAACCGAGACTATATGTGTCTCTCCGGGAAAGACAGTGCCGGCAAAGAAGACCATTCGCAATAAATCTCCAGCTTGCAAATCGCCCTTTAGTACCTCAACGACAGTTGTATAATAAAGATCCGTTGACCTTATATCTGAATGCCACCCTTCAGTCGCCAAGCGACGCGGTTCGTTTATCTCAATAACTAAGACATATGGCGAACCACTAATAATAGTTCCTAAGTTGTCAGATACAATAAACACTCTTGACCAGAAAGGGTCACGAGGCAGTGCACGCACATATGAAATGACTCGCGCCTTAGTAAGTCTACTGCTGTTAAAATTCATTCTTGAATGGTATGACAGTGGCTCGCTGTACATTGTGCTTCTTGACGGATCGTTTAAGTCAAGCATGAGATCCGTTATGAACATAAAGCTATCATCATGAAAACTGGCATAAACGTCAGCAAGTTTTATTAACACCAATAAATATTGTGTGCTTGTAGTAAATTGCAACTCACCCCTTATAACACTGCCCTCTATATCATCTGTGTACACAAATATTGTATCCGCGGCATTACCAAACACTCTGTCATGCACAATAAACTCAAACTCTGTCACAAATTGCCCAAAAGGCCTCTGTGCTACAAACTCTGCGATTACCACATCGGTGGCAATCTCAACTGAGCTCTCAAATGTGTGGCGCCCAAAGGCCATGCTCCCCCCTCCACCAAATGCCGCAGTCACGCCGCGCGGTCTAATAATATGCATGTTTGAGTTATATGCTGTAAAGAGCAAGATTCCTATAAGTGATAAAATGCCAATTGCCAGTAGATACTTTTTATTCATTGCGGTCAGCTCCATTCTTTAATCAAGTCAATGGTTGTTATCACAAATGAGGACACTTAACTTCTAAACCTTCGATATATTTGCCTTAAGTGCTCAATCTCGGCTGGATTCAGATTTTCATTCGGAGACCCCCACGGAAGCCACGCCGGTGACCCGGTCATAACATCATTTGAGTTGGGAGAATGTCCCCAATATCCTAACGCATGACCTAATTCATGCATTGCTGTCATTGTGGCAAAATTTATACGACGTGCATCGTCGGAAAATACGAGCATTCTCATTGCCCTATTTCCAGTGCCATTAAGCCTGTCTACATCCCGTGTAACACCTCCTGCTTGGATTGTGCCTACCGTCACTCTCCCAAATCCTCTTGCAGGAGGTATTACAACACCGTACCGTTCAGAACGAACAAATAGCAGACCTATTTCACGTGCAATCTCACGTCTATCTCCCCCATATGCTCTGATGTTTGCATCTTCCATGTCCGCAACAGTATTAAATGTTATACCCAACGCATTTTCCCGGGCATTTTTTGCGGCAATCATTCTTTGCTCAAAGTTAAACCCAGTAGCCGGTTGTAAGACTATTGGCTCTACCCGAATATTAATCGCTCCATCATTAATAGCTCCGCACCAAAATCCAACCCAATTTTCGTATCTTGTGCCTTGATGCCAAATATACCCTATCCACCAGCTTTGCCTATTATGGCTGGTATTTAATGTCGCAAGACTCAGGACCGGGTTCTGCCAGTACAGCCTTGCACCATCCGTAACATATGAAGTTGGACTCGAAACACTACGGATTCTGTATGAGCCATCAGCTTGTGCCACCATGCGCCAGCGTTGCCTATTATTGTAATTTAACGAAGTCCCGGAAATTCTTGCTTCATGCCTTAAACTCCCGTTTGTTTCCGTTAAATAGCGCCCTGTCGTGTCATTTCTTATGGCGAAATCATTATCTACTATATGAACAAAGTTCCATATAGGTCTTCTCGCACTTCCACCCCCAACATTTTCAATGGTTGTAGTAGTTGCATTCCTATAAACATCAACATATCCAAATCTTCCAAAACACTCAATTACCCTTGTCCCTCTTAATTGAGTCAGAACAGGCAATTGCGTTACAACAAGCTCCCGCGTCTGGCTCCCCGCTGTCACTGTGACTACAGCACTGCGGCGCTCGCCACCGTTGTTTATTTGTGTAGTAATTGATAGCGGACTACCCGGCACACCTGTTCCTATCACAAGTAGCCACTCCGAAGATCCACTGCATTGGGTCCAATTCCAGCTTGTTTGGTTTGTATTAACGGTTGCGATAGTTGTTGTGCTATGACCTGCCTGGATTGTCCATGTTTCCAAGTTCCATGGTGCTGCGTTTGTAGGGTTGAAGGTCAAGGTTGCCGGTGCCGGGGTTGGAGTTGGCGTAACAGGCACAGGCGTAGGAGTAGGTGTCACTGGTACAGGAGTTGGCGTTGGTGTAATAGGCACTGGTGTAGGCGTTGCCGGCACAGGAGTCGGCGTAGGCGTTGACACAGCACCTAGAGTAGTAAACGTTATAGCATTGCTAACCCCGGTATCCATTACGGCGTTGTTCCTCGCAAACGCCCGGACATGATACGTTGTACCGGGGGTTAGCCCCATAATAATATCGCTAAACGTAAAGGACGGACTGTTTACAGCAATCTCCTGATGAAGTGCCTGACCATCCGGCCTAATCCAAAACCCGCGTGCGATTATGGGTGCCCCGCCGGCGCTTAGTATATTGCCTGTCAGCTCAACGGACGTACTTGTTATTGTGCCCCTGTGTACTGTCAATATCGGCTCAAACACCGGCGGCGGTGTTGGCGTTGGTGTCGGTGTTGCCGGCGGTATGGGTGCCTCCATTATGCTTGCCGGGGTGCCGGCACCTGCCGAGTTTATAGCTCTTACGCTAAACGTATGTGTTGTGTTTGACAGACCTATAAATGTGTGGCTCGTACTGCTATGCGCTGTCATCCACGGCCCGCCGTTAAGAGATACCTGGTACCCTGTTATTGGCGCGCCGCCGGTGCTTGCCGGTGGTGTCCAGTTTAAGATTACCTGCCCTGTGCCAGGGATGGGCCATAGGTTTTGGGGCGCTGTTGGGGTGGTTATTACTATATCCGATTGTGTTCTAAATGTATGCGCGTTGCCTTGCCATGCGCTTGGGTTGCCTTGGGTATATGCTACGGCCCGCACATGGTATATTGAGTCGGGCGTTAGGCCTGTTATTGTTGCGGTAAATATGACAGACCCTACTCCCGGGACCATCCTCTGCTGGGTTACATCGTCCCTGCGTATCCAAAACCCTCGCGAGGTTATTGGTAAGCCGCCGGGGTTGGATATTATGCCCATGACCGATACACTGTTGCTGGTTATTGTGCCCAGTGTGGTTGTTAATGTTGGATCGCTCAAGGATATGATTGAATAATAATCAGATTCTGAATAAAAAGAAAGAATGGCTTCGCATTCGAGCCATTCTTCATCATATATTATGGGTAAGTCGTAAAAGTAGAAGATATCGCATTCGTGCCCGTACCCTGGATAATCAAACCCCATGTCAAAGGCTCTTTGGCGAGCTGTTAGGGCCGATATATCCCTAAGTGTCATACCGGCCGCCCTTTTGGCCAAAAACTCTGCCAGTCTTAGGCCGGATGCCCTAAATACCCCGTACTCTGTCACGCTCAAGTAATCCGCAAGGTTCCGGTACCGGCCATGGGCCATGAAGTATTCACCTTCATCCGGGCAGGCCCAGTTTCTTGCCGCAACTGCCTGATCCATCTGCGTTATCGATTCTATCGGCTCGGCTTCTTCGTCCGACCCCGCTTGAGTTTCGTCGTCTTCGGGCCATGGCTCATCCGAAAACGGTAAATCCCATAAGAATGTGACGCTATCTTCCGCTAGCCACTTGTCGCGTATCGCGCAAAACCACATACCTGACGCTCTTTGGGCTTTAAACTCAACAAAACTCATGCCGGAGGCTCTGAAGGATTCGTACTCCGCATAGTTTAAGTAGTGCATAAAATCCAGCACTCTGCCTTGTGCTAAATAGTACTCTTCTTCGTCCGGGCAGGCCCGGGCCGGGTCATCGGCCATTTTCGAATCGTCTAAATCATAATACAGGTCATCCGGATAAGGAAGCGGGCCATTGTTGCTACCAAGTGTGACTGACCCGGTTAAAGAGAGTGCCAGTATCACAACCATTATGACACTGACTAATTTCATAACTACGCTTTTCCTGTTTGCTGTTACACTTTGCTTTAGTGCGTTCATCTTCTCTTTTCCTCCGTTCTGGTTGTACTGGGCAATGGGTTTAATGCCTTTGAATCTCTCCGTTTGCTACAATTTTGGTACAAAAAAGGCCGACAGATATCATGGTATCCTTGTCGGCCTTGGGTGCTTTGCATATTTTGTTGTGATTGTATATTTCATTCCTTCACTTCCTTGTCTGTGTTAACGTTGAGCAGTTAGCGGGTTTATGACAATGAAGGTATGTGCGTTGGCGTGGGTGCCAACGCAAAGAGAGGTACCTCTCTTTGGCTTTTTGATATTCTAACATGGATGATTTTGGGTGTCAAATCGTTTTTTACATATTTCTACATGGTTTTTAGCGCAGTCTGAAGCTCAATTTCAATCGAAACGACAATATTTGAAAAGCTTAAACTTGTGCTGGATTGCTTCGTCGCTTCACTCCTCGCAAAGACGGGCTTTCGTGCTACATCCTTAGCTCCCCTTGCAGGTAAAGCACAGCCTTACCCGCGATCTTAACCCGTTCGCCTATGTTTTCACAAAAAAGCGTGCCCCCGCGTGCGGAAAGTTGCTTTGCCGTCATCTTGTCTTTCCCCAGCCGCTCGGCCCAAAAAGGGATAAGCGTCGAGTGGGCGGAGCCTGTAACAGGGTCTTCCGGCACGCCCGCGCCGGGTGTGAAAAACCTGGAAACAAAATCTGCATGGTTGCCCTTTGCCGTAACAACTACCGCAAAAAAGTCCAACTGCTTTATCAACTCAAAATCCGGTGTCAAGTCGTGTACCTGTTGTTCATCCTTCAAAAGCAGAACCAAGTCACGCGAAAGATGTGCTTCCAGCGCCGTTGCCCCTATGGCCTTGCACATTTCTGCTGTAAGGGCTACGGGGCTTGGCTTCCTGGATGGGAAGTCCAGATTGTTTTCAAATGCTATTTTTTGCATTAACTCCTCATCCGGCCATTTGTCCGGTAAGCATACACCGGCTTGGTTGCCTTTGAATAATTCGTCTGTAAAAGCGTCAACAACATAATATTTCACGAGTTCACGTCCTTTTTTTTGCATACTCGCTCACAAATTAGCACAAACTATTTAAAATGAAAAGGAGCTGATTATATTGGCAAAAGCAGGAATGCGCCGCCCAAGCCCAAAAGAGCCCCACGGCACAGAAAGCAACCACAAAACACACATCCCCAAGAATGATGTCCCACCCGTCCCGGAAATACAGGGAAAGAAGAAAAATAAGTAATATATCATCCCCCTCCATCATACATTGACATATAAAAAAGTATTCAACCGCAGACTTCCCACGCACCCGCAGAAAGCGGAAGCTTTTAGCCGCGCAAACAGCGCGGCCCCGAAGCGAAGCGAAGGAAGCGTAGCGGGGGTTCACCCCGCGGAGCGGCGGGGCTTGGGGCAGAGCCCCATTAAAAAAGGAGGGCTACAGCGTGGCATATGAACTGGTAAGGGAGCAGGTATTCTTAGACCAATGCGTAGGAAGCGAGCAATCGCAGATTATGCTGGAAGGGGATATCATAGTCCCAGACGCAAGGCCGGACATGGCAGTGCTACTGCAAACAGAGGAAAAAATTATAATTGACCGCACAGAGGTATCAACGGACCGCGTTAACTTTGTGGGCCGGCTAAGCATATCTATGCTGTACATCGCAAAAACAGCGGAACAGCCTGTATGCTCCGTAACCCTAACGCGCCCGATAGACGATTTTATTAACGTGGACGGCGTAACAAAAGATATGTGGGTAACGGCCAAAGCCGAGATTTCCCACATAGATTATCGTATGCTCAACGACCGCAAGGTAAACTATAGGGCCATCGTAAATGTCCAAGTTAATGCCGAGCGGTCAGACGCTCACGAGATGGTCGTACATATCCATGATGTTCCGGAAAACCAGATGCTCAAAAGCAACTTAAACATCAACCGCACAGTCGAGCATAAGCTGGAGCGTTTTAGTGTAAGAGACGCTTTACCACTTCCGGCAAGCAAGCCAAACATACGCGAAGTATTGCTGGTAACAGCCAATATCACCAACCGCGACGTACGCATTGCCGGCGGCCGGGTAAACCTAAGCGGCGAGCTTCTTGTAACAACCCTGTACCGCGGCGACGCAGACGACAGCATAATCGAGTTTGTGGAAAGCGAACTACCCTTTAACGGCCCGATAGACGTTTCCGGGGCCAGGGAAGACATGTTTGCGGACGTTAACCTGCAAGTGATGGACCATCACGTGCAAATCCGCCAAGATGAAGACGGAGAAGACCGGGTGCTGGAAATTGAAGTATCGGTAGGCGTTCAGCTGAAGGTGTACAACACGGAAATCCTACCGGTTTTGGAAGATGCCTATTGTATCAACCAGCAACTCACATTGGCCAAGACCTTGGTAAGATTCCCAAGACTGGTATGCCTAAACCGCAACCAGACCCCCATCAAGGAAGTAGTGACCCTTGGTACAGGCTCACCCAATATGCTTCAAATATTTAGGGTAAAAGGCAACGCCAACCTGGACGAAATCAAGTTAGTAGAAGACAAAATCGTGGTGGAAGGCTCCATTACCACGGATATCTTATATGTAGCCGAAAGCGACTCGGCGCCGCTGGGCAGTTTCCGCACAATTATACCCTTCCGCCAGGTAATAGAGGCCAAGGGAGCCAAACCCTCCATGCGCGTAAGCGTAGACGCATCTATAGACCACGTGGCCTTCAGCATGTTAAGCGGGCGGGAAACGGAAGTGCGCTTCCTTCTGACCTTTAGCACCCAAGTCATAGAGGAAGAAGAGGCCAGAATCATCCACAACATAGAGTTTGCGGATATTAACCCGGATTTCCTTGCCGGTATGGCCAGTATGACCGTGTACATTGTACAGCAAGGCGATACCCTTTGGAAAATAGCCAAGAAATACAACACCGCTATTGACGAACTGCTGGCCATTAACGACATAGAGCACCCCGGCAGGATAAGTCCCGAGCAGAAGTTGCTTATCTTGAAAAAAGGGCTATAATCGCTTTTACCAAAAGTATCTAAACCGGAAATAATTGAACATAAAGGGGCTGTCTCGTTAAGCAAAATCACTGAATAAATATGCAGGCTGTCGTCGTTGCGAGCGAAGCGAAGCAATCCAAGAATGTGGAAATCCTTAAATTCCTGGATTGCTTCGTCGCTTCGCTCCTCGCAATGACGAGCACAACACATAATTATTCATAAAAATGCTTAACGTGACAGCCCCTTTTTACTTTATTTTCACCCACACCCTTACAAGTATATTAAACCTCCATCAATACTTTGTTGTTTCAAATGCCGTATGTTATACTATCCGCAATAATGAACAATAATAAGGTGTATTTTATGATAGGCTCAAGAAAACCCCCAAGCGTAAAATTCAAACCAGTAGTAAGGCCGCCGGCCATAAAACCCGAAAGCGATATTCCCAATGTCAGATACGAACTTTGGCAGGAGATTCGCGCTTGGGCAAGGGTCTTTATTTATGTGTCGCTGTTTTACGTTGTCTTAAACAGCTTCGTCATTGTCAACGCGGGTGTGCCCACCGCCAGTATGGAGGATACCATCCGCACCAATGACCGCATTGTGGCTTTCCGCTTGTCGTACCTCTTTAGCGAGCCGGCACGGTATGATATTGTGGTTTTTGGGCGTGATGGAAGCAACAAAATGTATATCAAGCGCGTTATAGGGCTACCCGGCGAAAGTCTGATTATCCGTGACGGGCATGTTTATATCAACGGCTCCGAAACGCCTCAGCGCTATGATTTCATTAAGGGCGGATTGTTTGGCAATTACGGTGTCCTAAACCCGGACACCGGTTTTCTGGAACCGTTTATTATTCCGGAAGGGCATTTCTTTGTGTTGGGCGACTATCGTGTTAACTCATTTGACTCGCGGCGGATGCCGGGGACTTTTGTCCCGCGCGGCAGGATACTGGGCCGGGCGGTTTTTA
>Ga0123355_10013236_pt1 | contig 12822 bp, 19 predicted proteins | sample TergutEmb28metaG_3_FD_89872 | JGI IMG/M metagenome (GOLD analysis project Ga0123355, IMG submission 89872) | Embiratermes neotenicus P1 segment gut microbial communities from Petit-Saut dam, French Guiana - Emb289 P1 | ecosystem: Host-associated > Arthropoda: Insects > Digestive system > Gut ...
CATTCCCATACGCACATCGTAACATTTCAAAAGTCTCCGCTCCAGATTTGCCGAGTTTGACGCAGAATTTGATGTTGGCTCGCTGCTCCAGTTTCACGTCCATGCTGAAATCGCAAATGTGACTGCACACGTGGTGACAAACAATCGTGTTGTGCAACTTCCAATGCTCGCACAGAGAAGCCACTTGGCGCACTGAGTGGCGACGTTGCCAGCTCTCTATAATAGCGCATGCATTCACGTAGTGCCATCTGTTCGCGGTCTGTGGAAGTAGTCTGGGAACTTTTTGATACACCTACGTAGGTCTAGTGCCATGGCAACGCCAAACGAAGACTTAAGTACATTACCGCCTAGATCCAATACGTCGCGTCGGTGGTCTAAACTGGGCAGTATCTGGTGAAAATACCAGAATCTAGATTCCAAGGTATTGTTCAAATTCCACAGTGGACGCAAATTCCTTTTTTTTCTACGGGGTACTCCTGGCGATTTTGCGCCTGACTCTCCTCCCGACTTTTCTAGGTTCACCGCGGCTTCGGAAACCGGTTCGGGCATGCCAATAATCGTTGGTTTAGGCATCGTTGGTAATTTAGCGACTGTCTGTTCTGCCGAGTTCACCAAATTCACCCCGTTTTACGAAACTGGTTCAGCTACGCCTGTCACCGTAAACTTTGTTATCGTTAGTGGCTCAACGCTGAAACTTGCCAGTAGTAACCGGGTGCTTTTGGCCCACCATCGTGACAAAATACCTAAATGGTGTAGTCGAAACTTGATCAATAGCCCCCTGGGCACAAGTGCATGGGGGCAGAAGATGTCGAAAGAAATTAGAGATGTAGGTTGATTTTCGCTTAGTGTATTTAGTTGGGGTTTAGGATATTATTAAAAAGGATTTGTTGTGTGGATTGGTATATTAATCGCCTCCATGCCCTCGCTACACCCTCAGATGTAGAATAATATTAAAAAGGATGGGTATATAGTGTGTTTGAGGCTGTGTATAGGCTTTGGTGCCACCGTGGGGATTGGTATATGATTTTAAAAAGGAATATTAACCCGCCGTCGGAGCCTCCAGACGCTGCCTACACTCTTAGGTTTTTGGTGCCGCCGTGGGGATTGGTATGTAGTTTTTTGGAGCCTCTGTGTGGTTTTGTATGAAATAAGTGTGTTTAAAAATGCCTGTACTTATTGTTTTTTGTTGTGAGGGATATGTATGTGTAGGTAGATTTCGCCGTGACGTATTGCCGCCGTGAAGTTTTGTAAATAGTGCGGCTAATGTATGGAAATGAGTGGAAAAGGTTTGGTACGTTCTTGCATTCAGCAGCTAAGGGTATATTAGGCTGTAAGTGTAGTATAGTAGTGAATGTAAGAAGGGTGTGTGAACGTTGTATAGTATTTTACCCTATGCTTAGTTACACGCGCGAGACTGGAGTTTATCAGTAGGAGCTTGCTTGCCGTTATGCGTCGTTGGCGCACGGGTGCAGGTGGCGATGTCATACAGTGAAAACGAGTGCAGGTGATGTCATACAATGATGAGTCCGCATACAAGTCTTAGCATGTTGGAGGGAAGCAGTCCAAAGTTTCAGTTGCTGTTGTGGTTACATAGATGTAGGAAGTTCGCCGCTGCAGGTTCTGATAAGAATAGTTAATTTATACCTACCTTTTATAGGCAGCTGCGACAGCATTAGCCTCAAACGCCACGGGGCACTTCGGCCCCGAATTTTACCGTGAACATCCTCTTCACCTCGAGGTCTGCGGCTCCAACCTCGCCGAAGAGAGCGACGAATTGCTGGAGAGTGTAGCCCCTATCAAGGTAGAGGGCAAACACACCGCAGTACTTGCAGCAGAAGTCACTGGACGGGCTTTGCAGTTGTCGCCTGTTAAGGTCCCAGGTCGTGCAGTTACGTTTTATTAAGGCCAGGATGTCGGGCACGAACGGTACGATGCCGTACGAATCAAAGTTGTAGGCATACGAAGATTTGGGTCGGAATTGCACTTCTAACCAGTGTGAACCTACCTTTGTTTGGGGATCGGCATTGACTATGATGGTGCAAGTTTTCGTGATTGAAGGTGGCAGAAGATCGGAGGCGTAGACATCAAGGAAAGACTTTACATTGCGCAGTGTGCACAGTATCTGCAAGGTGGCCATCTTTTCTAGAGGTCGGTCGTGACGTTACGCGCTGTGTGATCGCCTCGGGTAATGGCTTGGCGAATTTCAACTCCACCCTAATATTGCCCTGTTAGGGTTGGGAAGTGTGGGCCTCAGAAGCGCCCTGGTCGGGTGTGAGATCAAGAGTAACATGAAATAGCCGTTAACAAACATATCGTGTGTTATCTGATGGCCGGCGTTGGAGTGATGGATGCCTTTACCTTCGAACAATGTCTTATAACCCATTACTGAGGTCTTTTCATGATGCATGCCCGGAGATAGGCTCTCGTTGGGGAACTGTTTTCCGTTCACGAATAGCGAAAAATTGCTGATATAGTAATGTTGAAATTTGTAGGGGTTTGTGTCCATTATACCTATAAATTCGGCATTCTTAACCATGGTGAAGAGGAGCCGTTTGGGGACAGGGCCCAAGACGGCGTTGTCGATAGACAGGGATTTTGATCCGGCGGAGAATTTGAACGTCTTGAATTCGATTCTCGTCATGTTATAGCGTGCGAGAGCCCCCTATTCAGTGTAGCAGTATGAGCTAACGGTGTGACGGGGTCAGGTTTCATGCGCTTCACCAATAATTGGGCTTCCAATAATTTGAAAGTGGTCTTTGAATCGGCTTCATGTTTAACGAGGGTCGCGCCTTCGTCAATCTGATCTGCAGGCTAGCGCCCTGCAGAAGGACGAGCGGGACGTTAAACGAATTGCTATGCAAACGCCCGAAAAGCTGGAATTCTTTACTGGCTCTAAGTTTGTCCCAAAGAGTGATGAATCCTCGGTTAGTCACGGCAGTTACAGTTGCGGTCGTGGGATCGCATGGTATCATGTCGCCATTGTCACGATACCAGCAGGCGTTCGTGAGAGGTGTGGCTGCCGCATCGATGCCATAAGTCAGGAGAGTCTCAATATACGAGCGATAATTATAGTGCTCACTCGATTGCGTGATTGCGGTGCCATTGAAAACGACGGTACATTGACTAAATAGTGAGTGGAGGAGATTATTGGTGACGACCGTTTGGTCCGACGCGTCCAAATTATTCGCCGAACTCGAGACTATTTTACCCCGGACATAAAGTTGGATATCGAGACGTATGTAGTTATCCTTGTCGGCAGGTATTAGGAATTCCGGATCATTTTGATCGACGGGTGTGATAGGTTTCTATGCGATCTCAATAGTCCCCAGCTCAGACGTCTGAACGGGTTTGTGCGCGAAGATGTCGAAGTCGCTAATTATGGATGCTATCTCTGCGGCAGAATTGATGTGACTGATTAAGGCTAGGAGAAGTTATCCCTTTTTATTACCCGGGACGCTTTGCCGGTGTCTTTTTAGGCTTTTTGACTCCCCGAACCTTTGTTGTCGTGGTTTCCCTCCTCGCACGTTTCAGGCCACGGCAACACAATTTACTGATTAAACGCTGTGTGGACACGGTGACGGCATCGACGACATGTTTCGTTATGATATCCACGTCACGTACGTCCGGTGAGTTACTTTTCGCGATATTGCTAATGATTTTGCCACCTGTACGCCCCACAGTCCATAGGAGAGGTCGCACGAAACGGAAGAGAGTGCCTAAGAAATTGCCGATCCCATGACCTCGCTGAAAGTAGAGTGGAGTTGAATAGATATAGCCGATTCCCGCAGTGACCACGCCCCGCCTGATTGTGATAGAACGTCTCTAAAGGATGCATCGTACTAAATGTCCTCTTATGGATGCCTGCGCCATATTTTATATAGATCTTCTACCACAGATAATTCTTGCGAAAATGAAGCACCACTCTTTTGGGCATAGTGCTGTCCGCAAAGGGGATGTGCAGAACCTCGGTCGTCAGGAACTCGATTCGAATGTCCTGAAATCTGCGGTGCTCCACCGGCACGTATTGCTTGTTCCGAAACTCTTGCTGGCACATTGCGTTTGGGTAGAACCGAAACGTCCGTATGCAACGGACTGTGCTGTCGCCCAGGAATTGCGGATATATCACGTTACAGTAGAGTAGTAGGGGGCTTGCCCTTCGGGAGACGAAGAACACGAAATTTCGCAGACTAACACTTCCAAATTGGAGGTCGATCTCAGGTTTATAGTATGGGCTAGTTTCACCGTAAAATCTACATGTTCATTCTGGTCGTAAATGTCCCGCGAGGCATTATTCAGCAGAGTGACGTAAAATTTTTTCTGACCAGGTGACGTCATATCAGACATCCTTCACACTAGATGCCGGGATCGAAGAGACAAAATCCTTACTGTAACGTCTCCAATGCACCAGATACATCTTAATGCCACGTCTAATACGCTTGTCTAGTATTTTATCTATCTTCTATGTGGTCTGTTTCGAGAATCGAAGAGGTGTGAGTTCCTCCCTTAAAATTGTTGCTCTATCGGCGTATTCTTTAAGTCCTCCACCCCGTAAACGGGTCGTGGCCGCCTCTCTATAACTTTCGTAATGCGAAATACTTCGGTCGATAAATTCTGTTTGCCACCTTTGGCAAACTTCATCTTCTCCTTACTGATACGCACGTGCTGCTCTACGCTAAACTTGACTTTAGCCACGCGAATGCGTCGACTGCTCATCCTCTTCCATATGGCGAGGACGTCCGAATCTGTCACGCGCGAGGGTGCCATTCCAGTCGTCGAGTGAACCGTGTCATTTTAGGCCCTGACAAATTTCGGCAAAACGTAGATATAGAGGAAAGAATTTTTAAGTAAAATATTTGTATAATCTAACCCGAATAGTGCGATGCGCACGTTCCGCGACCGCACATTTCACGTCGGGATTCCTGCACACCTGAAACTGTATGCCCTCGTCGCGTAAAATGTCCTGAAAATGTTTATCGAGTAATTCCTTGCCCTTATCCGTGCGTACCCATACGGGTCGCCGCGAAGTTAATTTTGGCTTACCGTCAAATATGGAGAGTAAGGCCACGGTGACGGCCGGTCCGCTCTTTGTCTTCACGGAAATCAGATATAGAAATATCGAAAATACTTCTATGATGGATAGAATGTATTTGAAATTATCATTGTATTTTGCGTAGGGCTCTACATCCAATAAATCGCATTCCCACCCATCTATAACGTTAGTCACGGTATAGGGATTACGAGCGAAATCTTTCCTCACAGGTCTGTGTAACGTATATGCATCTTGTTCTTCTAACCATGCCTTGGTAGAGCCGACAGATTGCGTTTTACCCTTCTTCGTCTTCGTTTCAACCACCTCCGTCGTCTGAAGTTTCGGCAAAGTCGAGAAGCCGGCAGGACTACCTTCATTATAGTATACATCACTAATGGTAGCCATTAATACTTTATCCACTTACGCCGTAACGCAGATTCGAACCCGCGATCCTTCGGTTTCGCAAAGAGTGGTTCAATGATATCCCGAAATTTTTTCCCCCGTTTTATATTAATGTTACCTTCGGGCTGATATTTGGTCAAATGAGCGTTAGTCCTCGTTAGTATTTTCTTATAGGTCTTAAGATCATCTTTCGTAATAAATTCCGTATTCACTTTCTTCTGCGTCAATAGTTCCCACAAGCCCTTTAATCCCTTAAACACTCGTTCCTTAGTCGTGATAACACTATCGGTATCGACCACTATTGGGGAATCGCCTATCATAAACATATCACCGTCCTTACGTACGTCGTATTGCGTGTCGAGAAATCGTCTCTTGTACACGTAAGGCATTAGGTAGGGACTAGCTACAGGACTGGCATTTTCTCTACCGTACTCCCGAGCCTCATCCTCTACGAAATTATTGTCGTCATCGTAATCATCTTCGCCATCATCATCATCCTACACTCGTTCTTCTTTCGAGGGTTCATATTTGAACACTTTCATAGGCGGTAGGGGGAAGCGGTAACTGATGCCGACTTTACGTCCGTCTGCGCCCCACGGCACAACTTTGGAGGCGTAGGCATGGGCGGAGGAGGCGGAGGAGGAAGAGGGCAAACTTTACTAGCTTGCCCGTGTGGCATCACTCGGCTTCAAAAATCTGCAATTGTATTCGTCTCGGTCTTTTTTCTAAGATCTACTTCGTCCATATTTTGACGCACCTTAAGCCACTGCTCATTCGGATGGTGTTTACTTATATTAACGGCCTCCGCATAACGGTGGTGATGATGATGTTTACGTTTCTTAACCGGCTCCTTCTGTTTACGTATCGAAACCGCCGGTTCCCGTGTCATGAAAGGGGAACCGTGCAAACGATCACCAGGAATCAGATACATCTTACGTAACCTGATTTTATCTGTTTCTAAAATGGGACTAGCTAGCGTTGGTAGGACGACACTGAATAGAGGCCGCAGGAATCCCCGCGCTGTACAATAAATTTCTTTTTGGCGGAGAGATGCACGTGCTTTTCGGAGACCTTGCGAAGCGCCGCCTTCTGTTTTTGTAGCTTGCGTGTGTCACAACCTGTCAGCTTTATATTGCCTTGCAGAACGTTCAAGATACCCTCGCTTATACAATGCACCAGTTCTTTGTAACACTTTGAAACGATAGCTTTTCGCAATTTCGGGTGGGCTGTCTTCAGCACCTGCAGAGTGTGCTAATTCGTCTTCACTCGCTTCATCGCCTACATACGAATAGACGGTGAGTGGAGGTATATCGTATGGTAATATGCGGGTACGAATTCTCAGACAGTCGTTCGTATTTTGTGTCAGATCCAAGAGGAGGTAGCCTTAGGGTTCTTGTGTCGCGTCCAGGTAGGCGTTATATAGACCCAAACTATCTTCTGGGTACACTTGGCTGACCAGGTACATAAACTTTTTCTTATCTCTGACGTTTTTCAATGCCACTATATAATGGGCATTTAACGAGATATCCCTACAGAACCTGTCCTGATGAAACAGCTTTTGAGTGATTAAAATAACGCTTATATTCCTGTGATGGCTACCTCGTGTAAACAGTTCACACACTTGCTTTGAATAGACGTCGGTTAACATATCGTCAAGGAACACGAGGCACGGTTCGCCGTTTGCACCTCCAAAGTCTTCCGGCACGCGCTCACTAAATCTAACGTTCGCAGGCAGTTGGTGACGGGAGGGCACAGCAATCTTCTCGCCGTAACGCCACACTATAACACCGGCAAATGTCGGCTCGATACAGATGTCGCGGCGGTTCTCGAGTAAGCGTATGACGAAAGACGACATCCCGGAACCGCTATGTCCACTCACGATTGACGAGAATGAATGCCTAAATTTCAGATCATCACTCATGGATGGTCGGGCGTTGTAAACTATCCTTTGCACCGTCACTCGACGTATTTATACCCGAAGGGGACAGACTAATTGTAACCTAAACTTCGGCGTTTGAAGAACGAGATTCTGTACTTCTTATCTTCGGGTTCAGTGACTATGGCCACAGTACCCCTTCCATTCCACTTACGCTTAATCTTCTATTCCGTATGTACAGTCACTGTAGTTTCCCCCGTCCCTAGAATAATGGCCTTGAGGACATGGAATTTCACCAACTGTTTAGGGTTGTAATTTAGGGTTATGCCCCGGACTTTACAGACTGTAGCCGCCCGTCCTCTCACGGTATCAATTACTGTGTATGCGTAGTTTTTAGGCCCACCACTCACAATTTCGGAGACGTAATCTGTGGACATCAATTCGGATATCATGTGTCCCAGTTTGTCCCCCGTTTCAATGAGATTGGCTTCGTCATTGGGCTGAATGTAGATGACAATCTGTATCGCAGTAAATCGCTCTCTCGCCCAACCGGTCGAGATATCGATACAAATGAACCCTGGCAACTGGAGTGACGAAAGTGTCAATCACCACATTCGTATAACGTTAGTTTGTCACGTGTTCCTTAGCCGCATGCTTCCACGAAATCCATACCACGTCATCGCTTGCAAACGCCAGATTCGTCACCTCGATGCCGGGCGTGGCTAGAAAGCTGTGCAGGACTTTGGGATCCGAAATATCTTTTGTCTACGGCCTGTCATTCCTCTTCGTCAAATTTCCCCACATGGAGTTGAGGCATAGTGTAGCCAGACCCCGTTTTGCTGCGTTAGATTTGATGGACTCCCTATCTAGGCTTATGCCTTCATTATTAAAAAAGGATTCGATATACAGCTCTTCGTCCGCAGGGCTTCGAACCCAGCCGGGATTGCCGCTCGCCTCAGCTTTCAATTTCAAATAGGTGTTTATGTAGTCGACGAAATGCCCACCCTCGCCAGTTTCGGGGTTGTATCGAGTGACCTGATATTCGTAGACCTCATAGATTTCTAGTATTCGGTACCCCTCTTTCCACGGCTAACTGTACCTCGTCCATTACCTGTGTACCAGTCCAGTCTAGATCCTCATCCTCTGTATGCGTGTATTCTCCAGTAGAGCATGTTTGAACATATGTTCTACACAGACAGAACATGAGTTTATTATTACATCTATAGAAAAGGACCGGATGATACAATTTCTGTGGTGGAACGATAGTACACTTTATCAACCCATCCATACGCTAGCAAGCTTCCACATCCTTGCACTAATCTCCAACATGGATGGTGGGATGACCGACGGGAAACTCGAAATACTTGCATATGTACGGGTAGAGACTCATGACATCCACATATTGGATAGTCTCATTTTCATGCACTTTATATTGGAGACGCATGGCCTCCGTCGTGCCCCCGTACAGGGCATCACGGGTACAAAGCGGAGTCTCACTTACCACAGTATGCGTGAGCAGTTCGGGTTTCTTCTCAAATTCACTTCCCCACTGAATCTGGACCTGATAGCCCGCGCGTGTTATTTACTCTAAACGCGACATGGTGCGTTCATATCATTCCTCCAGTGCATCACCACTCAGTGTGGCGACATCCCGGAACGGTTGGTATGTGTGCCCGTGCCAAAAACAGCCAAAGATTTCGTAAATTTTATTAGTCTCAGGGCTGTAACCGTCCACGCTGAAACTAGGTAATTCCGGCAGCCAATATTCACGGCCGTTGCGACAGTGCATTATCTGTACTCCGTCCGTCTCTTCCATATGTAACAGCCATATCAGGGCCTTTTTACTAAACCTGTTATTACAAGTATATCCTTCTGTCGGGATTAGTCCTATGGAGTCTGACTTCAGAAACCGTTTGCGCAAGAGCTTATTGCATGCGGACGATATCGTAATCGACTGGACAAAGACATCAATGTGTCCTAGCTGCATGAACTCGCTTCTAAACACACGAAACGCCTGCCTTAATACGGTGACGTCATCTTAACAGTACGATTCCAGAACGTGCTTATTTTCGAAAGTCTGGGTTCTCTGTCTCTCATACCATATAGAGAAATTATTTCCTCTCATCTTCCCGCATCTTATCCACTGCATAATACGAAATGTCGGAGATGGGTCCTACATAGCTTTTGTTTTCCTGGGTATTAACATAATGAAGGTACCATGACTTGGAGGCCGGCAGTCAGTAATCTGCGGGCATTTTACATAATGCACATGGAAGAAAGGACAAGCTGTCCAGAAAGACCAGGATTTCCGTCTTCATGCACATGTTCTTTAACCCGCTCATAATCAGTTCAGGCTTCCATTTCATCATGATCGCCCTGTTCAGAATGAAATGCAAGTCGAAAGCCTTGGCGTTATTCGCTATCGCGACAATCTTATTGCCCAGGGGCGTGGCTTGTATAGATAAATTAGCAGGTCCCCTACCGAATGGTCCCAGAACGAGTGCTTCCTCTGACCACATCGCACGCACTCTCCACAGTCTTCTGCATCTTCGCACTGCGAAGAAAACTGCTGAACGCAGACTAGATCAGGTACGTGCAGTGTGGCTTTGTCAGAGTACTTCGTATTTTGCGTAGACTCGAATTCATAAAATAGGTATAGAAACATATCACTAGCGTCGGGCAACTCGTCCTTTAACGGTCTCATATATCACAAGTGACCCACGTCCCCATTCAGCTTACAATTAGCACAAAATACCTTGTTACATACGTGTCTGTCATCCGTTACGAGCAGTCGACACGTCGCGCAACATCTTTTACGTTCCCTTACGGATTTTATCTTTGCTAGTCAGATCGATACCTGTCTGTTGTAGTAACGCTTGAACTACGGGACTAATCTTCCGACCTTGACGGTACGCTTTATAATTTGAGCGTTTTCTACTCTCGCAATCGCTATTATTAAAGCGTGAGCAAGACAATTTTCCTCAGCCTTCACCTCCACGATAATTTTCTTGAGGTGTGCCAATACGGAGAGGGGTCTCCCTTTATTCTTAATACCTTAACCGAACCCTACGGGTATCTTGACCGAATGCACAGTTGCGACAAGCGTGTCCAAGGCGTTAAATCTAGAATTGGACTGACACTTTTTCAAAGACACTCCAAATCACCTCTCCCGACAACTGATCTTACTTCCTAAAACTGATTCCCATCTGCTTAACGTTCTGATTCACCTGATTCTGGATAGTTATCCCCACAATATCACTATTACTCACATCCTGCAACGCGTACTCAAAGAGTTTGTTCACGCTGGCTAGGAAATTTGCCACGAGACCACTATTAGCCGTGGGGGTAATAATCGCACGGTAAATTGAGTTCCTACGGAATTGTACCGTCTATACTGTCTCCAGATCGTATCATCTATCTCGTATCTGCGTGCAATTGTCTCTCGCTCTCTACAAGAAATAACACATATATATGTAAATTCGGCACCCAGTACTATAACTTTTTGAAAATTGTATTCAAGAGTAATACTTACAGTTAAAAGTATTGCGGGATGCTGACGTCATTTTCATGTTTGTTTCAGCCACTGCTTTCTTTCCCGCAGGTTCGTCGGACGAAATGGATCTTACTAAGCGCTTCGAAGAAGCAACCGCCTACGCTTCAGTCAATGTCAACACCTTAGAACCGCATAAACTGTACCCTATCATCAGAGCGAAGTGAATACGGACCTAATATGGTTCTTCTGTTGTGCTGATTCTACGCATCGCTGAAAGCAATATCGTCCAGGTTTTCCTGCCCAAGCGCTACAGTGATGTGGTGTCTGACGTGGATATATTCGATATTAATTTCAAAGCAGTCTCACTGCATCTCGTGTACAAGGGGGTATGCGAATCCTCCAAATCCTACCTCCTGGCCATTGAAACGTAAATATGAGACCTCGAGTTAAACATTTTGACGGGTCGGCCAGTCTTTTCGAGACACTAGAGTGTTTAGTGAATAGTGTGGGACATGCTCTATGGTTAACTCATTTCACGCCTGCTAGAAGGGATCATCTAGGATTCATGAATCTCTTATTAAAAGAATTTTGTTCATTGGATATTTACTGTGTCCTTGTTGAGACTTACCCTGCTTATATCGCAGTTGTTTTCAGTTTACATTATGCGGACCAACTTAGATTAAGTCAAATATGTATTGCCAGAACTGACCCCCCAATTAACGATAACATAAATCGAAAATTTCCAAATTTCAATATCGGAACTTACAAATTCCACTTAAAAGCAGAAGATGATGAATTTGCGAGTTTCCCCGATTATTCCGAACACGAAATTACACCCGACGGTGTGACGGTGCCTTTTCTAATTACCGTTATCGATGTGGCTGTACAATGTGGATCAAAATCAAACATTAATCTGGTCGAATTCATGTGGGAGAATGCCAGTATTTTTGCTTTCAAAATGTACGGTGGTAGTAAGAGGGCCCCTTGGGTCCGCCATCCTGCATAAATACCCAGGAAAGGTAGTCGAAAGCTTAGATTTGAACAATTGTAAGTTTTCTCTAGAGGCGGGATCCGTCGATGTCTAGGTCTAGTGGATGTAGGTTTTCCGTGGTGTATATGGACGAGAAGGTAGAGGGAATTGTGAAGAAATAGGCCTGAAATGTAGTCGAAAGCCGAGATGTGAAGAATTGAGGGTTTGGCGTGGTGGGAGGTAGACGGCCATGTTGAAAATGGTCGGCCATGTTGAAATTGTTTTTAATAATGTAGTGATGTGGGGAGGAAGGTAGCCGATCGTTCCATCTACGTCTAGGTCTAGCCAATGGGTAGTTTCGTGGAATTTTTGTTTGCTGCCAGTAAAAGTGAGCGTATGGTGAAGGGACCCCGTTCCATCTACGTCTAGGTCTAGGCAAAGGGCATTTTCTTAGATGTAATTAGTGGCCTAGAACCGTGTGCACCCCTGTTCCTTTACAGGTAGCGTTTTTAACCCTGCAAAAACACGTAGGAAAGGTAGTCGGAAGACTGGATAAGAAAAATAAGTGAGCGTTTCCTAAAGGGTACGTTCCATCTATGTCTAGGTCTAGGCAATGGTCATGTCCCGTTAGGTTTTCCGTCAAGAACGCTGTGCAGATGTCTCCCTAAATAGGTAGGGTTGGGTTATCCTGCAAAAATACCCCGGGAACGTAGTCGAAAGCCTAGAAAATAAGAATTGAGCGTAAAATACTCACCGCGCTGACTTCATGTTCCGCGACACATCCTTATTAATAATGTAGTAGTGAAGAAGGGATGTAAGTTAGGCGTGGTGTAGAGCCGTAGGTACCGCCGTGAGGATGGGTATCTAAAGAAAGAGCTGTAATAAAGTTCTCCCTACACCACTGTGGGATTAGGCAGTGAGTGAAGATTCCCCGACACGTGTAAGCAGAAGTTAAACTCTGCGTAAGCACAAACAGTCTGAAACTCGTTCAGGAGCACGTACAAGTGCAGGCACGTGTGGGGAGAGGTTCACCTTGGGCCCAGAGAGGAAAA
>Ga0123355_10013237_pt1 | contig 12822 bp, 8 predicted proteins | sample TergutEmb28metaG_3_FD_89872 | JGI IMG/M metagenome (GOLD analysis project Ga0123355, IMG submission 89872) | Embiratermes neotenicus P1 segment gut microbial communities from Petit-Saut dam, French Guiana - Emb289 P1 | ecosystem: Host-associated > Arthropoda: Insects > Digestive system > Gut ...
AATAACTCAACAAATAAGTCGCAAGCTCCTGAGGATGGATGTATTAACATCCGAAACATGTTGAGCATTAAATAATGAAATAATAAAGCAAGTGACATCAAGTTGGTCTCTCTTTATTCATCTCCTAATCCTTCTAAGACTGTTTGGGGAAGATACGCGGAAATAAGTATCGCATTTCTCTCTTTTAAAACTGGCAGCATAACAAGTGATCGTACGGGACCCAATCTGATATAACCACCTCCTAGTACAATTTCTCATTTTGTGAAAATAAATTACCATAAAATTTTGCGCAGTGGCGCTTGAAAACACTTTGCAGTGCAGTGTATGTAGGCTGTATCATATATGTAGAGAAGTTTGTAATCTGAATTAGAGGGATAAAGGTAAGCAAGCACACTTCCCACTCACCATCTTGTGATACAGTGCCGTGTGTCAACATTTCCCAGTCCCACTGGTAGACTACGCTTTTGGCCCTTTCCCGTGTTATGAACGAGATTCTTGCACGAAGAACACCGTCAGTAATAAATCTATCTTGCCTTTTATTGGGTACTTCAGTTGTGGTCATGTCTAAATTACCATGGATAATATAAACTAACAAAAGAAGGAATTTTAAAGTTAAGGTTAAGGTCGCCCCGTGACTTGCCAGTGCAGACGCACAGAGGAAGTAGAGCTATTGCTCTACTTTTTATTAATTTCGACGCTAGGTGGGAGTAGTCAACGCCACGCCTCGGCCACTTCACCCACCGGAAAGAGACCCGGTACCCATTTTATGGGATGCTGGGTGGGCTCACGGGCCGGCCTGGACGGATGTGAAGAAGGGAAAATTTTTTCTTCCCACCGGGGCTCGAACCCCGAACCGTGTAACCTGTAGCTAGGCGCTATACCGACTACGTTTACCCGGCCTCTTTCTTAAGTAAACCCCAGGATAAAAGGGGTTAAAATAAATTAGTCATCTCATATGCTTGGTCTGGCAATTGTTTGCTACCGCTAGTAGTACAGGGGTGCTGATAAGTCCTTAGCCCGACCAGTAAGGAAACAAGGTAATGTTTCTGTCAGAATTGCGTGGATTTCCTTCAGCGCCTTGCCTTGCAGGAAAAGAAATTTGATGACAGCTCGCGTCTCGATTTTGTTGGAATCGCGCGCATCCCTGACATGCTTCCGAGCTTGTTTCCTTCCTGGTCGGTCTAAGGACTTATCAGCATCCCGGTATTACTACTGCTACTACTACTACTACTACTACTTGTTATCAACTTTATACACGTTTTTTACAGTTATAGACCTGAAACAAAGCAGCTGTTCTATGATCACAATGTATGGTACACATAATGTATTTCCCTTGATAAACGTTTTGTACTCTGACGTTACTGCTTTTCGAAGTAAGTCCGCAGTGCCCAGTGTAGCTGTTTTGTTGTTTATGTATTTTGTCAACGATTTTGAAATAATCCCGGTTGTCCATATTATTACTGGTATAATTTTGTTTTTAAATTCCGCGTGCATTATTTTTCTACTGTTAGATCTTCATATTTTAATATATTTTTGGGATGTTTCTTGACCACAAAAGTAACTCCTGAAATTGTAGTGTCTATAAACAGACATGTTCCTTGTTCGTTATTACGGATTATGATTTACGGCTTATTGTTAGGGATTGTTATGTCAGTTTTCATTTGTAGATTACATATCTTAAAATATTCTTGCTATCTTGCGGGGCTTGTAGTTTGGTGTTGTGGTTATCAGCATTTTGGAAAAACTGTGAAGATGCAGGCAGCACGTTCTCCCGAAACGTTTGTAATCGCATACTAGACCGCATGGTGTCATAAAACAGAAAAAAAACAATGTGAATATCCAGAGCCATAAAGAACTCTTATTTAAAGGTTCTGGCCTGTAAACATACTACAGGGACAAAATTAAACTACTTTTGTGTGAATTTTTAGTACTTTTTCTCATCCTGCATTCTAAACATACTGAAAATAGGAGACCTTCTCAGAGTAACGTTTAAATTTTTACAGTGGGGCGGAACTTTTATGACATTGTGGCATGAATGGTGAATAAGTTTGGAAAAGAATGTGCTTTATAAATTTGGAATAACATAAACCCTTTCTCCCCGGAGCTTTACAGTGTCACGTGCAGTGTACGAAATTTATTGGTAGACCATACTAATGGGAACATGTGTTGGCCGCATATTGAAAGAACTCGCATCTGTGGTTCGCTGCTCCCTGCTGGTTATTTAATATGAAAACCTGACACCGTGTACTCTGTGAAGTATTGTGATGTTCTGTCTTTGGATAACATGATTATTCTTTAATATGAGGTTTCTGATTTTTTAAAAACGACACATTTCATTTCATAACTTAGTGATGTAGGCAGAACAGAATGGATTTTGCTTCCACGTTCTCTTCACAGCAAATTCGATATTATTGACGGTTAAAACAGTGCCAGTTGTGGGGTACCCAAAGAAATTGAGAGAAAAATAAGCATTCAAAAAGTACTTAAATTAATTAGGTAATTAATAATCAGAAGTTGGCCGTGTTACATTCTTATAATTTTAAAGTGTTATTTAACGAGGGCACTGTAAGAGCAGGGGATTATGTTTTTTCTATGGAAAAGGAAACGAAAATCATCAATGGGGAACAGGATTTTTTGTACATTACAAAGTAGTATCAGCAGTTAAGAGAGTAGAGTTGGTTAGTAATGGGATGTCATATATAGTTCTGAGAGGTCGCTGGTGTAATAACATTGTTTTGAATGTGCATGCACCAAGTGAGGAGAAAAGTGATGATTCAAAAGACAGTTTTTACGAGGAATTAGAGTAGGTTTCGATAGTTTCCCTAAGTAACATATGAATTTTCTGTTATGAGGTTTTCACGCCAAACTGGGGGGAGAGGATATTTTCAAACCGACAATTTGGAATGAGAGTCTACATCAGCATAGTAATGTTAATGGTGTTAGAACATTATACTTTGCCACAACAACAACAACAATAAATATATATATATGTGTGTATATATATATACATATATATATAGCTGTTAAAGCACGATAGCACGCTGTTCCCGCACCGAAACATTCGTATATACACCTGGACCTGTCCTGAAGTGAAGACTTACAACCAGATTTATCACATATGGATAGATAGAAGATGGAGTAAGGAGTTATTCAAGAATCCTATAAATTACTGAGATTGTGTAGCTTCGTTGATAAGATAACTGAATGAATAAGTGAATGTGCATGGAGCACCCATAGAATAATACTGCCAGAGAAAATCCGAAGTACTCGAAGAAAAACTATCCCAGTGCCACTTTATACACCACATATCTCACATAGACTGGCCTGGAGTTGAATCCGGTCCTCTCCCTTGCATTGCAATGGTTAAAAAGCAGTGTTGTTTTCCCTAGTGATCCTGGAATGACGCCTGAGTTTCATGGGAACTTCCGTCTGATCTTTAAGACAACGAACCTGAAGCCTTCTTTTCAGTAAATAATGCATGGTAAAAAGTGATGTCAAAAAACAGGTGGATTGATGAATGTATGGTCTTTATTTCTTTATGTCGAATTGCGACCACAACAATTGCCTCGCTTACGTACACATCGCCCCGATTCAACACGACCTACGGTAGCAATGCGGGTTCAAGTCCAACAGTAAGTAGCTGGGCACGACCAGTACTGTTGTCATGACAACGCACGAGTGTTCTGGATCTGTATGCAAGCTTAGTACATGAGGCGGTTTCCATGACACGAACATTTATTTCTAAGAAGTGCCTGCTAATTCGTCTGTTAAAATCTATGATATTCGATAATGTCAGTAACAATCATTTCTCCCGCCATTTATTCATGCATCCATACAGTTTCGGGCTCACCCAGCCTCCTGTCCAATGGGTAATGAAGTCTCTTTCTCCGGGAATTAAAGGATCCAGAGTTTGCAGCTGACTTACCTCCATCTAGTGCCGAGGTGAAGAATGCGTGGAGCTCCCACTCCCACGCGTGACTTTATATGGTGGTGATTGAACGCAGGGGTAAAAACTTAATTTTTTGCCTTTACCGTCCCTTCATAGTTGAAGATAACTATTTTGTTCACCACAGAGCTCGAAAAAACCCGCGATTGAACCTGTCATGAAAATATTTAATCCAGATAACTTATTAATCTGGTTTTATTATTTATCTTCTAACATGCGCCTAGATCTCGTAAGTAATATTGTGTATTTATTGCTTCTTCCTGCATGTTACATGTCTCGCCCAATTTATTTTCTCCTTTACTGTATTCACTGAACAGTATAAGTTCAGTGAATCGCAACTGCACTGCATAATGATGTCTGTGTGCCCGTAAGGTTAGTCTGCAGACAGAAAATCCATATTTAATGCCCGCCTACGAACAACTTAAATCATAGCTTGAGAGACTGACTTGTCAAAAACTTCGTGAGAGCTGGACACAACTTTTCGACAAGGCAGACGCGATTTCTTCTTTGTGTCAGTCTACGTTTATCGGCTCATTACGCCAGTTTTACCACATTGAGGTGAAAGGTTTTTTTTTTCCGCTGGTATTTAAGTACGCTATATCTACCTCAGAAATTATTTAGGGTCAGATGGTATGAGAATGTGATTATATTGGTGTTGGTACGATGGGTGTATACAAACCTGTCGGGGACATTTAGTGCTAATTCACATAGGTCCGGTGTAGCCTAATTCCCATTTAACGTGACGCTCACGTGGAACCTAATTTGCATTCCCACAAACGGCTTAGCGTACAAAGTATAGCTAGGTGCACGCCAGTGGCATGAAAGGTACATTTAATTAAATCTATTTTAATACTGTTGAATATTGGTGATTGTTTAATAAAATACAGATATAAAGAGTGTACGATTCTGCGCACTTCTTGAGGCGATATTCTGGTCTATGGCATTAGCAGAATACACCACGATTGGGAAGGACTGACAAAAACTTTGTTTTCTCTAGATGCCTGAAGAGAATCGCGCTCTTCGTCTCAAAGACTCCGCTACATCCGCCCTGGAGGGTACGCTGCCGGCAGCCATGTCCCTTCCACAAGCATCGATAGCGGCCACTGACACAGACCCCAGGGTCAGGTGGAATTACTTCGACGAGCGGGGCTACGTGGAGCGAGGGGGACTAAAGGCAGGGGAGGATCCGTACCTGAGGAATAAGTTCAATCAGCAGGCCAGCGACAAGTTGCCTAGCAACAGGGACATTCCAGACGAGAGGAGCCCCATGTAAGTACTCGAGATTGCAATGCGTGAAAGTGTGAATTAATGTAAATTGTTAAAATTCATTACCATAAAAATGTAATATAAATTGTATTCACAAGGACATTTCGGAAAAGAGGGGCCCCCTTTGATCATCTGTCTTGAGATCGCTATGAGACGAAGTTCATACAAGTATCACACTAGGCTGCGTTCATACGCTTATCGTATTCGAGAGAAGTACTTGTTGAGCACATTCAAATCGTTATGTGGCAAAATATATCGTAATATAGATTGTTCTTATTGCACGTTCGGGACGCCATCTGTATGAGTTGCTGATTAACATGGATCGCTAGGGAACGATCCTACGTAAGGTACTTTTTGACGTACGATACCCGGTACGGTCTAAACATAGACCATACCAAGACGAGGCCTTCCGGGCCAAACTCACTTAAGTGCTGATCATGAAATATTCATATTTATTTAAAGCAAAGTTTGAGCTTGAAAGCCGGAACCTTCGCTTTGTTGGTGCATTAACAGCACGTTCTGGCTGTGCAACCCGACCCGGGCAGCTCGTTGATAGAGGGATCAACATCGGCAGGTACCCTACAGCCCTAAAGCGATGCGCGCCCATCCGGATTTTAATAAGCATGAAGAGATGAAATCCGCAACTGACTTTGAATTGCCAGGTTAAATATCACTGGCTAATGTCTGCTGGCGTTGAAGAAAATGCGAAATCAATGAAAGGAATTCACGGCCATACTGCAACGACAGCCCCCGGGGGTAGGATGAGTGTTTAAAACTGCTGATATATACCGGGAAAAGGTGTCTGCCTGCTGGCTAGCAACCGAAGAGTGCGGTATATTGGCTGTCACACAGAAGACCATCACCGTTGTGTTCCACTCCCGTACAACTTATTATTTATTATCGGCCTGTCATTATTCTACCTCATATGTAACTAGTATAGTTGCTTTAAAGACAGCAACGTAAGGTTATGTCATACACACTGTGAAGACTTGTAATTTTTAATCTGATGCTTATTGGACCGTGCATCATTGTGATAACTGAATAATAAAAAACCAACTAGATCCCGCTTGTTATTTTATTGTACTTCTTATAAGCTGAACATGTTTCGAGCATTACTATGCCCATCATCAGGAGCTCGCGACTACGATGTTGATTACCACATTGGTCGTATCGTTCTTGGTTTTCTGTATGTTGGAGGTTAGATGCAGTTAGCCTGGAGTAGCGTCCGGGTTGCAGGCTCAAGCCTGCAACCCGGACACCACTCCACTACTCCAGCCTAACAGCACCAAACCTCCAACATACAGCAAACCAAGAACGATACGACCAATGTCGTAATCAGCATCGTAGTCGCGAGCTCCTGATGATGGGCATAGTAATGCTCGAAACATGTTGAGCCTATAAGAAGTACAATAAAATAACAAGTGGCATCGAGTTGGTTTTTTATTCTTCAGTTGTAACTTTTAACATTCCTAACCGCGACGCTAAATGGCCGTGATGGTATGCTTCACACTTTGAACACGTTATGCGGGAAGAGAACCCCCGTTACTAATTGAGTGACTGTTGTCCCAGGGCCAGGCTGGACTCTTATCCCACGCCAGGAATTGAACTTTGATTCTTCAGTAGTCCAGCTCGTATCCTAGTCGCTGTACTAACAAAGCTACAACTGCTCTTATATGAGACGATGATGATAATAATAAGAATAATAATAATATAAACTTACTCCTGTTTCCAAAATACACACCGTAAAGCAAATAACGGCATCACAGATACATTTCCTTACATACTAGACCTCGATTGGAAATGAAGGCGAGCGGTCAGTCTTACGTTACAGCCGCCTTTATGCTCATCGAAAAAAAAAACCTAGTAGAACCATTCTAAGCGTAGAGAAGAAAACCAACTAGGTGCTACTGAATGCTTTATTGCACTTATACTCTGCTCAACATGTTTCGGGCACTTATATGCCCATCATCAGGAGCTCGAGACTATACTTGTGTTATTGCCGCATATGGTGTTTAATGCCTTGGCTATTTGTGCAACAATTTCCCTCATCCCGGACGCATAGCCTGCTTCTCTCTCTCTCTCTCTCTCTCTCTCTCTATACTACGATGCACTGACAAATATACATCAAATAGAACCATTCTGTTTTAAGTATTTCTTCTTTGCGTTTGTTGTACATTCTCGCACATTTAATGGCACATATAATTTAATGTGTTACTTCTTTCTTTATAATTTCATATGTTTGTTGGGGGGAGGGGGTCGAAAATGTGTCTTTTTTTTCCAGAGAGAGGCCATCCCATTGTGTATATCAGATTTGTGTAATATATTATGTACCGTCAATACACAACACACATCAAGACAAGATGCAATAATTACAATTAGGTTATATTTGGTTACATGTTTTGGCCGTAACCGGCCATCTTCAGACCAACTAAGAACAATATTAAGGTAGAGTAAAAATAGTATACATGTAGCCAAATATAACATAATTGTAATTATTGCATCTTGTCTTGATGTATGTTGTATACTGACGGTACACAATATATTATACGAAAATGTGTCTGCCTTTGGGTTTGAGTTTGTTACATGTTATGTTGTACAATTGACTGTAGAGGTAGATATATAGGAAAGTGCAGCTAATGTTCACACACTGAGTTCGTCGTCTCTCCCTTCTTTTACGAAGCTCAAGTAAATTTCCTAATTGGAGATGACATGTGTAGTCATTATTGATTTGTCAGCTAAAAATTCATACCCCAGTTGTTGGCACGGTTCTGCCGGTGTACATGGCTTGCTTGGCTGCTTGCCACTTCGTCCTCTCTCTAAGGGACAGGGACGAAAAGTATTTTAAACAATGCTGAACACGGCCTTGTTCGTCTAGCCCAGGAATTCCCTGTTTTATGAAACGCACAGTGCATCAGTGTGTTCATAAAGGCCTGCCTTTCGACCCTGTCCGGAGTCAGCCTAGTTTATTTCACATCTTTACAGCCCTCCACTGTAATAGTAGTCTTCATATTATCCTCCACTAGGGACCGGGATAGCGTAGCGGGTATAGCGACTCGCTACAGGCTAAAAGGTTCGGGACTCTGGCCTCCGTGGGGGCAAAAGATTTAAGGCCGGCTCGGGCCCACGCAGCCTCTTGTACCATGCGATCCGGGGCTGTTTTCCCCGGGGTAAAGCCGCCAGTGCGTGGCGTTGACCACCCACGCTCATCCTGCTCCGAGGTCCAGACTGAGATAGAGGTATACCTCCACTCACCCTTTATGGCTTCGGGACATGTTTCAGGGACACATTTGGCCCTTACTGTCCTCCATTACTCCTCTCTCGAGTCAGTACTAATTTGTCAGGACGATCATTTTCCGTACGGGCGTGCGTAAATTCTTACATTTCAAGTACAGAATTGTTTATTTATTTCCATGGTCAGTACGGCAGATTTTAGCTGTAAAGTTGAGAGGTAGCTTTAGACAAATGAATTACGAATTGGAGCGGACGTGGAAGGAAACAATTGCTGCCGAGTTTGAGATATTATCCCACCATTTGACTGGTGTTAGTGAAGAAAACCGCATTAACTTCGGCCAGGATAGTCGGTCACCTTGCTAAATTTTGAACTCGGGGGCCTTCCGATTGCGAGATACGAGTTCTAACCACTTGATCACAAACTTCGCTGTGTATTTCTTGTAATAAAGGGCCTGTTTCAAGAGGGTTTTGTTGAATATACTCTGGAAACATTTTCAAGAAAAATATTTAAAATGTTACCTAATATTTACATTCTGAAGGGGAAAAGTATAAAGGCTAAATTGCCCCTGTGAGTTCCGTGTAGGTATATGCTTCATGCCCAGACCGTTTTACCTCTGGGGAAAGAGCACCCGTTATCCACAGGATAGGAGGCTGTGTAGGCTGACAGCCGGTCTGGACAGGAAGAGATAAATGTGTTGCTCCTGCTTGCAGTCGAACCGCGATTCCTCTGACTTACACTCACTGACTCATATACTGACTCATCACTATACCGACTGAGCTATCCTTGATCCTCTGAAGGGAGGGCTTTTAATATGAAAACGTTTATGAAAACTTCCCTTATCGTGTTTAAGACTGCTTTCATTTCGACCTCGAGGCACGTCGTAAGATGTGACTCGCAAGCCCACACAATGGAAACCGGCCTTATGCCTCTTGTACTGGGGGAAGAGATAAAAGGTTTTATGTATGAAATCAAACTGGAAATTGGTTTCCGAATGCGGGAAGAGTGGTGATGCGTAACTGGTGGGGTATACAGGACGGAAAATGTCAGTACCATCTGCTACTCGCATACGACAAGCGTTGTGCTCAATAAATTTTGTCAGATAGATGGGACGAAAATTCTCAAACAGAAGTAATACTACTTCCATTGCTAAACTACATATGTATATATGTATGTATATATATATATATACATACATATACATTGTAGCGTCAAGTTCAGTGTTTTCACTGCTTAACTCTGTGTCGTCTATCGTGGTGCTTTAACATACGGGAAAACGGCATTTTATCCACACACTGCATTTATGGGTCTCATGTGATTAGAAGATTAAACGACGGTTATTTGCACAACCATTTTTTAATCTTTGTACCGTGCATTTTGATATCTATATTGGTCATAAACCAACAAATGCACTCTTTATTCAACTTGATAAAGTTTTAAAATTTACATTAAAAATCACGTCTGCTTGCTGCTTGGAGTAAGTTGACGTGATTTTTAATGTAAATTTTAAAACTTTATCAAATTTAATAAAGAGTGCATTTGTTGGTGTATGAACTTTGTGCACAACCATTATTCACTGACTGGCTTTTGTGATGAAAATGTTGTATGTTTCCTTGGAGTTAGGAGTCGAAGCTTACGTATTTTTAATTGAATAATGGGAATGTTTCATGTTTTTCTTGGAGGTAAGAATCGAGATTTTAAGTACTATTCAAATTGTACCTTCTTAGTGTTGACCTTTCTATTAAAGAAGTGATTTAACCAACAATGTACACGTTTTTGGTGAGACATTTGTCACAATTCAACGTGTTTCAGCTTAACATCCATCTTCAGCAATAACGGATAACACCAATATCGTCATTGTATTGAGAGTCTTCAAAAGATATTGGCATTGGACTTGAAAGGTGGCTCACATGTTGGATTGTAAATAAAGATCTCATGAAACAAGTGTACCTGTTTGGTTATATTATTTCATGCAATTGGTGTGAACGGTAACAGTGGATTATAAGAAATTTTTTACCAAGCCAAACACACTCCACAGAGTTGTTTGGCGGATGAACGGTCCACAGATTTTGTACGGTAAAAATAGCGCATAAGTACCATGACACAACCCAAGTACGTATTCACTAATGTAAATATTTGTATATGGTTTCATCCGGTGCATCCATGCCATGGCTCGGGTGGTTAGTCACAGGTCTCTCACAGCTGAAGCCCGGGCTCAGTCCTAGGTGGAGTCTTGTGGTATTTGCGGTGGACAAAGTGGCACTGGGACGGGTTATTCCCCTAGTACTTCGGTGTTCCTCTGTCACTATCACTCCACCAATGCTCCCTCGAATGTCATTCATGTAATATCAGTAATATGTTTTTGTATAACTAGATACTGGCTGTGTCATTAAATAAACCACTTCTGTCCTTCTGAATGTTGTGCCCTTTCTCAACCTTTTGTCTTCCTCGCCTGTTATTCGAAACCTGTTTACTTTTGGTTTATTGTTTAGTGTCGACCAGTAAGTAACATGAATCAGGAATGGGAAACGACATTGATTGAATTAGTAGTGACATGATTTTAAAGGTACTGTCCCGGTAATTGGCTAGAGTGACTGAGGAAAAACAACAATAAAGCGGTATTTCCGTTCTCCGGGCCGAAATCTGAACCTGGGACCTGTCGATTACGAAGAAGGGGTACAACGTATCGGATGCTACGTTCAGACAAAATCTGAAGATAAGAGCCCCCCTCGTGAGTAGTTTTTCCCGGCGCCTGCCTTTCTTACGCCTTTGACTATTTTCCTCTTATTTTCATAGTAGTGTCAGCCTATGTCTGTGAGGAACTGCGGCCTCTAGTGGCCCCGTTGTCCATCCCACGAATAGTTGTTGATTAAAAATTGGTGGAATGATAATTGACAAAGTAACCCCATAGTGATAAGAGAGAAACCTGTCGCAATTCTACTTTGTCCACAACTTCTTACGTGGACTGGTCTAGTATTGAACCGGATTTGTAAGGTGAGAAGCCAGAGGCTACCCGCCTGAGCAAGGCACGGCATTTCTGTCACTGTCGACGATCTTCATCAGTCACTTTCCACATAGCTATATGTTGGCACGATGTTTCAGAAATCAGTACATTATGAAAGCAAAGGAAGGTGCATCCAAGTATGCCTGTGCAATTGGAATGTGCTAGAAGGAAATAGACATCACTAATATGATATTTTGTGGATTTTTAATACCATTCATGCCGCTAAAATATTGGTTATGAGGCTGTGCACATTTTTAATGATGTATGTCATGAAATATTTCCCATATGAGGGATCAGTAAGGTATGAACTGGTATCCGGATTAAGCCCAGGAATCTTTCTACTGTACTTTCCAGTGTAATTCGGAGCAAGTAGCCGGATGCTCCTTGATGTTTCCGGGTGAAAGCTGACCAGAATCACGATCTGGCGGTCACGATCAGCTACTCGATTATCCAGATCTGCTATGTGACGAAACACTGCGTAACAGAGCAGAAGTGTCTGTATAGTCATTGTTCATTTACTTAAGGGCTGTCTTAATTGCTCAGATTCTGTGGCGATGAACGAGAGGATGAATATTGAACAGTGAATACCGTCCCAGCATTTTTTTGGGCGAAACTGAGGGAAACAACGACAAGACTGAAACTATCCTCCTTGCGGGCCGGTATTTTAAACCGGTACTTATAGATTAAGAAGTAGGGTGTCAGTAATTCAACCGTGCCCTGTGCTGTGTGGGGTGAAGTGTGAAGATGTTCCGTCTAGAGTACATGGAAATGCACGTGTACATCCGCCTGCCGGAGCCCAGATAGCTCAATAGATGTAGTGACTATGCTATGGAGTGGACGCCCGATAAACGCGGGCTCGATTTCCGCCTTCACAAAGAGACTTTTCTCTTCTCCAAAGCGTCGAGATCGGTTCTGGTACCCACACAGCCATCTGTCGATCTGAAGTCGATGTCTCTTTCCACGGAGGTACAGCGGCCGGAACATGAACCTGGTCATTTTCAAGCGAGACATCCGCTTCGTGTTGAATATATTTTATTAGATGATAGAATATAATTACAGCTACATGTTTCGGCCCAATTGTAGGGCCATCTTCAGGCTGGTCTTTGAACAGGTGGAGTGTACAATTGATAATGTTTTCAAAGCATTGTCAATTGTACACTCCGCCTGTTCAAAGATCAGCCTGAAGATGGCCCTACAATTGGGCCGAAACATGTAGTTGGAATTATAATAAAATGTAAAGTTGTGTATTGCTGTATATCATATCATATCATATCATATATTATATTATATTATATTATATTATATTATATTATATTATATTATATTATATTATATTATATTATATTATATTATATTATATTATATTATATTATATTA
>Ga0123355_10013238_pt1 | contig 12822 bp, 5 predicted proteins | sample TergutEmb28metaG_3_FD_89872 | JGI IMG/M metagenome (GOLD analysis project Ga0123355, IMG submission 89872) | Embiratermes neotenicus P1 segment gut microbial communities from Petit-Saut dam, French Guiana - Emb289 P1 | ecosystem: Host-associated > Arthropoda: Insects > Digestive system > Gut ...
ACGGAACTGGCTTTCACACTTGCAAAGAATGCCACAAAACCGAATCCCTTTGAAATCATACCACTACAGACCACAAGGAAGGAGAACAATTGGAAGACCGAAGAAGCGTTGGCGCGAGCAGCAATAACTCTGGAGACGGAACGGATCAAAGGGTCCAATCCTTGATGTTTATGATGATGATGAATTACCCAAAATACCTTCACCTGAGCAAGAGCCGACGTAAAAACCTGAACCACGCATTGTCAGAATTTTCATCAGAAAACATGCTTTTGCAATTATATCTTACTGCTTGCCATGAAGACTCGCAAGAATAACTTAGTTTTGTTTTTAACATAGATCTATGTAATAGGTGACGCAAATACCCGTGTAGCATATGGGCTACACATAATGAAAAGTTAGGATTGCAATAGACGATTTCCCTTGTAAATACTGGTAAACATTTCTTTGCAGAAAGAAGGTTTATTGTTCTGTTCTCTTTGTTGAAGAATTTGCATTGTTGTTCTCACGTTTTGCGGGCAAACACTAGAATATTAGCTTAAAATATATTGCGATTATATCTGCCGCCATTTAAATGAAAACTTCTGAAACTAAATTGTATTATTCACTTGGTTCTCCTATTCCCACTCCGCTTCTCCTTGCTGCTCCAGCTGTTTGTTTTTGTAGTCGCCATTCCCCACATTAATACTCTTCGGATGAAGCATCATATCATTACGTCGCCCACTCGATCACACGATAACAACCAATTACAGCCAGTATCTATAGTCCAACAGTACTGGGTTCAGTGACTCCTATGACCAAAAGCTTAAAACCTTGCACACTTGCAACCTCCGGAATGACCAGAATGTACTTCATTTCTGTGGGACTGTGACGTGTTTATATCACATTTGGAATTATTTACTTCACGAACTTCTTCTATTGTCCTTTAACCATAATAAAAGCACTACGTTTCGAGACAGTATCAGACAGCGTCTTCGGACTCAAAATAAGTTTAATATCTACAGAGATTAACTCGACAGGTACAGATGTTTTCAGCCCAGAAGTTACTGCTAGCGTGAAGGTGGGGGCAGAATTTGTCCCCGACATTCAGCATTTTTACTTTAGTACAAGACGTGAAATAAATGACTCACAGTGTTATCCACTTTTAAATGAATTAACGTGCGTTCGGATTTAGAGCTTAGTCCTGATGAATATTTTACAGTCAACGGGGGATATCAGTTATTTGATAGAGATGTAGATGATGACGCCTTAGCTGCCTAATGACGAGTTCCCCCACAGGGATAGGAACAGAGATAGTAGTAAGGGTTGCTTCAACTCGATCAGGTTTCACTCTGGCGTAGGGAGACTCTTGATTGAGGGTCTATCGTCATGAAATGAGGGTTAACCCTCAGGGGATAGAGTGTGATAGAGGGTGATAACCTTACTTGCCCTCGTCCACTGCTGAACAAACTTCTTGTTTGGAGAATCTCTTGAGCGCCTTCTCCAACACTCGTCCAGTCTCCTGCCGTCCCTCAACCGCATTAATGTAACTCTGTCCTTGTCGCTGTCCAGATTTATATATGTGTTCATCTCTTTCTCACTCGATACTCTGCCCGGTGACGACATGAGCTACGTACTGACTAGGAGGGAGCGCGCACAATTACCGGCCCTAAGCAGGGATTAGCAGGGACTCTGTGTCGTCAGGCAGGAAGGGCGGGGGATTGATGAAGACAGGCCAGCCAAGTTACATGGTCTCCATTTTGATTTACCCAACTTCGTAAAGCAGAGACCACTGCGGAGAGACGTGAAATGTAAACAGCTTGTCACAATCTACATTTTCTTTGTTTTACCTGTCATGATGATGGACTCAGCGCTTCTACTTCATATTCTGGTCGTCCTAGGTTCTATTCTTGCGCACAATTCCATGAGTTTGACTAAGTTTTATCGTGGGTGTTTTCTCTGTACGCAGCCCGCTAAACTAAAATAGAATACGGTTGTTTCCACTGTACTTAGCCCGATATACTAAAGAGTCTATGATTTTTCCGTCCACATTCTTACAAAGTCCGTATTCCTATCACATAATACTCAAGGCCCACGGAGGTAAACTGACCTTAAATAAACAAAAAAAAATATTTTCCGGTTTTCCGAACATGTCTGATTAAGGATCTCAACCACTGTTAGCAAAGCGCGAAGTCTCAAAGCTCTTAATATTGAAGCCCTAATTGGATGCCTTCCTGACCCGTTTCCATTCAGCTCCCATATTCACAAAGTCTGAGTATTTCTCTCAGATCCTCCATCCTTATACTTTCGCGTCTCCTACTCGATATTTCCAGTGTACGTCAATAAGATGTCCATCTAGAATTTTTTGCGCTCTGCTGTTATGTATGTGACGCTGAAAAAATTTAATCTTTACTAAAACAACAGCCTTATAAACAGGTTTTAATTGAATTTACAGTAAATCAAATTACCAGTTTTTATCCCTAATCACGTTGTAAATTATTTGTGTGGAAAACATTGCGAGGGAATATACGGTTTGGTGTAAATGGTAAGAAAATAGAAGAGTGAAACTTACCGAAATACAGTTTATTGTGATGTGTATTGCATACGCCCTTTCGACGTCGTCTTTCTGAGTGAAATTGCCTTATTTTTCAATAGTTCTCTATGTAAATATAGGGAGAATGTCTTACAATGGTTTACGCTCGTTTCTTTCAACACCCCAATTAATTTAGGCATGCTATTATTACTTTAATTGGCAGTTCATACTAACCCCCATAAGCAACTAATTCTTATTCGGTTCTGCATCACCGCCTGCTCTTTTAATAAAGCACCATGAAAATAACAGGCAAACTTATATTCTACTAAAGAAAGAAAACAGGAGACATTACTTTATCTGGCGTAGGTTAAAAAATAACAGATTCACCAATCAAGCATATGCGATCTTTTTCACCAGTGATATTTACCATCAATTAGAGCACTACGTCGCATTCCTGATATTCCAACGGTGTTCTCGGCTAAAAGGAAAACACGCACATCGAGAAGGTTACGACGTATACGTCAGCAACAAAAATAATAACTAGTACGGCCTAAACACACAGTTACTGAAACGATTAAACGGGAATAAGTGTAAGCACACTGAATGGGTAAGTTACAACGAGTCAACTTTAACAAAAGTGAAGACTTTATCCCATCACCCCGGTGACGAAACTGCAGAAAACTACAACAAATCTCAATTTGCACAGTCAGTAGCATTCCGCATAAAAGTCCAGAAGACTGCTTGCGATGTATCTACATTCAAAGCACATATATTTATTTACGAGCCAGTGATACTAAGGCCTGCTGAGTCTGTTAACTGTTTGAGTACTGATTAATGCAGTAGCAGTAGTAGTAGTAGCAGCACTAATAGTAGTAGTAGTAGTAGTAGCAGTAGTAGTAGCAGAAGCAGTAGTAGTAGTAGTAGTAGTAGTAGCAGCAGCAGCAGCAGCAGCAGTGATGGTGGCAGTGAGTAGTAGTAGTAGTAGTAGCAACGATAGCGCACGAAAAATAGTGGTGCGCGAAGCATTAAATCTACTAAGCTAAGAAAAGAAAATTTACTGCTCTGGGGATCTCAGGCTGTGTTTGCTCGCCGTTCCGGTAAACGTAGGCTGCGAATAAGGTAGAAATCTGGGAACTGAATAAGTTAAGGTAATTGAAAACGGACTGATTTAGTATGTAGTGAAAGAAAGAAGTTGAACGTTTGGGCTGAATTTTGTATGTCTCTGACGTATTTTGAAAACATTTACTTCATGTGTACCCCTACTGAACAAACCATATTTTTTTCAGTTTAATAGGACACAAATTTAGTTAATCAACTTAGATTGCCCTCACACGTACGCTACGTGTTTCGGCCTGTACTTAGGCCATCATCAGGCATGTCATTACAAGAACATACACAGTGCGATACAATAAAAATCTAAGAGGCAACTTCTCACATTAACTGTTTCTATTTAAAATATCGTATAAAATATATAATGTAAAAAATGTAAGACTTAAATAACTTTCAAAAATGCACATATAAAGGCTTTTATTTTATTAGGCCCTCGGTGTGTCATAGTAGCAGGTCGTGTCTGACTGCGGAATAACAATGACCGAATAGAACCCTGTTTATAAAAATAATAGTAAAAGACTCTAAATATTAAATTCGCTACATAGGATTGGGTGTCGCCATTTTCAGCACATTTTTATCCAATTAATTATTAATTTAACATAAGCCTTCATAAATAAACAGCTCACAGGTTTCCAACCTGCTTCGGTGTTCCACGCTCGCTTTGCTAGGGACAGGTTTAAGGTTTAATTCAAAATGTCTCCCCGGGCAACGTGTTGCTCGCGAGCTACAGGTTGATGGGGCCCGGTATCAATCACACTTAAAACTTCATTTTCCACCTAACAGGTAACACAGTCTGTAAGCCTGCAACAATTATTAAGAGGAATGTGTGAGTTATATTGAGGGATATAATTGGTACTTTTGAGAGTAATACATAAAATATTAATACACTGCGTGATGTACAAATGCTGAGTTTCTCCACAGTACAGGAGGCGGTACATCTATTTACCACTGGGCTTTATAATTTCAAGCAATCCCCTCACGTTTAAGAAAAACCCGAAATTTCGAAGCCTTTCTCTTAAATTCGCGTAATTTCGAACGTCCAAAACTACTCATACAGACGTTGTCAAGAAATACTCTCAATTTATGAGAAAAATTGTAGTCGTCTTTTTCGTAAAGTTTTTTATTTCCTTTTGTAGATAGTTACTTTGTTGGTCGACAAATTGCTGGACTATGCAATTTGATGGACAGTCACCGTGTTTCGTTTCTATATGGGCCGTGGAGTGTCACTTTGGTGAGCAAGAAAAAAGAAATGTGCATTCCAAATACATGTTTCACAAGCTTCAGCAGACTAAATATAGTTATTAGAGAGAGTTATTTTGTATCCCTCTTTATAAGCCAGTCAAATAACATAATATTCTTCATAGCTTAACAGGACTTCCAAAGAAAGACACAAAGTCAAAAGAAATTTTTTCTTAGTTTGTACAAATGATACCAATCTACGTTGAACGGAAGAGGTTTATAAATGTCACAAGTTGTATGACTTGTTAAGAACAGTTTTAATAGTTTCAACACAAAAGTAATCACAGTAATACATTGTTTTTAATACATGAGAAATCGGTGAAGTTCTTCTACTCATGTAAGATTAGCAGGAAATAAATTATTTCTCTATGAATTATGAAAATTTGTTCGCTTAAACGAATATTAAGATTCTTAAAATAAATGGAAACATAATTAATGTTTCAGGTATTTTGTACAGTTACTTTAAGCAAGAAGGTTATTGATATCTGACTTTTAGAAGAAACGAACTGTGGAGTAAAACACTTTCTTTCATCTTCGTCTTGACCAATGAAGATAAAAGGACTGCATTCTTTCGAAACTTCTGGAATTAATAACACTGATATTCAATATACCAACAGCCATAAGAACGAATTCTCAATATCAACACTATGAAAACCTCAAATATTGCAAATGGTGACGTCATTATATACTGCTTTGTTTGGAGTGTAGTCCTTGATATTTATATCTTCTATGTTGTGATAAAACGATAGAGAAAACAAATACAAAAATAAACACTCAATTTATTATTGTACTGCTGAGCATGACCTGAATAATTGGTTTCATGAAAGGTAATCATTTCCTTGCCTCCAGACATAGTACTGTACCTGAGGACCTAATTATACTTACGTCTCCTTGTCTGATTTATCATTTGTGATCATCCTACCATTTAGTTTTCTTCAATTACGGTTTTAATTAAAACTGCATAATGTTGTGTATGTATATTCGGATTTTTATTACAAAAGCCATAGAAGTATCGTCGTATTTATTCAAACATTGTTAAGTAAAACGCTTTAATACAAAAATCTGCGTGTTATATTTTTAGTAAGTTTTCAGCTCATGATTTTAAAACATTCTCTTACCCAGTGACCAAACAGAGCTCAGAACACAAAAGTATACAAATATATGGCGTGAAACGACAAAACATATTTTGATAAAATGTTATTTTAGTGACTGTCATGACGGTTATTTTCTGGGCTCACACTTGTGCACCAAGACACTCGCTTGACATCTAGTGCACCTCGCTTTCCCGGGGCTCAATTCCAGCAACTAAACATGTGTATTGATGTGACGCGAATCCATGACAATGGCCGAGAACAAAAGGTTCTCTCCAACTGAACTGCTGAATGAAGCACTCACACAAAGCACGAGTTTGCCTTCAATATTTCACACCACGGAACCGTCCAAGGGAAAATAAATCTTCGGTTCCGTGTACCCGTGTACCGCAACGACTATTTCTTCTCATTGTGTAGGCCTATTGTCTCATCTGTAGAGGTATGAATTTCATACGGAAGTCAGCAGTGTCCTCCACTGAGTATCCAGTAAAGTCCACTATCTTCATAAAATCTATTTTCAGATTCCAAGCATGGTCTTTGTAAAGAAGCGGAAGAGTCTTATACTCTCCTGTAGTTGAATGGAATTACAATAATATTACCTCCAGCCATATTCTTAATTCTTCTGTATTATCACAGAGATTTCTCATGCAAAGAATTAGATATAATAGGGGGAATTTATGGTCAAGTAAATGGACCTTAAGATTCCATAATATTAGTAGGGAAATCAAAATATCAAGAGGCGAAATTCTGTGACATGCTGCATTGTGCTTATAGGAGCAACCAGAATCCCGTTTATTACATCCTCTTATTTATGTAGAAGTATTAATAATTTATTAGTTTTATAACTAGCTAAGTGACTGCACAATACTAAATTGTAAAAATAAATCAGTTTTGCATGATTTTGTCTGTCCATCTACAGCACATCATTTGATCGATATTCCGGTTGGTGTGTGTCCGTGTTAAACCATACTATATCCGTATTTTGAGGGAATTCATCTCGATATACTTATTATAAATCAGAGGTAATATATATTTACCTTCAAAACAACAGGCGTTGGATTGATTATAAATGCAATTTTCCATTGATGTATTATGAGGACAGCAGGATGAATGATCAATTTCCATCCTTTCCCATTATATAAGGGACAAATGTGTCAGTCAAGCACAACAGTAATAAATACAAAACATATAATGTAACAGCAGGGTTACATGTTTAGACTCTCACTGAGTCATCTTCAGGCCCTCATGACACAGATCCAAACAAAGAATGTCCTACGCATTGTGGGATCCCCAACGCTTACAATATCTGTAGTGAACGACAATGAGAGTGAATAACAATGAGAACATGTATGCTATGTAATAATAAAATGTTAAGTAAAACACAGAACGAGGTATCGGAAGTAATAACACGTGCGTACTATCTGTGAAGTCTGGCCAGATCAGGTGTAAGGAGGGGGGCGGGTTTTAGGACCAAAGGGGAGGTGATTGCGGTACTATTAATATCTATTTGGCTAGGGTTGGTTTAGGTGAAAACTTGGTGATCCTGGAAGTATGTGGAAGGAGCGGTGTGTGCATGTCACGCCAACCGGTGGGGTGAGGGGTCTTGTTCCCTGCGTTACAGAAGTCCGGACGGGTTAATGTCGGAAGCTGTATCGTGAAATGGAATTGTGTCTTCGTTTTGGTGTGATATTCTGAATGTATTTATGGTGTTTATTTTTTCATAAATAACAGCTCTTTTTCTTTTACCTTCACTTTACCTGTGAGTCCGTAGTGTCCTGTGTATAGTCATCACTCTTAAACTGTTAGCCTCTACATGTTGAATGCTTTATGAATATTAAGTTCAAACTCAACCAGGTACGAAAAAGTCCCTTCTGCTTAGCTGTTCATCCAAACTTATGTTGCATTTCCGGTTCTGCCAGAATAATTTCGCTTATACAGTCATGTCAGATCTATATTAAACTCTTCAGAAGGAATTAATTTTCATTGTTACTAAGTCAGTAAACCCAATATTTAAATTAACATCCACATTAATTTTCAAATTACCCTCAGACAGAAAAATGTTTTAAAAAATTTTAACAAGTCATATTAGGTTTAGGCCTTTCATAGTGTCTGATGTAGAGAATATCTAATTAAATATTATAATAAATGAATTTCTGAACTGTTGAAGAATAAGAGACCAACATGATGTCACTAGTTATTAAGTTTTATTTCACTTCTTCTGTGCTCAATATTTTTGGGTTGGGGTGGTATCCGTGTAGCAGGCTTCAGCCTGTAACACGGATACCACCCCAAACCAGCCACACCAAAACTCCAACACACATCGAAACAAGAACACACGACCAATGTGGTGATACAATAGAAAAGTCGCAAGCTCCTGATGATAGAAGCACAGAAGAAGTGAAATAAAACTTAATAACTAGTGACATCAAGTTGGTCTCTTATTCAACTATCACAATGATGCACGGTCCAATACACGTAAGATTCTGAACTGTTATTAACTAGCATGAGTAAATTACAGTCTACAGACACAGGCACGAATATTGAAGGATTCTGGAATGTTACACTGTTTTGACTGGAAAATATTTGTTAGGTAACTCCTCACCAGTCGACAAGACGTTATATCCAAGAAAAGTTAAAAAATAGTTAAATCTGACAGAACATGAACGAGGCATAGAAACCTGCCGACACTGTGGGTAGACTGACACTCAGTAAAGGGATACCTCATGGACAAAGATTTACACAAGGCAAGGTATCCAATTCGTGGGCCACAGAACACTAAGGCTCCACATATGTGCTTCTGGAGATCTGTAGGCCTTGTCCAAATAATTACCTTTTATATAAACAACCAACTAGAAGCAATAATAATAATTTTATTATTATTGCATCTAGTTGGCTGTTTATATTATTGTATCAATGATGCACGGTCACACAAACATCAAATTAATTATTTTTTCTTGAACTTCCTTCCTTTCACCCCGAAAACCCTCTTCGTGTAAAAATTTCTATATCCAGTACCATTATTAAAGCTCTGATTTAATACAAACAAGTGTAGTCGTGCATAGAGTGCTACTGTGCGTAGTCAGAGAATGTACAAACTTCTCCAAGACCACGCTGTCACATCTATAATAGCTTTTATTTTCAAGAATTAAAAAGAGCGTGTCCTGCCATTATGATTACGAATATCTGTTTTTCTCTATGTCGGGTCTAAGTGAAGTTCAGTCTAAAAATTTTATCTTTCGAAGTGTTCACTGAAATCATTTCATTACTGACTAACTATTACAATATTGTTTAATACTTGCGGATGATTTATGTTTGGTGGGTAAGTAAACAGTATGTATATAAAGTGTAATATAAAAGAATCACTGATATATTTAATGCACTTAGCGCACAAATTTTACGTATGGGAATTAGTTACTGTGTCCACATATATTATATAAGTGTACTTGTTTGTTTTCCCTTGTCAAAGCCTTGACGTAAGTTGAAAAGTTTCAAAGGAAATGGAGTGTCATAAAGGTTATGAATCCTTTGTTTTCGCTTTCTCCTCTGAATATGAAGATTACAATAGCCGAAATCTTGCTTGTAGTGAGGTTCTTGTCAGTGGCAGCAAAAAAGCCAGCAGGGCTGACACAGGACCTTAGACTGTCTGAAAAAATACGTCGAAAAACGTTCATGTTACTAGTGAGACGAAGATTGGATTTGAAAAGCCTGGAACTTTACCAAAAACTGTATAAAAGCGTTGTCTTAAAGCACCCTACAAGGTGACATATCGCACTGCTAAACAAGTAGCCATACGTGATTGGTGAGACTTTGTTGAAGCGGTGTGCCCTAGTAATATGCGAACTGCTATGTCATTTGAAGCAAACAAAGAAGTAAAATAACACCTCCACCAAATTTCGTCATTGTATCTAGAATCGCTGGTATTTTTTCCACTAATGTTAAGCATGTCATGGAGGAACTGGCGACTAGGCCGCTTAGCTTCAGCATACAATTATTTGAAAATCCTGAGGTTTCTCAGGATAGGTACCCCCTCTTACTCGTCTGCTATTTGCACAATAATGCCACCAGTGTATTCCAGATTTAATATTAGAGGAATTAGAAGGTTACTTATTTGACTTCTTCATGAATATATATCATACAAAGTGCTAAGATGAACATGTATCAGCCTCAGCAGTATGTCTTACTGAACTGCAAAATCTCCCCCATGATCTGTATGTATTGAAACATGTTGGATATATTAGAGAGAGTGGAAAAATAAAAAGTTTTTTACTAAGTGTGTATCATGGCAAACACCGTAATTCACCTTTGACGATAACATGTACGTAGTAAGTCTCCTTACTTTCTTTCATGAAGGTCACTGTTAACTATAAATATGACGACATCCGTACGGAAGACATGAAACAGCCTCTAATATTTCTTTATTTAGAAAAGAGACGGCGCGTTCAGAAATGGCCTCTCAACGTAAGTGTATAGGCAACCGGAAATGTTTGCGTTTACTTAAATTAAACTAGTTTTTCAGACCTTTAGGTGTGAAATGTTGTCGCTCTTTACAAGAGGAGAACAAAGCGTTGAGAAAGATATTTGGCCTTAAAGAAAGCAAATGGACAATAAAAATGTATCTTAATATAAAGTTCATAATGTGCTTCTGTGAGATATGATTACTGTCATTGTAATAACACGGTCGGGCATGTAGAGGGCCGGGATAAGAAATGCACAAAATAATTAGTTAATCATTTAAGTGTGAGAACATTTGGAAGATTCAACGTAATTTAAATAGAAGTTAATATTCAAATGCATATCAAAAACATTGATGAAAATATGGATTGTTCTAGTAAAATAAATTTATGGTATATTAAAGCGTTTCAACTACATTGGAATTAAATTTCACATGTCAAGAAAGAAGAGCAATTTTTTGATTACCTGAGTAAATTATAAGCTTCTCAAAAAGGTCTCTGCTCGCCTGAATTACTTTTACATGATAATAAGAGTCTTTAGTTTATACTCCAAAAACAAAGACGATGATAATGATGATGGTCATAATAACAACAATAATAATAAAGGTTTTAAATATATTTATGTGTAAGTCACCATGCTTTTCGTTTTTCTAATATGATAGAGAACAAGACAGGAAATATACGTATAATCTAATATTGAGGGGATTTCGCCTAACAATTTTGCCTTGAAAAAACAATAGGTATTAAACATTATGAGTTTGTCTGTAATCGTACATCTTTCAGCGACGTATTGCTTAATGATTTGTGGCCTCTCTGGCTGTGCCGTATTATTCCACACCATCGCATGAACGGGAAGATTTTCAGAAAGAATTCCTTGAGTGTAAAATATGTGTATTTTTTTGTAATGTTCGTCTGAAACATTTCTCATTTTAAAAATAATTCATATACATATTGCCATAAATTTACATAGTTCTTCATGCAAAGTGTCCGTTATTCTTGCCATATGTCAATTAAAATTAAATTTTATCGACGGATTGTCTAAAAAATAATCAAATCAAAGTTTATATATACCAGTCCAGTGGAAGCCGAGTTGTTCAATGCGGGCATACAGGCGGACAGAAATGGCGAAGCTAATAGTCGCTTTTCGCATTTTACGACGGCTCGTAAAAACAGGTTCACCTCAATATAGATTTATTAGGTTTTTTTAATGTTTTAATATAAAACCACAGTAAGATTCAACACTAACATAACATTACGTAAACATAGAGACCAAATAGTATATTACAAACATAGGTGCAATAAGGAAGAAGTTTTTCCATCTTAACTCCACTTAGAGCAAGCTATATTGTCATTGTTACCGACCAATCATTAATATAAAATTTGTCCTTCAGAATGTAGTTATAGATGTCACGTAAGTGCTGTGAGTTTGTTTACATTTATCGCACCTAAGGTATGAAGCAATACAAAAGCACGACTTTTACTCATATTTCTTATAAATAATATTTTGTGGCTGGAGCAAATTTCCGGGGAATTTTCAGAGATTAAATGTGAAAAAATTATAAAATTTTGTACTAAATTTCGCTCTTGTAAACAACTAATGTCCCGACACATAATTCAGTTTTGTATCATCACTTAAATATTAACGATATGACAAATTACAGAATATTTAAAGACACGCGTAGCTTATTAAACATAGAGTAAGAGAAGTTACTGTATTGTGTGTTACAATACCTTGTTGTCAATGATGTAACGTATATACATTATACTATATTTTTTATTTTCTCTTCTATCTTACCTTGCCGTGCAATGAAGCGCGGTTTTTTAGGCTTCACACTCTGAATCGGATTTTAATTTCATATTACTTTTATGTCTTGTTACATAATTAACTCTGTAATAATATTTTACTAGAGTTGATTAACATGGTTGTTAGTGTATGTTTTAATTTGTAAACAAATTGAGACCTTGTTACCCTGTACACAACTAATAACCCAACCTCCCTTCCTTCTCTTTATTTTAGTCATTTCTGTCACTTCGCGAGAAACCTCCAGCATATTAGGTAAGTTCTCTTTTCAGATCTCAATATACAGCATTTTCGTGAGCCTGGTATTAGACTTTCAACGTCGATTATTTCAAACTTGTCCATTCCATTCATTAGTATATCAGCTTACTCTATTTATTACACCAACTAAATTCGCAAAACAATGTGCAATTAGTTTGCATAACTAATTGTTTACGCTTTTAATAATGAGCTGCAGTTCCCCGTTGCTGATAATCTATAGTGGTTTTAACAATTCCTGACACAATGTGAATAAAAATCCAACAGATGCAACAGTATGCAGATATTTATTCACTGCAAAACTACTCTACATGTTTCGGGTGTCACAGCACCCATCATCAGGAGTATTAAAAACTGTACCCGCAG
>Ga0123355_10013239_pt1 | contig 12821 bp, 9 predicted proteins | sample TergutEmb28metaG_3_FD_89872 | JGI IMG/M metagenome (GOLD analysis project Ga0123355, IMG submission 89872) | Embiratermes neotenicus P1 segment gut microbial communities from Petit-Saut dam, French Guiana - Emb289 P1 | ecosystem: Host-associated > Arthropoda: Insects > Digestive system > Gut ...
CCTTTTATCTTTCCTTCAATAACCCATTGTAGAAGGCAGTTTCTACGCAAAATGTGACCAATCCAGTTAGCCTTCCGTTTCCTTATTTCATGTAGGATATTCCTCTGCTCCTTGACTCTCAGTGCAAAATATGTTCACCCTTGAGAGTCAAGGGTGCACATATTTTAAAAAATTAGGAGTTACCTCAAAATTTCAGGAGCCAGAAGGTGACATTGCAGTAAGGACCCACAAATACTAGGGACCCACATTCAACATTTTGTCACCATGGCAACCTTGAGACTATGACTTGTGCACCCCTGTTTCACACAACTGTACATATAAATATGTAGCTACACAGTCTATTTACAGACACTGTACAATATGATAGAGTACAAGTATGATCTATCATTTCACACAAAAAACACCAGTATCAATGCCTAACCTGCATTTAGCTATGCATATCTGAACACTCTGCAAATACCATTAAGAGTAGATATAGAGTATTACATAAGTCAACATAACTTGCTTGTCCAGTACATTTTTTAACTATATTATAAAGGTTAAGAATTGTAAATTGTAAAATGTCCATCTCTTTTGGATATTACTGGTATCCTAGTTCTTACTTATAATTTGAGAAACTCCTTCCCCTTTACCATCACTTGTAAAACCTCTCTGCCTGCTAGATGTGTTTCAGCTGTTAATCTTGTGTGCAAAGTCATCGATATCGTTAGGAAATGCATTAATTCATTAAAACAGGTTCTGTGCTACTCTGTGGCATTTTTTAATCAACATATCTGTGTTTTTCAATGGTAGGGTTCTTGTCCCATTTCTTCACTTATATTGCCATAATCCTACTTCTGCCACACTGCATTTGTTTTGTCTGTTTAGTGTTCCACTTTTGTGTACTTGTACTGATTTAATGTTTTATTTGTGTATCTTTGCTGGCTTTATAATTGGTACTTGTGTTGTTAAGCCTGCATATTAATTACTACCTCTTGAATTGAATTTTCAATTGAGATAGTTCATCAACAGCATAGCAGAAGTGACATATTAAGTTACCCTGTTATTGTAAGCTTGAATACTGTTATGTCATAATTCATTTCCAATTGTAGATGGAAAATTATGGAATAATTTGATATATGTATAGTGCACTTCTGCATAGAGATGGAATATTTTCTTTAAATAATTAGTCATCAGCATTATCTGGTACATACATTAGACTACATCTGTAGTCTTCTAATTTATGGAACTACATTTAGCAAATTTCAGTGAAGACTTCTGAGACATAGAGGATGTTTGTGTCCCACTGCAAAGCTACATTTGGGCAGAACCATGCAACTCTGAATGCAGTTGGAGTTTGCTGTTACATTTATTTGTATTTGTACACTACATTATCCAGTTAGGTCTATGACTTGAAAACAAAAGTTTGTGAAACACCACACAGAACATGCTAAACTTTGTTAGACCTCGTTGTGTAGATGATGAGTTAGGAAATAATTCTAATCTTATATGTGGGTAAATAAGGTATATAAAACATGAATGTTCCAGATGTGGCCATATCTACTAGGACATTATCGGTTTGGCAGCTCACGCGCAGACAGGCAAGAATTGGACCTTGCAACGCAACAGAGTTATGAAACCACCATGTCGGAGTGGCTGGCTGTAGAAGCTATTGTGAGGCAGAGGGACAAGGAGACAATGGCAGCGAACATTGCTAAGCTCTCTTCAGAAAGTACTAGTGGAGATGTTCCACCACCCACTCCAGCCATGGCACAGGACCTGAGTAATGATGTCAGTTTTAACATAATGTTTTATACATTCGGAGATCACATCACTTTTACACTTTAAATGATATATTTGATAATCTGTTGGATTTGCTTAATTTTCATAGATTTCCCATTGTCCTAGCCTGTAACTACAAAGACTCTGTAACTTACTTCATAGTCACTCTTGATCTGTTGTGAACTTAACATTCAAAATTTGGTCAGATAATCTGAAAGGAAGGTACTTCTTTGGAGATCTGGTTGTAATCGGAAGACTAATACTGTTGCAGTTATTAAAGAAAAGCATATGAGCCTAGGTCTTGATTCAGATGTTTTGGAATAGGTTTCAGTGGTAACATAGTAGTAGTAGGTAATTGCTTGATAAGCAACATTAGGCTTTTCCAGAAAGACAGCTCCGTGGAGTTACATAAAGCTTAACAGTCTGTTACAGAGAAGGCTGTTTAGTTGAAAACTAGCCACTCACGGAGACATGATATTTTATGCCCTCAGAGTTTACTGTTGTTGTAGTTTGTGATTTTACACCTTCAAAATAGATGATATTTGTATACAATTTTTTTAAGGGACCAGCAAATGCACTTTGATTATGAATGCCATTTTATTATATATCAGTTAGTGATTACTATGTAATAAAATTACATTCATTAATTAACGTGAATTGTAATCACCGATTACTATGTAATACAATTACATTTGTAAATCAAAGCACATTTGTTGGTCCTTTTTAAAAATGTTTATACATCTGATTAATGCATGGAATATGGAACATATTACACTGTGCTGACTCTATTGTGGCTTACCCATCTGGAATATAACTCACCACATGTATCTCATATGTACATCATTCCACAGAACCATACTTCAAAAAACAATTTTAACTTTTGATTTGTTATACTATTGCTATTTTATTATTCCATCATGAATGTTGACCAAAAACTACATGATTTTTAAAACTGTGGAGTGGTTTAGACACATTTTAATTATATTTGTATTCTTGTTGTCACCACCCTTAAGATGGCCACTTGAGTGGCCAAAATATGTTGGTGACCAGAATGCAATAAAAGTACATCCATAAAACCAAGTGCATTTGTTGATCTTTTAATATATTGTATGCATCCAGTTCAAGCATGGGATTTTGGAACATATCAAACTGGTTGACATTTATTGGATTGTCCTTATTTTAGGGTTATGTTTGTAAAGAAACCTTTCAAAGCACTTGAGATTAATTTAAATTTATTTACATAGTTTCTTCAGGGGTGAGAGGGGTATGTCAGAAAATTTGTTTATCATCTTACATTCAAGCCATTTAAGAATGTTGTAAGGATTTTGTTCAGAAAATTGTTGAAATTCTTTTGCTTTTAGACTAGAATAATAGTTCTTTTTAAGTTTTTGTATTCCTTTTCTTAAGTTTCATAAACCCCCCAATTTTGGGGGGAGTTGTGGACCATGCCAAATATTTTAAAACACTTTTTTTTTGCATGAATAATGTCAAAAGATCTTTATTGCTTATTGTAGCATACCCAAACATGGATGTAACTTGGAGATTAATACAAATTTACCTACATTTTAAAAGATTTGTAATTTCATGATTTGGTGATATCAAATATAAATATTTCTTTCTTAAACTGCAGGTGTTTGAAGACAATTTGAGTCTACTTTCGGATAATGATATTGGAGATGAAGAAGACTCTATAAATCATAATGATGAGACTGCAGACGGTGATCAAGAAGAAGAGCACTTTGTTCGTTGTCCACCCAATTCCTTAGAAAACAACCAATCTGATGCTGAGGAACAGCAGCCCCCATCACAGTCCCATACTTGTCCAAGTGACTGTGCAAGAAATGGTAAAGTTCTCACTGGAAAGCATCTCTTACATATATTAGATTCTTGTAATAAATGTGAGGATTTTATGGTAAGGAAGATTTAGTCTGTAGTCTTCTGCAACCCAGGAAATTGGGTGCATTGGTAGCTTGCAGGAAACTAAGGATATTATCCAGGGGTGGTCTCTGTTGCACATGTTACAGAATCTTTGTGTGCCATAAGAAGCTGTGTATTTCTTGAAATGGAGATTCTGCTCTACTACTAGCTTTTAGGCATATTTTAAAGAAGTGAATATGTTTACTTGCTTTACACTGTCAGTCTCTTTGCTTTACTAAGTTCGATAATCTACATAAAATTAACTGTGATGAAGGCAGGAAATATTCATTTGTATAGACCCTTTGAATCAGAAGGTTCTTGCCACCAGCTTGACACTAAATACTGAGGTTTTCTTATATTTATATGGTCTGAATAAGTAAGAAAATAAAATTTGCTCTATAACATATCTGGCAATTTCTCACAATTGCAGTCTGCTTCACATATCTCGAACTTCACAGCAGCAAAAAACTCTTGCATTTCTTTTGTGCTAACATGGCTGTGGCATCTATTGACAGTTATCTTTCTTTTTTTAAAATATAACTGAAAAATGCAAACATTGTTCAATTTAAAAGCAGTTATGCAAAATAACAAGAGATATTACCAAACACAGTTACATGTTCCAGTAGTTCACTTTTATGACAATTTAAACTGAATGTTATGCACCTGTAATCATCATGCCTCATACTCAGTAAAGAGTATTGTAGCATTAGCATGTAGTGCATGATATTAACTTATCAATTAAACCCAACTGAAGGACTGATAAAAAATTGTCTTTAAAATTTTCAGTTCCTCTGAATGGGAGGGCTGTTGTAGAAAAACAGTGTGGAATACATATGAAATTAAATGGAATGGGTGAAGAGAAGATCAGAAAAGGAGATAAAATCCTCAATGGCATTGTTGAAGAAGATGAAACAACCATGATTCCATGGTCACTAAATTCAAAAGGAAAACACAACGTGGACAAATTGTTCAGTAACTCTCTTGCTGAAAGCATTGGAAAATTGGCCAATGGCTGCACATCACAAGCACAGCATGAAAATTGCCAGGTAAGCTGAGCCTGATAAATTTTTATTTTCAGGGAGATGTTTGCCTGATTTTTCATGTCAAAATATAGGACACTTTGACATGAGTGTGGTGAACTTATGCATTATCTGGTAATAGGAACCGAATTTTTCAGCAATGACAGTTACATAGCCCACCATTCACCATAGTCTGCAGCCAGTTCAGTCCTGTTATACTGTTTCCATGAAGTCCAATTTTATTATCATCACAGAGCCTGCTCTTCTATTTTCCAAAAGACTGATTTCCAAAATGTATCTATTTGGAGAGTTAATAATTATACGTTATTCTCTTTCAAGTCACTTTATCAGAATCTCACACACAGGTGGTAATTAGTCTGTCTTATAACATGTTTATGCATGTGAGATGTTGATGGTTATGTGTACTGTACATCATGTTTATGAATGTATCATTCCTAATCCTTTAAATGTAGCAGATTCAGTCTCAAATTTTTAGCCATTCCGGATGGAATGGTGTGTTGGTTAAGACACTGGACATTCCTACAAAATCGTTTTTTAGGCAGTAAGTGAAATTGTGAATTAAAGTATTAGCAGACACTGAAATTTATGCTCTGTAGTTGTCAGTGACACAACAAGAAATCTTGCCATGAAACTGATAAGAGACTCAGCCATATATGAATATATTATGGCAAGGATTCATATCCTTATAGAGGTTAATCAAAAGAATGATAACTCATGAAAGAAATAATTTTAAGGTGAGACATCCTTGTTATTGTTAACAAATCAGATACATATATATTAAAACAGTCACACTCAATGCTAGTTTTATCAATTTATTCATGGCTACATGCTTCAGCTGTGACTGTGAGCCATCATGAGGCATTTTATAGTCATTGATCAGGAAAAATTATGTAGCGTGGAAGTCGGAGACATCCTCTTGCACATTAAAAATACATTACAAATTTATAAAATCATTCTATATGTATAAAAATTATGAAAGATCATCAGCCATGGCAAGCCTGTGTCTATACAAAATCTAGTTTAAACAATAAAGGTTAAAAAGCAGTAAGTTGGAAAGTTAATAGAATATAAAGAAATATAAAAAATATAATATGTAGGTGGCAGTACACTTGTTATGAGTATGCTACTGGATCCAATTAAGATGAGAATAGGGTGTGTAATAAAGTGCAATATCTTTCAATAGTGTTCTTTGAAATTTCAAGTTAATAAAATGCAAATAAATATAAAAAATATATTATGTAGGTGGCAGTATACTAGTTACAAGTATGCTAGTGGATCCAATTAAGATGTGGGTGGAGTATGTAATGAAGGGCAGTATTTTTCTTTAGTGTTTTATTTTTCTTTGAAATTCTGCACCTTATTACATGCTCTTCTAATCATATTGAATCCAGTAGCATACTCATAATTATTTTACTTACACATACATACTATATTGTTTTATACTTCCTTATATTTATAAACTTGTCACCTTTTTGTCTTTTAACCTTCATCTTGCATATTAGATTTTTGTATTGCCATATGCATTCCAAGGCTGATGATCTCTAATATTTTATATGGTTTTATACATAAATAATGTATTATGGTGTGTATGGTCAAGTTAGTATTATTTTCTTCCATAATACTCCTTGCCAATTTCCACTCAGATTTATTATAATAATCAAAAATACACAGGAACTGCTGTTTTGTTTTTATGTCTTCTTCTTGCAAGCCGAGGTGCCGACAATGTAGTGGTGTTTTGGCATGAATGACAGCTGCTGTGGCATGCTACAGCCTTGAGCACAACCTTGCTTGCAGTTGCTAATTCTTCTTGACAGAGTGCATGGCTGTATCGCTAATGCTGTCGATAGACGGTGCATGGCTGCAGTGATGTGTGGATTGCTTATGCCTTTGTGATGACTGGCTCTTTCCTCTTTTGAGACAAATGACTGTTTACTCCTTTAGAACAAATGCTTTTGTGCTCAGAATGGCTTGCCTTTTGTGCGACATGACCACCAGACTGGCTGCTCTGTGATTGGTGGGTGAGCAAATCATGTCACAGTGGTGGGGCAAATGACTACCTGTTTACTGATGGTTGGTTCACAGCATAGTCATGTAAAAGGGCCATTTCTGATTTGCAGTGCTGCTTTGCTTGCTAGAGTTATTGTGAGGTGCACCACTTGTGTCAGGGCACATGAGGGCTATTTCTGGCTACAGTGGGAATTTATCACAGTATTTTTAACATGAAAGTGAAGATGTCCTTCTTATGCAGTATATGATTTCCTGTATCAAGATTTATAAAAGGCATGATGATGGCTCACAGTTAGAGTTGAAACATGTAGCCATGAATAAATTGATAAAACTATTGTTGTGTGTGACTGTTTTTTAATACATAAACTTGTGGCATGAAGCGATTTTTACAGTGTGAAATATATTGTATTTTGTACATATTAGAAAACAACATTGTGAATGAGATTGATAAATTAAATAGCAACAGTAATGAATTTTCATGGCTAAAAGTAGTTATAACAGACTATGAACTTGTGAAAAAACATGAATTTTGTTGTAAATCCTACTTGTAATTACTGCTTATGAATTATTCAGGCAAATAAATCATCATCTCCAGATGAAGGGGTAGTGGAAGATGAAGATGTAGACACAGAAATAAAAAATGGCCACACTGAAAATAACAGATCATTAAAAAAGAAAACACAGAAATGCAGTAAGTATGAGCATATAATGTTGTTTGTTTTAAATGGATATCAAACTTCTTGTGCCAAAATAGTTATAAGAATAGAGATTTTTTAAAGTGTATCCACCAACTCTTTTCATAAACAATATAACAGTTCATGAAGTGACTGAATCAGAGATAGTAACAAGTGTTTCTTCATTCTGTGTTTCTTTCTCTGTCTCTCATGAATCAATTCATTTACCCAACTGTTTCATCACAGGCTCAAAATCTGAAGCTCATTATAGATTTTTAAACACCTACATAATAATATCATTCAAAACAATATAACAGTGCATCATTATTTTTTTTTTTGTTAGTGTGGCCTTGACACAGGCTACTTGAGAAGCATTGTGACAGGAGAAAAAGACTGCTAAGATATCACTTTAGTGTAATAAATGTAGTCTGTTTTCTCCTTCCCTGGCCTGATATAACTTCAGTCTTTCACTTCTGCTTAATCATTTGTGTTGAAGGGGGTTTAAAGTATAACCACATTGTTTGAATTCTCACAACTGAAACAGACTAAAATCTTTTGAGTGTGTGTGTGTGTGTGTGTGTGTCCACAACACAGCACAAGAATGGAAAAAAGTGTAAAATGTTTGTATAAGTACAACAACAAAATATGTGACTTCTACACTTACGCTAAAAATTGCCAGAATAAAGTACTCAAAAATTGGTATTTACATATTTCTTGCTAAACTACATATCAGGACAGAGAGAGATTTAAATTTGTAGTTTGCCAAAGGAATGACTTGTAATGATTATCTGACACTAAAAGATGATGAAGGTAAAAATATTTCAAGCATTTACAATTAAATGACATTTTGAGAAGACAACTAGTTGGGTTCAATCAGTGGATGTCTTTCCTAAAAGTTCAGATCAGGGACTTCTTTCCAAAGTTAGAATTCGTGTACTGTATCATATTTTGCTATAATGTTTTTTGTTTAATTCTATCCCATTTTTTAAACCTATGTTTTACAATTCCAGAATCATTAAGGAAGGGTCAGTCACAGTCAGCTGCAGTCATAGTAACTACGAACCCATCGGTTGACAGTGGTAACCAATCTGACCCATATGTTGAAGAACCATGTAAGTTGTTACATACCTTCACATATTTAATATTTTTAGATTTAACATCACAAACTTAAATCTCAGAGTGAGAGTTGAGGTTCTCAGTATGAAGATGACTGTCTTCTGAGATGAGCTGACATGTAGTCTGTAAGAAATTTATCAGCATTTCACAAGAACTTAGTGTCCGCATTTTCATTTGAAGACGGATGGCATCACTTTCCAGAAGATAGTAATCTTCAAAGTTAAAGTTCTGCCAAGTCCCACAGCGTACAAACCTTGAAATACATTTTAGATTAAGGGACTTGTCTAGCAAGAGTGTTAGAAGAAATTCTTTAATATTACCGACTTTGCGGTATTTGAAAGTAAAACAGAATATACATGCAATAAAGGCATACAGAGAAGAGGAAGAATAGCTCCATTCATCCTTTTAATATTGGCCCTGGTTGTGGAAGAGTGATCATCACCATATCCTGGCCATTGTACCCTTGGGGAAAGTGTCCCTGGTACCTGTTGATTAGGAGGTTGTGTGGGCCATATGGCCAGTCTTAACATTTTAAAGAGGAGATAAATCTCATGCCCTTGCTGGGTTTACAACCCCTGATTGCCCAGCCGATAGCCTTTGCAAAACAATTTTTTAGTAGATTCATCTACCTAGGCTTAAGATGGAATCAACGCGAGCGAACTGTATTGCATATTCTGTGATAGAACTTCGTTAGACTGAGAACCCATGTTACTGATGAGCATAATACTTCATCATACTCATATGTGAGGTCATAATGAATACCTGAATTTTGTAACTGAGGAGAAGTAGATGTATATGAACACACACACAAAAAAAGTAATTTTAAAATTGAACTTCTTTTTCCAACTTTTGAAAGACACTACTTCTATTTACTGGTGACAGTGGCTTTGAAGTGTTGGTACTGTGGTATAGGTGATCGTATGCTGACACCACATGATGAGGAGAAGGAAGGACTGGACACCCTTGCTGTCACAGAAGACACTGCTGATGGCAATAGTCCAGGCTCTCGATCAACTTGCATCTCCCCAGCAAGCTCACAGGGAGGGGTATACTCGGTATGTTCACAGTCAGCTCAAAGATATTTTGTGATTGAATATGAGAAGGCTCAAAAGAAGCCCGAGAATAATTGCAGATCACTGCATTCTTTTGTGTGTGTGTGTGTGTGTGTTAGTGTGTATATACTAATTTTATATTGTTTTTTTTTTTTTTTTTTTTATATATCTCAGCGATCTGCCCGGTTTGCATTAAGTCAGTAATAATGTATGAAGTCTGTTAGTCTAATCAGCGAAATGACTGATGGCTAGAGTTTAAATCTCACCAGAGGTTTTCTCTTTACCATCACATTGTGCGAATGGGTTTGAAATTTATCCAGCTCACCATTTATTGGTTACTGCCTTCTTGGAAGTAAAACTGACTACCCAATGCCTGGTTGCCGAGGTCCAAAATGTATGGACACTTCATTATTTCTGTATGAATTCAGGGGGCTTACATAGGAATGCTTGCAACTGCAAGTGATGTAGATAGCTGGTGCACCCAGTTGGCATAACCATTCATTCTGGTTAACATCAAAACCAGTGTGTATTACATTCATTTGATTACGAATGTCAGACAAGTATATATCGTGCACAAAATGTCCATGACTGTGATGCTGCAGGGAAGAAGTACAACTATTCATGGAGGTAAAGTTCCCTGTGTGTCTGCTGTGAAGGCATATGGGGGAAGGGAAGTATAACTCCATCTATTCTTAACTTGGCACTAGATGGAGGTGAGTGGTCAGACTCACACCTTGGCAGCTGTTCATAAGTGATGAAGGTCCCAACTGCCCTTGGAGTACAGGGTTGTGTGGTCTCCAGAGCTAGTCTAGATGAATTTGATAAGAGAAAAGTCTTGTGCAAATGGCACAGCTCCTAGGTCATCAAGAACACAGCCCAGTCACTATATGTACTGCACTATCCCAGCTACCACTTACTTAATCACTATATGTAGCAAATATTAAACAATGATGTCTGGGGCTTTGCTCAAGCCAGTGCTGACTGAATAAAATGAGAGTGATCTGAATATTATTGAACTATGACTATCTTTCATTAACAGTCAGAATAAAGCAAATTCTGTGCTGTCCTAGACCATTACCACAGTAAGTCATTTAAGTGCTCTTTAGACTTTGTGTGCTGTCCACCTTTACTTTTCCTGGTGAAAGCTCATTAAAAGTCTTGAAATATAAGGAAACACTTCAGTGTAAGGTAAAAATTTACAGCATTGTTTTCATCACTGTGGATATATTTCAATATATACTTTATTGCAGATGGAGCTGCTTGAGACATTTGGCTTAAACCTTCACCGTATAGATAAGGATGTCCAACGCTGTGACCGCAATTATTGGTACTTCACGACTGAAAATCTTGACAAACTGCGAAATGTTATGTGCACGTAAGTTTTCACTTAACTTAATACTAGGGCATTATTAAATAAAATTATATACCCAAACTGAGTACTGTTCCATCACTTTATCAAAAATGATGCTACACAGAAGTGCTGATGTAGTATATTCTCTAGCCTCTTCTCCAGAACAAAATTTTAATTTCATTGAAGAACATGCAGTTATGTTTGTAGTATTACTATGCTTCATGTATTACATCCATTCTGTAGCTGAGTTATATTAAGTTAACTTCACTATTGCAAGTCCGAGAGAAGGGGAAGTGACCCTTAGCAGTGGATAAATACCTGCTTGTTACAGCACTAGAATGCTATTGCTGTGTTCATAGGGGTCCACCCCTGGCCTGTGTTCTGTGGTTGATGAAATCCAGTCCACATTAACACATCCTATTATTTAGGGTCAATTTTAACATTATACCCCATGTATGCTTAGAATCCACAAATGGTCTTTTACTTCAGATTGTCAGTCTAGACTTCTGTGTGCATTTCTCTTCTCTACCATGGCTACTACATGCTCCATACTTTCCATCATCCTTTACTTAAACAAGGTGATTTGTATTACATCTGTCACCTTGAACAAGTTGTTGTGTGCTGGGTAATAATCATTTCAAGTTAATCATGTATTACATATATACTTTATTTTGCTCTGTCATTGCTGTACTGAAATGTAATGATAATGAGGAGGAAATATGTTTCCAGACATGTATTTTATTGTTACGTAGAAACAGGTTGTGGCTGAGAAGAATAAACAACATATGGGGGATATGACAAGAATAGAGAAACACTAGTGTTGAGACTGGGAGCATGGAAACTGACAGGGTTCAGAGGGGCAGCTATGGTGGTTCTAAAACAATGAGGAATTGGGAAACAAATGTGGAAACAAATGTGGGGGAAAAAAAAAAAAAAAAAAAAATATGGATACTTCTAAGAAGAAATGATAATGAAGAGAATAAAAACATAGTCTAATTTGTAAATCTGATATACGATGATACATATTTTCTAGGATCTATTAAACTACTTGATGTCTGTTATACAAAATCTGGATTTATGGAATATAATAAATGATATGATATGGAAAAAGAGACCCTGGAGGAACTTTAAAGGGTTCATTTTCCAGGATCTTGGAGAGGTGCAGTGACTACAGAAGCACAGGGGCAACCAAACCTGGCAGCATTTGTAGCTAACAGGGAGGGCTGGGTACTGTCCGGAAGTGTCATCAGTTAGTCCAGTATGTGCAAACATTTAAGTTGGCAGGGGCTGATGAAATTGTGCCTGCACCACTGTAGCAAAGAACTGAGCACTTGGCAGCTTATCTGTGCCATACATTTAGAGCCTGTCTGGCAAGAGGTTATATACCCAGCTTGGAGACAGGCTAAAGTTACATTATCCCTAAATGTGGGTAGGCTAACTATACAAAGGCTAGGGCAGTTCTTCCTCTTACTCTGCCATCTGTAATGTTTACGGCAGGAGAGGCACTGGTAGATAGGCATATTGGGGCTGAGATGCTGAGGTTTCATGTCTTACATCTAAACCATTTTGCCCACCAACCAGGTAAGTTCACTGGAACTGTGCTGCATAGTTTGGTCACACACATAAAGGATGCAGTGCAGCACAGAGATACAGCGCTTCGGACTTTAGATATTGAGGAGGCCTTTGAACAATACCTCTTTTTGAGTTATAATAAAAGCTGCTGGACAGCAAGGGGATTGGATGCATAATATTCTATGTTGGTGGGTTGGCTGCATTTTGGGTATCAGGAAAATTACAGCCACACTTGCCGGTGAAGCTCTGGAGGGTTCTGTGGTCACGGGCTGTTTGCAAGGGGGGGGGGGGGGGGGTTTTCTCCCCCCCCGGTGGGGGCCGGGTTGGGGCA
>Ga0123355_10013241_pt1 | contig 12821 bp, 10 predicted proteins | sample TergutEmb28metaG_3_FD_89872 | JGI IMG/M metagenome (GOLD analysis project Ga0123355, IMG submission 89872) | Embiratermes neotenicus P1 segment gut microbial communities from Petit-Saut dam, French Guiana - Emb289 P1 | ecosystem: Host-associated > Arthropoda: Insects > Digestive system > Gut ...
CTTACGCAACGGCCGCCTTTACCCCCAGGAAATACTCTTGGTACTCATTTCTGTTAGAGGCTGATTCGACCCCAGGGTCATAGTGTGGCCGGAGGGATTAAGTCAATGAAAAATCCATTGACACCAGCTGGGACCGAACCAGCGACCTCCCGATTTGTAGCACAGCACCTTAACCACTGTGCTACCGCGGTCCCCCAGATGGAAACAAGGTAACGTTGTTTTGTTACGGCACTGCTACAGGCACCCGTGCAGATAAGAAGGTTCCTAAAGTAACACGTGGAGACCTTGTTTTATAGATGCTACAATTCTCGGATTCTTAGTTTCTCAATACATGAAAAATATGCCTTTATGAAAACAAAATTTCCAGTTCCAAGCTAATGTTCTTGCACTGGAAGAGATCCCCACCGAGTTGGGAAACCAAAATCCTTTTTTCCCCTCCACATTGATTTATATAGCAACTTCCGACTGAATCAGATTAGCTTGGGAGGTCAACCCGCAAAGTACGAAATTACATGACGTGATTACAGTTGTGGAATGGATTTGTACCATCCTCGGGGCAAGACCTTGCTCCAGTTTTATTCTCCTTTGAGCACTTCCCCACAGTCCTAATTCCAACCTTCTTATCTTTTAATGAGCCTCACCACAGGGCAACATCATCAACCTGTCTGTACTGACCGGAAACATGTGACCTGCTCTTAGCCTTCTTTCCACCATTAAACAAGCAAATACCGGCTCAAAGAAGAGGTCTCTATTTCAAATCGAATTAGGAGATTCCTAATTATGCAGTTTGCTTCATCATCCTGTTTTCTTCCTCCTGCGTATATCTAAAACACTTTTTATGACCCTGTTCCCAACCTACGTTCTTCGCTTACAGCTAGCTATCAAGCTACATAACTCACATAGGCGTATATACTTAACTGTGCGCAAAGAACGAAAATTCTTTAAACCCATAGCATAAAATTATGAGGCCTTTATAATCCCTCGTCTGTCTGTCTGTCTGTCTGTACGCGCGAAATAATCTCGCTCTGACTGAACAAATATTTATATTACAGACTTCATTAAAATCCATCGACTACGTTTAATTTGATTTTCTATCGCTCAATATATTTGTACCGGTCAAAGTGTGTACTTCAGCTTCCCCTTATCAGTCTTCATTTCATCAATGCCGTACTCATTACTCACCTTTCACCATCCCAATTACATGTAATACGCCCAACCAGTCGTCACAGTATTACAAACTCGGTCTACTCGTATGTTTGCTATGGTGCTCTGCGTCTCTCTACTACCCTGGAGAAAAACAGAAAATGATGTACTGGTGAATTGGGTTTATAACAGATTTCACTTTCTGTAAGCCTCACAACTTTCTCAAACACAGTTTCAGGAGACAGAGAAGCACAAAAACATATTTTACCTCACAACGCTGTCAGTTGCTAATAGTATAAAGTCTGTCGTCGAAGAATAAATATGTATGTGGCAATGAAGAAATGATACTCTTCTAGTGACACCTAGTCTGCCACAAATGCCATGTGGGCCGGTCTTGAATCCAGCCCAAGCCTCGGTTTCGAATCCGGCAACTATTCCCCTGATCCATGGTACAGGCCAGTCATAAAACAAAGTTGTAAGTACCACTAGTATAAATAGTTTAGCACATCAGTATCCTGTAAATTGACAAGCACACACTATACCACACTACGCTTTTTGTAGTACAATGAAAGTGGGGAAAACAAGCTACGCAGCAGCGCTAATACCTGCGTGGCATTCAACATGGTGTCATATCCCAGAAACTTGTAAGTTGTATCTTCACCGGCACTGCCGGAAGAAACTCACATACCGCATAAGAAAACCCCACATTAATTACATTTCTGAACGTACTTTGCATGACTATTACAGACAAAAACTAATGTAAATTATACTGAGTTTCATATTATTAAACAGGAAAGCATGGTACATGGGCGCATAATAACCAACAAGCTTCGAGGATTTACTGCTTAAACGGATCACTGTTTTTGATCGAATTTGATCGAAGTCATCATGATGTGTTATGAAGTATTAACATAATAAAACAATACGCGTCAAAGACATCAATTTATTATACAAGTTGACTACATGTTTCGACCCCTATAGAGTCATCATCAGGCCTTCTTATTTCACATTTTGTAAACATTAATTGGGATCCCAATAATGTAAGTAGCGTTTTAAAGACATAATTCAATTAGAAGGCTTGATGATGACCCTATAGGGGTCGAAACATGTAGCCAACTTTTATAATAAATTGATGTGTTTGACTTATATTGTTTTATTATATTAAATGGAACACTTTTTACTAAGTAGAAGCAATACACAAATCAGCTGTCGGTTCTTCCTCTGACTCCAAAAATATCCCGTTAGGAGTAAAGTTAATATTTACTGCGTTTATTCAGGTACATAAATCCAACTGCTATAGCTCGTATTTCGAACTACCATGTCGTGAGTAACTCTCAACCGGGATTCAATTTAACTACGTTTCAGCATTTACTAAACCGGAATGCAACAATATAAACAGCCAACTAGATGCAACAATAATACTTTCATTAATAATTTCAATCAGCTGAACATGTTTCGGGCGATGATTTCTCCCAAAGCATGTTGAGCTGATTGAAATTATTAGTAAAATTATTACTGTAGCATCTAGTTGGCTGTTTATATGATGGTATCAATGGTGCACGGTCACACAAACATCAAATCGGAATGCGTATTTAAAGAGACCGAGCGGCAGAAGGTAAGCCGCTGTCACACAGACAAACAATGAAAGTGCTTGTGTACACCAAAAACAGTAAAAATAAGGCGCTTGGAACCAGATTAATGCTTTTGTGACATATAAAAAACGGTTCGACCTGGAACAGTCGACGAATTAATTGGGAAGAGAATCTTGCATTCTTCACGTTTTTGGATTCCAGGTATTTCCTATTCTGCCGAAGAACACTGTACGTTTGCACAAGGTCGTGATGATTATGAAAACAAGAAATTTGTAGATTCAACAGTTTATAGGTTCATTATGGTAGTTCCCAGACAAGTGTTTTCGCAGAAGTTTGGTGCTCTCCTACGGCCAGTAGACGACACAGTTGCTACCCAACATTTAAAAATACAAACCCTGCTCTAATGAACCTCCCCCCCCCCTCTACAAATATTTAAAATGAAATTGGTCCCGCAGGCAGCACGTATGCCACGTATGTCACCGCTTAGTTACACGTACAATTATTAATCTGTTTAGCCGCAATAATATTAAATTAAAATTAATTTAAACATATAAATATTGTGTGTTTTCTTACCACAATGTTTATAAATTGCTATAGATGGAAGTCAAACTGGTAGACGCGTCCGATTTACATTATGTTCCAAAATGGAAATGTGTCAATATTCAAGACTTACAAGAGCATAGTGAGATAAGCAGTAATATTAGTGACGCCTGACATGTCATTTACAATTACTTATTAAGACAGTTCCAGTGGCTCAGACAGCATGTAATTCAATTGGGACCCTAGCCTCGTACCTTCTGACACCGAGGTAAAAGGTAGGATTTTATTTTATTTTATAAACACAGTCTTTCACAGGTCGTTATTTTCTCGATATTAGGATGACAGTGGGGATAAAAAAATTACCGAAACTTACTGAACTGTAATGCACACAATTTTCATTTTTGTAATAATAAACCTATACATTTTTTCTGTTACGTTGGCAGCATTCTTAAGATTCATGTTTAGTGCTGTTATTTAGATTAAATCCCGGTTAAACAGGTGTTACTAAGTACACTATCGGCGTAATATAGAAGTGAGGTTACCTATCCGAAACGAAAGGCGTATAAAGCGACATGACTGGCCTGTAATACTGCGCTTAAAACGCTGAACGTAAAAGTAAGAAACTTTTGAAGCGAAACATGAACCGTATAACGCAAACACCGCAGCTTTCTAATACACTCGGGTTAAAGGAGGATCTTAAAGGAACTGCACATATGGCACATATCAGATATAAAGTTACATTCTGCCTTCTGGTTAACCTGAAAGAAAGCTGTATCATTCCCTTAACAAAAGGAACACATCCAAACTACTTACGGTGGATGTGACACAAAATCAAACACGTAACACTTTCCACAAACTGCTGAATAACAACCACAGACACTGTAAAGTGCCAACAAAGGAGCGTATCTAGCAAAATAATGTCATATTCAACTCCCATCAGCGTCAACTTCTATAGGTGCTCCACTATTATCACTATAGCAGTTACTCCCAGATCTAGTAAGAAAGATCCAGAATATACCTTCTGTCAGAAGGTTCAAATCCAGTCCGAACGAACCCACGACGTTCAATATCCTGTACGTTTTCGGAGGCCTCTAGTCCTTACGACCCCGGAGCCAGAGGGATTATCTGAGGCCTTAGCCACGCCACTGTCCCCTCTCCTGCAGGGACAACTTTACCTTTACGTCATAATTTGATATGAAACGCAATTCTTGTGCTGAGTGAACCAAATTCCCAACACATATGTTTTAGATGTGATAATTCTGACATCGACTGCTCATACATCACTTCTTTAATCGAATGTTAGCAGAAAAAGTACATTTTCCTTTTTGTACATTTTTATAACATTCAAATTCGTAAGGTTACTTAAAATAACACATCTTTGTAATTTATTTTTCGAAGCGGAAGTGCACCATCTCCGTTTGACAGCAGCAGTTACGTTCAAATGTCACTACGTGTAGCTAGTGGTATCTAACTCAATATGATTTTGTAATGGATAGCAATTAATTGCGTGTCACAGCGGATTGGAACAGCCATCTGGATACAAGTCCGACATAATCTTGCTTTCACACATGATTCCTTTACCTCCCCTGCTCATATCCATACAGGATTATTCATATGAAATGTTTCAGGAAACAAACAGCTTAAGTTCTGTTCCATTACAATGCTGAGTTTGCGTTTCTTATAGACAGATTACTGGCCACTACACACATGCATTGTTCCTTTCATCCTTCCAACAGCTGAGATTTCTGGATAGGAGCCTTAGGCCGGTATTAGCATACACTAATAGGCACAACTATTATCAACCTACCCGTCGACAACACACAATCTTGAGACAGGTGAACGTATTGCATGTCCCCACTCCACTTCTTGAACAAATAATTTTCATATTATTCTCCCATCTACGCCTAGGTCTTCTAAGCTACCTCTTTCCTTCATATTTCCCCACCAAACATCGTTAAATCAATATAAAATATTTTCTTTCAGCCACGAATGCAGTGAAAATTTTCTTATGCACTGAACAAATATAATATATATATATATAATTCTTATTGACCTCTAGAATGAGGTTTGTTTGCGGTTTTCATATCACTTTATTCAAAATTCGAAGATCATTAAAAAATTGTATTCTCTATATAAATGAACGACCTAGAGATGATCTGACAGCTCTCTGCTGGAACGTAATGGCATACCTTTGAATTCAATGCAACAATAAAGTGTTGTTGAAAAAAGAAAACTAGCCTCGTTTTACGTGTTTCACACAAAGCAATGGCTCTCAGGAATATTATTTACATTTTTCTTCAGCGCAAAACAATGTAATTCACATCCGAACAAAAAAATATTAAATAAATTTCTGTAAAAAATCATACTTTATCACAGTCCGAGGCAAGACGTAATGAGGGACTGCCTCGTCTAATTTCTTTCAAAAAAGTAAAATACCGAGGTGCTGATAAGTCCTTAGCCCGACCAGGAAGGAAACAATTTGCGCCTGTCAAAAGTGTGATGGGCAGAGGAATGGATTGAGTTGGCTAGGGTAGGGACAGGTGGTGGACTGTTGTGAATGTGGTAATGAATCTCCGAGTTCCATAAAATGCGGAGAATGTAGTTTGTTTCCTTCCTGGTCCGGCTAAGGACTTATCAGCACCACTGTAGAATGATTAAAATTGTCTGTTGGTTTGTGCGCAGTCGGTGATTCCTTCTAACAATATGTACCTAAAATGCAAAGATTAATTACAGGCAATTTCGCTTATCTGGCATTCGATAGCTTGTCCGAAACAAGCCAGTCACTCGGATGTCTCTCATCTCCGTCACAAAACATGTCAAATGAGGAGTTCTCAATAAATCAGCCCTTTACATAAATAAATGCACGGCCATACCACAGAACACAGGTGCAGCCTGTGTTCTGTGCATCATATCACGACCTACGTAGAGTAAACCTAATATTTTTATCAGCTAATTTCAGGAACTAAGACAACTATTATGTCTAATAGAATATGAAGTTTATACTAAGGTGCATCTCAGGAAAACACAGTGTGAGGAAATGGAATGAGTCCAAGTGATTCACGGAAATGATATGGAATGAAAGTAACTGTTATTGTAGCTGCCAAGGTTTCTACATTATATTCAAACTAAGAAGCCAATTATCCATATTTGGAAAGTCATCACTGTTGATTACCTTACTAACATAACAGAATCTGGCTTTGGCGACAAATATCAGTAGCTATTAGGGAAGATGGGCCGTCCGTCACTCGGTACGAGACAGTTGGCATTTCTTTGGTCCCCGTGGCGCCCAAGTCACGAAGCCATTCTACGAAGTGTGTAATTTTCACACAATTTGAATAGAAATTCCCCTTGTACATAAATATGTCTTGAAGTGCTCTACAAAAACATAAGAAGGATGGGTAGATATATCAATGTATCGTAACTAGCAATAAACTGGCACTCAGATTAATGGGGGAAGAGCATTTGTAGCTGAATGCAAGTAAGAAAAGAGAGATGGATGGATGGATGGATTGGGGGGGGGGGGGGAAAAATAAATTACCTTTTACGGAAAAAAAAATCAAAACGGAAAATATAACAACACGTATTCCACAACACAGTTTAAAAATGTCCTGGTGTGTCGTCATACAATGCAGTCACCCATGCAATTAGAAAAACAAAATAAAATTGCATTCTTTAAAAAGTGTTGGTAAATTGGGAGTAACGAGATAGACGTATCGAGAGATGGAACGTTACGCATCGAAAGACATGTTACGTCGCTGGCGATAAGGATTGTAGCCAGCAGATCCGCGATATCGTAGAGCCATTCTGAAAGAATGAAAAAAGAAAGAGTGCTGAGAAGTTCTATAATAGCGACCATTTGGAACAGAAGAATAAGAGATAAACCTGAATATAAGTGGGAACCTCTTACTAAATCAATTATGACAGGGCAGTTTAATGGAGGCGAATAGGAGAATAAACTACAGTGGATAATGCAGACGACAATCAATGGAAACGGTCCAAAAAAAATAATAATAAAAACAAATGGATGAATCCTTTAAAAGAAGCGCGGGCTATAAACCGAAACATATAAATAAAAGTGTTCAGAAAAGTGCAATGAAATAATGCCACAGCATCAAAAAACTGGTGATTGCTCTGTTTCTGAATAAATTTCCCATGTACTGTCGGCCTTACATATTAATTACCAAGTTCGCAAAATTCCTCTAACTGACCTTATCCAGAGCTGACAAAACCATCTTCCAATCTATTGCTTGAGAAAAGATTTTAAAATTATTCTTCATACAAGAGAACACTCAACACAACTATGATAAATCTACCTGTGCCAAATCTTTTAATTCTTGTAGTATTATTAATTTAAGTACCGCAACGCGATACCGTTTACCAATATTAATATTATCCTCTTCTCTACGTCTGTCTCTCCCATTTGGAAATAACCTTTAGGTATCCGGACAGAAATTTTGTGTAACAGGGAATCTCTGCCATGCGTGTTACTATGCCCCGTCTAATTCACCCTCCTTAATTTGTTCACCTAATAATACGACATGAAATATACAAATTATTGTCCAACTTGTAATATTTTCTTCTTTCTCCAATTCCATCCCTTCGGTTAGGTTGAATATTTTTATAGTCTATTTGCAAATGTGCATGCCTACCTTACTCCATTATGGAAAAGAAAAACCAGGCTTCACGACCATATGAAGTACACCGTCAAATTATAATTTTGCATATTTTCATGAATATGTTTTCCATAAGATAGAAGAATGCAAAACAATCTTGGGAAAATAGAAGATTTTTTTTACTCCGTTAAAATATATTAATGTACTTCTGAATTTTACTGCAATTCATAAGTATTCAAAAATATTTTCTGTTAATTTCAAGGGGCGTAATGTGACTTTGCCATGCACTCTGGTGATAAACCAAACTAATACACAATCTACTTAGTTGTGCTTCAGTTAATATCCAGACAAATGCTCGTATATACACTATAGCTGAGGGTTGTTTGACCGTGCATCTTCATCACGAAATAAAGTGAAATACCAAAGTGATACAACAATGTGATTTATTGAAGTTTCCTTAGCTCGACATATTTCGGGCGCCTAAGCCCATCATCAGGAGCACTAGATGTTAAGTTGCGGCATATGGTTTTCTGCACCCAGTTTGTAGATGGGTGGTGGTCCTGACAGGCGCTGCGTAGTTCGTGTTTACGGTATGGATGGTGCCGTGCCGTGCCGTGCCGTGCCGCACCGTCCATACCGTACACACCCCTTCACGGATTTTAATTAAATTTGATATTTAAAAATTTTTCGAAAATCTGTCAAGAAAATTTAAGTTTCATTAAAACCTGACAAGAATAACAGCTACTTTACATGAAAGCCATTACACATTTTTAATTATATCTCACTCAATTCTTTTAGAATGAGAAATATTTCAGACAAAATTTGCAGAAAAAATGAAAACACACATTTTATATTCCGTAACTTTTTCTCGAAAATCGTGCCGTTTAAGAAATAATGTGGAAAAGTACGGTAGAGTCAGACAGGTCACGGATGGCATATAATATGGCACATGATCTTTGCATGCTGGATAACTAAGGCTACAAACACACACTCCGAATAATGCAATACTTGATATATTTCTCAACTGCAATTGGGTTGACAACCGGTGGCAGTAGTACAGTACACATTTACACACAAACAATACACAGAACAACACAATTAACAATTTTGGTTGGAAGGCTTTCTGGGATTCGAACCCAGAGTGGTCAAACTAAAATTAACGATGAACTAACCGCTTAAAAATTATGACCTAAGTGGGATGGGTGGCCGTGCCCTGTTTTTGCGAGTTATACTCTGGCACTTGCCTTACAACAGAGGAAAAAGCACGGAAAAACCTCAGTCAGAGTAACCGGAGAGTGCCAGTTGGCACGATGAAAACAGAATATACTTATTGTTTTTCCACGACCGAAATGGTTTCGCGAACGCGCCTCAGTGTTGCTCTAGTACATTGCCTGTCCTGTTACAGTACAATGAAGAAATTCTAAGGAACATCACAGTCAGACCGTTGCTCATCCGTCCCTACAAATTGTGTGATACTTACATGTGACATGACAGATTTTCCCAAATCCCACCCGATTCATCATTCCTGTCAGCTCACTATCCATCATGGTTTCCACGTGTCTCATAACAAAATTGCAAAACGGTTTTGTTTGAAATTAAAGAAACAGATCCTTGTATGAGATCGAACTAATGGGCCTGCAATAAATCTAACACGCTGCCTATTGATATATCGGTGATATCTAGCCAGAATTACCAACTGCCGCGACTGAGAATTTCTTTATTACCCTCCTCTTTTGATATGCATGCCGGGAAAATATCTCCAAAACAGACAACTGATGTCTTTACGAAATTTTTCCCCTCATGCTAGTCATGATCGCCATGTCATCTCTTTCCATATTGCACTTACTTAATTACTCCATAGTCCAGAGTCCTTCTTGAGAAGCTAACTGGTTTGCAGCTAGTCAAGAAATTCCCCGCATTTCACAGAACCCAAAGGTTCATTATCGCACTTACAACCGTCCGCCAACTGTCTCTATCCTGGGCCAGCCGAATCCAGTCCATATACCCACATCCCACCTCCTGGAGATCCATCCTAATATTATCCACTCATCTACGCCTAGGTCTCCCCAGTGGTCTCCTTCCCTCCGGTTTCCCCAGCAACACCCTATACACCTCCCTCTCTCCACCCATACGCGCCACATGCCCAGCCCATCTGTACAACGTCTAAAATTGACTGAACAAATCCTCGTCTTTTATATAAAGGTAAAAAAGGTCAAGCACTCCCGTTACAGGCGTCGAGTGGCCCAGAGGTTAACGTTCCCAGATTACGTGATAACGGCACAGGATGGTGGTCAGGTTGTCAGCCCTACGCACCGGCCGCCTTTACCCCCAGGAAATATTCCTTGTACTCATTTGTGTTAGAGGCTGAGTCGACCCCAGAGCCATAGTGCGATCGAAAGGATTATGTCAATGAAAAATTCCAATTACATCACCTGGAATCGAACCAGCGACCTTCCGATTTGTAGCACAGCACCTTAACCACTGTGCCACCGCGACCCCCCTCATCTTTTATATAAGGTTATTAAAACTAAAGGCTGCGTCATGTCAGAACAGAGCAAGATGACGCACATTAACCTCAAATTAATATGCTACATTCTTATTCGAACTGCAAAACACAATGAAATTAAGAGCTGATACAACGAGGATGATAATAAAAGTTACTCAAGTGACAAGCCGATGAGGATAGGCCTTTTTTATAGAACTGACATTCGTATCTATAATTTATGTTAAAGATTAAATTAAAAACAAAAACTTCGTTAAAACACTGGTTTATTTATTTAAACTTCTGTGAAAGAAACGAAGCATGAAAAAAACTACACAGAAGTTACCAATTTATATCGTTTCACTTTGAACAACTAAAAAGTTTCAAAGAATTTTAACCATCCTTTGTTTAGACGTAACATGTTCCGAACACTTTGGTAAAAAGACTTCAACTCACACCGCCGGTTTCAAAACATAGCTATAGACCTATATTATTATATTCCCTCTAGTATCGTTCTTGAAGTTCGTCAGCAAATATTGAAGGGGGAAACAACACATTTTTCTCATTTTTCTAAAGAAATTAATGATACAAAGTCCCTCCTGACTGCTTGTCTGTAATACTGGAAAGAAGATGGTTTGAGCAAAGTGGAACAAATTGCAGTCAGACGTGAAAAAGGGGTAATATTGATTTTGCTACAGAACGCTTCTGTGCAGGTGTATTACATTTTCCCATTACAATCTTAATGCCTGTAAATACCTCGTATATACATATAACGTAGTGGAAAAATACGACGTGGTTCCCTTCCATCTTCCCAAGTACTACTGTAAATACTGTATGAAGCTATGTAAGTAATCACAGACTTTACTGGAGAACTAAGAAAACTTAGAGAAACTTCAGTTGTTTTAGCGAATGACCGAAAACATTTTAAAGCCCCGTACGTTCCCAGTACGAATTGGAAGTCAGGAAAGGTTCTCGTGAATACTATTTCCTCTGAAGGAGACTTCACCGTTTTTGCACAGACAGAAGTAATGTTTTTCCCTCTGATTCATTTTCCTTTTTTGTCGTTCTATGGATTCTTTATTCCCACAAATTAGGCAAATTTTCTTACCCTGCCACTTAAACTGGTAGCACCTATATGTGTCTTTACTTCATTCAGGCACTCTTACACATATGCACATGGTAATGACATCACAATGGGCTAGGAAGCTTGAAGATTAGGCTACTCTTTTCTGGAAAGTGAGCCGCAGTGTTGTGGAAGAATAGAGATATTCTGGAGGAAAGTGCTGTCTTTGTTTTCGGGTGTCCCATGAAGAAAACAGCAATTTTTATAGTCACCTAAGTTGAAACACAAGTCTCACACACCAGCTTCTATCCCCTGTGTTTTGCCATCTTATTTGTTGAGGCTTGACTACTTGCAGTCTTTGAGAGCATATTATTTGAAAACGTCCATGTGCTCAGTACAAGAAAATTATATAAGACGTGTGGAACTAATGTTTTGCACTATGGCCTGCTTTTAGGAAAACTGATAAATAGGTAAGTTTATAAGTATATCCTGCTGACCAACATAAAATTCGACCTACACAATTGATTGAAATTATACAGAAGGGAATTTTGTGGACACTCATTAAAATAGTTTCAGAAGTTAATCATTTGGACTGATGAAGGAATAGAAATTATCTCCATCTTACTCAGGACAGCGGCTCCCAAACTTTTATGTGTGTGGCCCTAAAGAAGCAAATGGTGTGACTCGCAACTGTACCATGGAAAAGTCAATAACCAGTGATATCATTAATGAATTAATAATAAAGCTATTTCTTAAACACTACATGACTTTGTAGCTTATTAAAAAAAGCACTAAACTTGTAATGTTCCTTGTCAAATTCAATGGCTTTAAGGACAGCTACGTTGTATCGTACAATTGTAAAGTGCATTCATTAGTTATTTAACATCTTATTGCTCCACTAAGTTTAAAATTAATAAACACAGGTTCAGTAATTACGTTTTCTAGATCATACTGTTTGAATTTAGACACAATATTTTTATTTTTATTTTTCAAAATCGAGTTCTTCATAAAACACTCTCGCGACCCTACGGTAGACATACTGCGAACCTGACTTGGTCTGCGACCTGAGGTTGAGAACCATGGCTGTAGGCACATGCATTTCGTAAAATACAGCCTCAAAATATTATTTTAAAAAGGGAAATTTAGAAAGCGCATCTCTTTATTGCCGTTCACATGAAACAGCACAATCTGTGGGTTTCACTAAATACCCATATTGCAATAAATACTCTTACCAATCTGCGTAGTTCACTCACCAACAAATGCGGTATTTATTAATTTGGTTAAAAGTTTCAAACTAACATTAAAATACATAATAATATCGCTCCTACATGTTTCGGTCTTTAATGACCATCATCAGGGAGCTTTATCTGTACGTAACTAAAGTTATA
>Ga0123355_10013242_pt1 | contig 12819 bp, 4 predicted proteins | sample TergutEmb28metaG_3_FD_89872 | JGI IMG/M metagenome (GOLD analysis project Ga0123355, IMG submission 89872) | Embiratermes neotenicus P1 segment gut microbial communities from Petit-Saut dam, French Guiana - Emb289 P1 | ecosystem: Host-associated > Arthropoda: Insects > Digestive system > Gut ...
AAAAAAAAGGGAAGGGTGAAGTGAGGGTGGGGTGGGGGGGGGGGGGGGGGGGGGGGGGGAGGGGGGGGGGGGGGGGGGGGGGGGAAGTTGTAGCGAAGGCGTCTGGTTTCTGTAATCACTTGGTAGCATTCTGAAGATACTCTCAATGGATTCGCTGTGTCCGTGAGCCAGTATTATTCTAGTGTCATGCATCGAAATCATAAGGACGTAAGTTCCGTTTTAAATCGTTGTGTGTCGTTTGTAGCCTTTAAATGGTGAGAACACACATCATATTCCCCTGACCAATGAGATGGTTACGTTCCAAGAGAGGCTGTTTAACCCGGAATTTTTCGAAATCTTTTTTATTGATTTTTTGGTTTTATTACCTTTAACGTTTGTTGAAATATGCGTAATAGTTTTAATATAATGGTTATTATGGTTATTATTTTTAATCCGATACAAATACAGATATACGTTACTTAACGACGGGGATACATTCTGAGAAATACGTCGTTAGGCAATTTCGTCGTCGTGCGAATGTGTACTTACACAAAACTAGCTAGTACAGTATAGCATACTACACACCTAGGCTATATGGTATAACCTATTGGTCCTAGGCTACAAACCTGTGCAGCATGTTACTGTACTTAATACTGTAGGCAATTTTAACACATTGGTAAATATTATAATATTATAATCTTATGGGACCATCGTCGTATATGTGGTCCGTCGTTGACCGAAACGTCGTTATGAGGCCAATACATGTAAGCCCTATGAAGTCGCGTTGCGGTTTGGTTAAGTCAGGCGGTGCGTGTAACTTTATTATCGATGAGCTGGGTTATATCACTTGTCGTGCAGTTTAATATCTGAAGTTGCTAAGCATCCTCGTGGACTAACGAGCTAAGCATGTTACTGTGTCATGCAGACTTGTGGCTTAGTATCTTTGTTCCCACGGAGATAATAGCCAGCCCAGAAGGCATTTGATCGTAAGGCGAAACACCTTATCTGTGCCGCCTACTTCGTCGGCGTAACTTCTTCCTGGGAACCATACCTGTACCCTACGATGATGATCCGAGGAGACTGTATCTGCATGACCGTTTTATGGGCTGTTTCATGTTGAAATACGTACATCTCAGATTTAGTGCTGAGAGAGTTTGCCTTTAAGTGAACCGGTTTGAAAACCTTAAATCATTCCATCTGCTTCTAAGAAATTAACTTTGCTACGGGGAAACGTGTAACTGGAAATAATATATAATACCCTCGTGGATTTGCAGACGTGCTTCGGTGGAGGGTATGAAACGCCGTGTCCAAATGAGGAAGGAAAGAGCAGTCGGTTAGTCATGTTGAGGAAGACAGTTCCTGCCTGATTTTGAGGCGCGTCATCCCCGTTGTGTTGGTTCAATAACAAAGAATTTTTGTGTATTGCACATACAGTCGAACACAACTATATTTAACCTAGTAGTACAGTAGGAATACAACTACATGTTTCGGCCCTATATGTGGGCCATCTTCAGTAGGAATACAACTACATGTTTCGGACCTATATGTGGGACATCTATTTGTAACATGTCCTTAGCATAAGAAAAGTAACCTACTTTGACATATGTACATTACCAATCAATGATAATTCACTTATAACAGCCCTACGTGTAGGTTATGGTACCCACTACTGAAACGAGATCTCGTTCCCCCCACCCAACCCCCAATACCCTAAAAGAACACCCCGCACATCTTGTATAGCTGCTCTTTAAGTTAAATCACAGCCCGAAGATGGCCCATATATGGGGCCGAAACGTGTAGATGTATTTCTACTGTACTACTAGGTGAAATATAGTTGCGTTCTACTGTATGTGTAATACACAAAAAATTCTTTGTTACAGTCCCTGTCTGTTCTGAACCAGACGAACTCCATATATAAACTGCAGACGAAGAGTCGTGTTATTTAACGTCGAAACACTTGGTACACACAATTACCGATGCCCCATACCAGACCTGTCCAACACGCGTCCAACACAGCTTTATGATGCGACCCGCGCACGCTGTTTTGTTCCTGACGCTTTACTGTATCTCTTCACAAAATTTAGTGCGTAATGTACCCAAGAAATCCTTCAGAACTAAATACGAGTATTGTGTATCTTTTGCGTTTTTCTGCGTTGAAAAGTTTTCAGATTAAGAACGACGGCGAAACGTGACGTCGTGCGTTGCAGCCCGAGATGTAGAGTTGTCTTGAGGATTTGACACGCAATCTGTCTTGTGTCTGACAGGCCTGGCCTGTGTAGAATTCACAACGATGTTGTGTTTAGATACCGTGAACATAAAGAAGTTAATGATATAAGAATGTATATCAAAGACGTTTTGATTCAAGGGCCTGTTCTGGGCGTAGGATGTATCCTAAAATTGATCGCCGCCACTTTGCATCCCACAGTTGCATAATTCAGAATTGGGCTACCATGTCATGCGACAGTGCATAACAGAGGCACGAGCCAGGAGGGGCTGTTTGAGAAAGTGGCCACGTCGCTGAGATAGGCGAGAAATTCTCCGTTTAGCCTAATACGTTTGTAGATTTGACGCCATTCAGTCTGTAAGAAATGTACCAGCTTTGATGAAGAACGCGCTTTGGATCGAGGCAGCGTGTTCCTTCGAAACGTCTGTGTATTTGTACCAGACTCACTGCGTCACCAAGATAATGAGGACATCTAATATGAAAAGCCATTTCATGCCTCTGTGTAACAAACCTGTACTTCTCTAATGTGAGGACTGGGATATGGTGCTGTCTCGCTGTGCAGTGGGTTCCAGACTTTCCGAAAGAACAAGTTTTTTTTTTATCTTGAAGGGATCTAGATTAGAGTTTTCGAACCTCTAGACCCTTGAAGACGCAGCGTCATATCCCCGAAGAACGGAATCCTCAGCCACACAGCTGGGAAAACCTCAGAGCTCGTTTATTACTAACTGCAGGTAGCCCGGCACTGGACGTTTATCTTGAGACAGATTACGTAATCATTAAATGACCTGAAGCCCGGTTTCTTTAACTTCCATTTTAATGCTTGTAAATCACCAAAGCAATACACCATATCGTGTAGAATTTACATAGTAGTCTGCATTATGCACTTAATGGTAAGTTGTGTGGCGTATCCAATGTTAGATGTATGTAAGTGTATATCCTACGTACGTCGCCGCTTATGAATTGTAAACTTCTTGAAGACTGTTCTTTAAAAAATGAAACATGGTCGAGTATGTGTAGGTACGTTGTACCTGATGTGGTGTATTGTGATGGTTGATTAGAAACGTTTCCAACACACAGTATGCAGCATCGTAGTATCGTTATTCGTGTTGCGGATTCCACATGTGGAATCCGGCCCAGTTTTCTAGAACAAACAACACTCAACCCGCATACAAAAATATCCATTTTAATATTATATATCTGCGCACGTAGGTATTCCACGTGGTCTCTTGCACCCAGCACTTCATGCTGAAGTGTGCTATCCTTTTGTAATATCTGTTACGCCTGCACTATGCCGCCCTCTGCCATTTCTTTGCTTTTAGCTCTAATATTACGCAGTGGTGTGATTAGTTTGGATGCAGTGGACTTAGGTTTGTGGTGACGCTTTCTAACTGTTGTGTTCATGTTCTTGGTATGACAGTCACTGTATTGACCAGACTTCGGGCCGAACGACCTGAAAATCATGGTTCAATTCCCGGTGTGTGTGTGTGTGGGGGTGGGGGGGGGGAGGGGGGAGGAGGCGATGACCTTTTTCTCGCTGCCCCACCGTGCCTCCTGGGGCTATTTTCTCGGATCAAAACGGCCGAGGCGTGACCCTAACTCGATATTCCCCAGCGTTTTTTAATATGGAGGAACCCCTAAAATAATTTTTCTTTTTCCGAGGAACCGAGTCCCTTCCTACAAAAAAAAAAAAAAAGTTTAGAGGCCAGAAATCAAAAGAGGCAGCCGATAGAATACGGAGATTGCTACAGTATCGCCAGTTTCGGGTCAAAAATTCCCCTCGATATTTCGAGGAATGTTCGGAATTTTTCGCGACGTTTAAAAATTTTTCGTGTATTGCATGTTTCCGCCCGGACCTAGTTGAGAAACACTGCTCTGATTAATCAGCTGCATCTAGTGCCAGAAATGAAGAAAGGCGGGAGGTGTACCGTCGTAAGGACAGCACGGCTGTAGTGCTGTGCTATTTTGTTCCAATTGTTTTGCACGAATGCGTTAACCACTCCCCATCTCTTCTCCCCCTTCCCCACGGTCTCCCTCATTTATCCTAGGGGTATGCATAATTTGAAGCGCCGTCTCTTTCCCACACCGATAATTAAAATGTTGTGCTGCATAAACGCAGCTCTGATTATCGAACGGGTATTGACTCTCGGCGAAGAGTTGCTTTAATATGTACCATTCATGCAGCTGCAACAATAACTGGAAGTTGAAAATGTATAATCCATCACATGCGCGAATTAAACCCGTTGGTCAGTTCCGTCCCCATTAAATCTTGTATCCAGTCTTTAGTCTCATAGAACATTCTTCATTCTTCGTTGTCTGTGCTTCAGAGTGTGTAGGATACGATTCATTTTCAATGTCCTTAGTCCAGGTTCTGTCTGCAATATGCTGGTATTCCTTTGTATGTCTTCGTTCCATCTTTGATCTCGGTTTGTAACTTCTGCTACTGATCCCTGAAAACACATTTCACCAACTAGTTGTTACACTTCCGATCCGTATGCAAGAGCAGCTGGCTCATGCTTGTCATTTTGTCCTAGTTTTATTCCAGCAAGGCGAGCACCCTCAGGACTAAGCTGTGGCTCGAACGATCGGGAAATCGGAATTAAATTCCCGGATGAAGAAAGCGATTTTTCTCGTCGCTGCGTTCGGACCTGCTCTGGGACCACCCAGCTTTCTGCTCGTTGGGTACCGTAAGATCTTTCGACGAGTATAAAGCAGTAGGGGCGTGAAACTTGTGTTCCACTTTATCTAGTGTCGAGTGTAAAAGCACGCGGAGCTTTCTCGGCAGAGGCAAGCATTTCTTCCTTCTTAGCACAGCGCGAGACTGCTGCTGCCATTCCATACCAGAACGCAAATTAAGAATGCGCCGAGCTATACATGTCCTCCCCATCCGATTTCATGGCCTGGTGTTGAACAAAGGAAGTATTTTGATTTTTTCTTTTTTCAAGTAAGGCATCCCCGTAGGGTTTTATATGATCACTGTACGAGGTGGTATAAAATTATATAGTCATTTTAACTATTTGTAATACGAGATCTCGTAACTTTCAGAGCACCAACAATTGTACATGCAAACCACTCTGAAGACGAACCGAAACATGTAGCTAGAAACAAAACTAAGACTTCTAATAATCTGAGAGTTGTGTATGACTATATAATTTTATACCACGTTTATTGATTTGCTTTTTCTTTTCAATTTACCTTAACGGTTGAAGACTTATTTCATGCTGGATGCTGCTGCTTGTCTCCCGGGTAACAGTTACCGACGTTGCGGTGTTCCTATTACCTCCATATTCACGATTAAATAGTCTGCTCTTTGAATCTTATGTTTATTGGACCGGGCGTCATTGTGGTAACTGAGGAATAAAAAACCAACTAGATGTCACTTATTTTATTGTACTTCTTATAGGCTCAACATGTTTCGGGCACTACTATGCCCATCATCAGGAGCTCGCGACTATGATGTTGATTACCACATTGGTCGTTTCGGTCCTGGTTTGCTGTATGTTGGAGGTTAGGTGCGGTTAGGCTGGAGTAGTGTCCGGGATACAGGCTAAAGCCTGCAAACCAAGACCGAAACGACCAATGTGGTAATCAACATCATAGTCGCGAGCTCATGATGGGCATAGTAGCGCCCGAAACATGTTGATCGTATAAGAAGTACAATAAAATAATAAGTGGCATCTAGTTGGTCTTTTATTCTCCAGTCTGCTCTAATTTGACTGCTTCTCATTGGAGATGGACACGACGACCGTTCAAAACATCGGTAACTATTTACCATTCGACACCGTGTAACATCCCAGAAGACTGGGATCTTCAACAGCACCGTGCGATAACCTCAGAGCTCATCCTATATTGTGGTCTTTGTATGAATAATAATGCTACACGTAGTGGATATTGTTTAGTGACACAGCACACTGGCCTGCTCTGTGGTGGGTGATGTAGAGTGATTGTGCCCATATGCGACTCATAAATTTGTAACTATGACACGGAATATTCATTACTGTAAGGTCTACCTGTAACGGAATTTCAAGAGCTGTCGACAGTTCCAGTTTAGGGAGGTTTCCTTTAGGGCTCTCTCTCTCTCTCTCTCTCTCTCTCTTACTGTACGATAAAAATGTTTAAGGTCCGTGTATTATGATGGTCAGCACTCCAGAGTTCGCGGTACTTGCATCGTTGCCCAATGTGCCACATATTTTCGTTCATGTACGTGGATTTCTCATTGTCTTAAAGTAGGTCAGGCTTAATTCTTTACCCTTTGCAGTAGGGTTTTCCTTCTGAGATACATTTCAGAAGGGTATGTCGTAACGGAATTTTGTATTAAACAGGCTTTTTATTGTGTTCATTTAGGGTGGAGCTGGGGTAGCTTATTCAGTATCGTAGGTAGACTGTGGGCTAGAGAACCGGTGCACCAGATTTCCAGTGGAACAGTTTTTCTCCTCTGTATCGCGTTGAGACCGGCTTTGGGGCCAACCGAGCCTCCTGCGCGATGGGTACCGTTGTTTCCGCAGGGACAGAGCGGTCGGAACGTTAAGCTGACCACACACTTCCGTCACGTGAGAGGTTAAGAACACAGAGCTGTACCTCCAGTTCGCTTTTTTTATTGCGTAGTGCTTGACAGAACATGTGGACGGCTTTACTTTCTGCTTTAGGTTAGTACACTTTTCGAGTTTCAGTAGGTGGTTCAGTGTTCCAACATTTATGCATTCATATGATTCTAGTCCCTTATTCTCGATTGTCGGTTTAGCTTGTTGTAAGCGTTTCACCACTTTTCGTCTCCCCAAAATTATTAATACTCTCTACAATGGAAGTACCATGAGAGCGCCAGCTAGGCGCGCCTTTCATCTGTTGCAGGCAGCCCGCCAACTCACCCCCTTTGTACGTTTGAAAATCCAACTGGGAGCTTCTCAAGTAACATATTCCACTGGTCTGACTATAAGCACATTGCATCATTTAGTGGAGTTACGGCGTGTGGCCAGATTTTGTCTCCAACAATGTCGCAGAACTATTCATTCACTTTCTTTCTAAGCACGAATGGAGGAACAGTCAGTTGATGTCATTAAACTTTAATTTCTTAATTTCCGACAACAAAATACTCGAGGGGAGGTCTTAATAATTTTTATTACGAAGTTTTGTATAAGAATGTGAAGAAAAGAGGTCGATGCTGTTCTATAAAACGTGTTTCTTTGTCCGGGGCATATTAATACTGGGAGGCTGTGGGTGAGGGTGTAGGACGAAGCACGTACTGCGGATATGAAATCTTGAAGACGGAGGATTTATTCTGGATTAATTGTTTCGTAAGAAGCAGTCTTTGTATAGCCTGACCAGACATTATTGAAGCGAATCGTATATTATGCTTGCTGAATGTATTTGGTGTGAGAAGTATGCCTTTAGCTATTAAAATGTAGGCAGTTTAATACGGTTGTAAGTGCTGTTTCGATTGTCTAGCCACCGACGAGGACACCGAACGGTGTAGTCGGGTGGGTAACATTCCGGTTTCGTGTAGGGAAGATTCCGGGTTCAAACCTCGGTTGGAAGTCCAATTGTCCTGACCGCGGCGCTTGTGGCTTTCTCAGTCCTTCGAGGCAGATGCTGGTGCATCACTTAGAAATCACACCACGAGTTCGTCTACATGCTTGCCAGTTCATCATGCACTAAATGGTACTACAAGTTAACGCTATTTAGTATGTATACTGACGGTGTTGTTAAATTAGCTGTGAAGGAACAACGAGGATAATTTTAGTAGGGACAATGTCCAGATGCTGATAGGATTAAGAATCGGAATAATATATATATATATATATATATATATATATATATATATATATATAAGCCGTTTCTCAAAATTATAACATTGGATTTAAAGAAAGGCATGATGAAACCTCTTCATAAATTCGTTTTCCCTCAGTTCAGTCCTCTCATTCTAAACCATTGTCTTAGCAGTTAAGTATTAAACTTTTCCATCCATCGTAAACGAGGGGACAGCCTTTTGTGTCTTCCAGTTATGCACATATATATATATATATATATATTTATATATAGGGTATGCACAAAAGAATGGTGCGGTTTCAAAAGTTAACAATAATTTGATTTCTCACCTTACAGGGGCACAACGTACACCGTCAGCAGCAGCAACTGTCCAAGTTTCTCATGCGCTACCAGCAGTTCGCTTCTTATGCTTACTGCGGGGCCGCGGGGCCAGTTTCCAAGATGGCGTCGCAGCAGGAAAAGGCTTTCTGTGTGCTCCGTTTTGAGGTGTCCAGATCTTTGATTACAGCGCAGCGTGAGTTTCGTGCACAGTTTAGAAAACGGAGCACACAGAACGCCTTTTCCTGCTGCGACGCCATCTTGGAAACTGTATATATATATATACACACACACACACACACACTTGCACATGCACAGTACACACACACGTATATTCCCCATCTGCGAGTATCAGCGGACTATTTTGTTTTCTAATAAGTTATGAACCCCTGTTGGATGTGAAAATTGAATTGTTTGCTTAGTTATTTCTTTTTCGCCAGATTTACGAATTATCTTTAGTTCACAATCATGCTACGGTGGGATTTGTAAGGATTCTTTACAGTTATAACGAGATAACACCTTTTTATTCCAATATGCCTGCTATAGACAAGCGCACATGTACACGTAACCATTACCCCCCCCCCCTTCCCCCTACATCGTCTTTACCCTTTGAAAACATGCAGAATATTGGAATTTGTTGAACGTAATATAGGTTATGTGTCGCTCTGCTTTGTTGTTGTTCATGTTTGTTTGTGGTACAGTCAGGCTAACGCTGTAATCGGCATAACATTGACAGTGGTTTGTAGCTCTTCGTGATTCATTGTTGGGCGGTAATTGTTGTGTTTGTGAAGGTGCTTATTTTATTTGTGAAATTTATGTTAAAGACGGCATGTTAGCGCAGTAGTACAGAGTTTAACTTTTTTTTTTTAATGTTTTGTTGACCTACGTCACGGTACATCTGTGTAATAAAAACCAGCTTGATGCACTAGTTGTCCGCAGTTTAGTTCGTCAATCAACCTCTGCATGTTTCGGGCATATTTGTAACCCATTATCAGGAAGTGTACTGTACATATACAACAATTGGTACGTGTTATGCTTTGCAGTTGACTGTCTGTTGGCACGGCGTGTTAGCGCAGTAGTACAGAGTTTAACTTTTTTTTTTAATGTTTTGTTGACCTACGTCACGGTACATCTGTGTAATAAAAACCAGCTTGATGCACTATTTGTCCGCAGTTTAGTTCGTCAATCAACCTCTACATGTTTCGGGCATATTTGTAACCCATTATCATGAGGTGTACTGTACATATACAACAATTGGTACATGTTATGCTTTGCAGTTGACTGTCTGTTGGCGCAACAAACAGTCAACTGCAAAGCACAACACGTACCAGTTGTTGTGTACATACAGTATACCTCTTGATGATGGGCTACAAATATGCCCGAAACATGTAGAGGTTGATTGGCGAAATAAACTGAGGATAGGTTAAATAGTGCAGCAAGTTGGCTTTTATTACATGGAGTTTAAAGTTGTTTTTTTATAATCGCGACGACGTGTGCCCTATATATTACCTTCCGTTGCACATTAGTGTGCCTAGCGTCGCCATCTGTGTGCGTCGAATAGGTCATAACATGCTTCCTTCCGTTTCGTTACAGTTGATTGATGAGTTGTATACATCGGTTGCTTTCAGCCGTACTGCCAACTGATGAATGAGTAATAGAGGTCTTAGTAGGGCAGATACCAGATTTGGACCCCCAGATGGATTGAATGGAATTCCTATAATTGAAAACCGCAGATCTTGGACGTAAAGAAAGACATTTCAAAGAAGGGAGTTGGCAGCACTGTACGTAAAGTAATTTATTGGTTGGTTAATCGATCTGAAGTCGATCCATCTGTAATTCTGCTCGGAACTACCTACTAATATGCCCGTCGCGTATGTTGTTCTTTTGTATTTGTTGCTGTTTGCTTTATTTAGTGAAGCCGTCTATTCTAAAATTCCCTCATTTTATGTTATTTATGTATGTTAATAATGTAGTCATTTATTGACCTTGTCAGCAGCTCAGAAAATGCAGCATCGGATGGTGGAATGATACGCGAAATTAAATGTGAGCAGTCATGGCCTGCTTGAGATTTTGTTCCGGCGTTTTGTTTAAAGTGAGTAAGAAAACCATATGCAGGATAACCTGTCCCGGGGCCGAGATTCTAACAAGTAACACCCCGAATACAAAAGCAGAAATGTTGTGCATCGACCGTGCAGTTAGATTTGTAGGGAGAGTCACTCACCACATTCTTATCATATAAACTGTGATTGTGTTCTGTACTACGGCGGTGAATTAGTAATTAGTATTTCTGGTCAGAATTTTCTCTGAAGTGTTCTTGGCCTGTGTTGTTCCTTTGCATTGAGACAAAGATATGTTAATAGTTGTGACATACTTGTTATCGAACATTGTCGGTCTTTATTCCTCTGTCAAAGCGGCGAATCTTCTTTTTTTTCCCCTAAAACACTGTAAGTCCGTTTTATTCGCTTTTAAAGAGAGACTTGTGTAGTAATCGAGAGCACATTTTTGTCTGTATACTTTCCTTGAGGCGAGAGAAGTTGGAACCACTGGCCCGAAAAAAACGACCAGAATATAGCGTCGTGGCTTTTAGGGCTGTGAAGCACAGACCTGTGAGGCTGTACAGAGTTAATGTCCTCTTCACATGATTACTTGCGTGATCATTAGTTCGTGGATATGAGCCAGTAGTTGCATATTTACATCGATAGATTTTTATTCCCTTTTCGTAAGATCTTACGGGAAGCTCAGAGCTACAGAAAGCCAGTCCACAGGATAGCATTCCATTTACACAGATTAAAAAAGAGAGAGAGAGAGATTGTTTGTGAGAGTTTCGGCTTTGTAGCTCATTTTTACGGAACTGTGGAACGCAATCTTCTTCTCTCTTTCCCTCGTTCCCCATAGAATATCCTAAGGTCGTCACTTAGTGGGCAAAAATACACAAAATTTTTAAGGCAGTAGGAAAGTAATAACGGAGTGGTTTGAATGTGCAATGTAGACCATTTGTGTCCTCGAGTTTCCTGCCTATTGGATCCATTGTTTGTCGGCGACGATGAATTTGGTGGTATTCTTCGCCAATAGCCACGGCTATCCGCATGTAAGTGGCCATGAATACTTAACCATAGAGCAGAGAATTATGAATATGCAATGTGTCCGTCCGTCCGTCCTGATAGCTTGACGCACTGGAAATAACACATAGTGGTTAACGTTACAGTTGTGTTACGTTGTAATACTTAGAAGTTGCAGTCCATACTACGGTGCTGCTGTGAACGATGTTTGGTAGCTCCGAAACGACGTAGTAGTACTTTATCCGTTTCAGGTCTTCGAAGAATGATAACATGTGGAAGTACTCTCCTATCCACTGCGGCTCTGCACCCCGTTTTCCGAAACCGTGTTGCTTTTGAAGGTTCCCAGGCTTCGCCCTTCTGTCTTCATGCAGAATTGTGTTCTTGTAAATGACACTTAAACATTCAGTTCGTATTTCACAGAGCACACAGACTTTAGGAAGAGTAACCGGTTAGTGCGGTTTGGGGAAGTAATTGGTGTTGGTTGTGGGAATAATACGAGACACGTCAGCTCACTCCGTTAACAGAATGCGGGGTTTCTGAATGTAGAACCAGGTGGTGCATTGTAGTTGGCACCGTGTTTGAAAGCGTTAACTACGAGATCAGCGCATGGTATCACATTTTTGTGCGACAGTGCTCATTTCCTGAGACAGCCTGTGTTTCATTAACACGACTTTCGCTATTGATTCTTCTCTCTCCCTCGTGATTTGTTACTATACGGAATCTTTCCAGTGGATTTATCCTTGAAGTAAAATGGTCGTGGGTTCGATCACGACTACTGCCACCATTGTCGAAAATATGTTTGAGAGGCACCTTCCTAGGTAAAGTGGTAGGGTTCCTTAAAGTCGGCTGTTAAACAATCGTGTTGTGTGTCGTAGAAATTAAAACTTCCAGCTGAATTGTTTCCTTAAGTTACCTTACGTAATTGTCATGCATTAACTTTTGCAGACGGTCGTAAAGATAAATATAGTGTACATGCAGGTAGACTGAGCAGAGAACAGCTGAGAAGTTTCGTTTTTTAAATGTGATGTCGCCCTCCCGCCATCTTGTTGTCACGTAGGCGGTTGCTACAGGAAGCAACATTATTATTGAACTTAGGTTGCTGTTTGAAACTATTCACGTATGAGACAAGTGGAGTAGGACTTTGTTGTGATCGTCCTGTGTGTGTCTGCGATTTCAACAGTTGGCTTACAGAGGACTTAAATTTCCGCCAGATTTTGTTGGCGAAGATATTGAAGACGTGGGTTCTTACTATTGCAGCTGACCAATTACCGTCACCGCTACTACTACTACTACTACTACTACTACTACCACCACCACCACCACCACCACCACCACCACCACCACCACTACTACTACTACTACCACCACCACCACTACTAGTACTACTACTACTACTACTACTACTACTACTACCACCACCACTACTACTACTACTACTACTACTACTACTACTACCACTACTACCACCACCACTACCAC
>Ga0123355_10013243_pt1 | contig 12819 bp, 16 predicted proteins | sample TergutEmb28metaG_3_FD_89872 | JGI IMG/M metagenome (GOLD analysis project Ga0123355, IMG submission 89872) | Embiratermes neotenicus P1 segment gut microbial communities from Petit-Saut dam, French Guiana - Emb289 P1 | ecosystem: Host-associated > Arthropoda: Insects > Digestive system > Gut ...
ATTTTCTTATATCCTCACTTTTGCAATGCGGACACTCTACTGGCGCATATAACATTGTTTTACCCCTCTTATATCTGCTTTTTGGGAGTTTAACACTTTATTTTCTGCTCAACAAGTTTAAGACACCACCCCAGCAAATGCGAACGCTTCTACGCATTTTCTGCGACAGGCGAGACCGATTTCGAATTAATTCGCTATAGTACAAAACCAAAAAAAGGTTTATCATTATTGACAAAACTGACCACGTATCATTCAATCTCAACTTACAAAAATATAAGGTTTGCGTGATATACGCATACAAAGTAGTAATAAGCCACATGTACCCTGTATCGCCACAAGAATGCCACACCCCATTGTCGACGCAGGTTGAGCACGCCCATGTTCGAAGGCCTATAAAATGAAACACAACGACAACAGCAAAAGTGCTAAGCGGCAACCCCTTTCTCAGTATAGATTTCATTTTATTTTCACCTCAAAAATAAATTACGCTAATTCGATGTCTTGCCGTGCAGCGATTTCATCATGCGTATAACGATAGTCACAGTAATTGTTTTCGCAAACCCCTTGACGAGCATACAGCCGAATCTAACAAATGCGTTAAAACCCTGATTATACTTTGTATTCCAAATGCCGTATGTTATACTACCAAAGATATTGATACGAAAATGAGAGGTATTTAATGTTAGACCCAAAAAAGCCATCCAGGATTCAATATAAGCCCGTGGTAAAAGCACCGGCCCGCAAGCCCAACCATACAAACGGGGTTCCCGATGTTAAAAAAGAACTATGGCATGAGGCTTTAAGCTGGGCCAAAACTATCATCTTTGTGCTGCTGTTCGCGGCCTTTTTCAATAATATTGTTATAGTCAACGCATGGGTACCAAGCCCTAGCATGGAAGATACCATCAGGACAGATGACCGCCTGGTGGCTTTTCGCCTGTCTTATATCTTTCGCGAGCCACAAAGATATGATATTGTAGTATTTGGCCGTGAGGGTAGCAGCGTGTTATATGTAAAGCGCATACTGGGCCTGCCCGGGGAAAGCCTGCTTATAGCCGACGGGCATGTGTATATCAACGGCTCACCCACCCCCCAACGTTCCGACTTTGTAAAGGGCCCGCTATTTGGCGATCATGGCGTACGAAACCCGGAAACCGGCGTACTAGAACCCTTTATAATACCCGAAGGGCATTTTTTTGTTCTGGGCGATTACCGCAGCAACTCTGCGGACTCCCGCTTTTGGCCCGACCCTTTTGTTCCCAGGGGCAGGTTGCTTGGCAGGGCAATATTTAGATACTTTCCGGGGTTTGCAAATTTATCTAATAGTTAGAAGCTGTAGAATGTAGAAAACAATTACCACCCACGAGGTATTATAAATGACAGACCCAAGAAAAACCCCGCAAATCCACTACAAACCCATAATAAAGCCCCCACCCCCAAACCCTGAAGACGAAGCGCCGGATGTAAAAAATGAACTTTGGCTTGAGGTACTAAGCTGGGCCAAAACCATAATATTTGTAGTATTATTCGCGGCCCTTTTCAACAATTTCATAATAGTAAACGCACGGGTGCCCACCCCCAGCATGGAAGATACCATCCAAACCAATGACCGTATCGTCGCCTTCCGCCTATCATATCTCTTTCGCGAGCCTAGGCGTTACGAGATGATAGTCTTCCGGGGGCCGGATGGGGACCCAACCCTATATGTAAAGCGAATTTTAGGCCTGCCTGGCGATAGCCTGATTATTTTGGATGGGCATGTTTATATTAACGGCTCACCCACCCCTCAGCGCTACGATTTTATTAAGGGCAATATAAGGGGCAATCACGGCGTTTTAAACGAGGCAACGGGCATATTAGAACCCTATATTATCCCGGAAGGGCATGTTTTTGTGCTAGGTGACTATCGGGACCGTTCCGAGGATTCAAGAGGCTGGTACGAAGCTTATATTCCCCAAGGAAGAATACTGGGCCGGGTGATTTTTAGATATTTTCCGGGGTTTGCAAATCTAACAAACAGATAAAGTTTAAAAGCGATTATTCGCCACAAAAGGAGGAACTTATGAAAAAAGTAACAAAAGACATGATTATTGCCGATATTCTGCAAATTGAAAGCGGCATAGCCCAGATTCTTCTAAGGGCCGGAATGAACTGTGTAGGCTGCCCCGCCGCAAGCGGCGAAACATTAGAAGAAGCAGGAATAACCCACGGTATAGATGTGGATAGCATGGTTGAGGAAATCAACAAGCATTTGGAATCGGTACAGTAAAAACTCTGGTTTATAGTGCGTAAGAAAACTTTCGTAATCATAAAAACTGCGGCCAATTGATTAGTCAACCAGCCGCAGTTTTTTTGTAGAGATATCGATGAACGTCTGTGATATAATTATCTGTGAAGAATGGTTATGTTTGAGTGGATTAAACATTCAACGGGGGATAATTAATGGTAAAAAATAAAATAGCAGAGTTTTTAATCCGACGCGCAGTTGCGATGCATTCAATAAAACAAAAAGATTTGGCCAATTGGGAGCCGTGGCTAGGTTGCAGGCAAATTAGCGAAGCGTGTAAAAATTGCTATTACTACAGTCAAGATTCATCAAATTTTGGAAAAACGAAATTTCAAAAAACAAATGATTTTTATAAGCCAATGTCTAAAATTTCTTCGGGAAAGCTTGTTGCAACTTGTTTTATGACAGATTTTTTTATTGATGAAGCTGATGAACATAGAAACGAGGCATGGCAAATTATCAAAAAAAGAGATGATTTGATTTTCATTATTCTCACAAAAAGAATTGAACGAGTTGAACAATGTTTACCAAACGATTGGGAAGACGGATACAATAATGTAATTTTAGGCTGCACAATAGAAAATCAAAAACGAGCCGACGAAAGATTACCGGTTTTTGCAAAACTTCCGGTAAAATATAAATTTATTTCCTGCGTCCCATTATTGGAAAAAATTGATTTATCAATATACCTAGATACAATAAAGTTTGTTGCGGTTGGCGGGGAAATTGGAAGAAACGCAAGGCTTTGCGATTACAACTGGGTCCTTGATATAAGAGAGCAGTGCATTCAAAATAACGCAACTTTTTGGTTTAAAAACTCCGGTTCAAGATTAAAGTTTAATGGAAAAATAAAAAATATACATCCGATTTTTCAAAACAATTTTGCGAAGAAATCAAATATAAATGTTTTGCAAATTGATAATTTGGATATATATGAAGCATTTGGGAAGGGGACAATATGAAATATTTGCCCAATATTATAACTTCCACAAGGTTTGTTTTTGCTCTGCTATTGGTATTTACGGTACCGCTTTCAGTGATGTTTTGGGTGTTTTATAGCTTAGCCGCCGTCACAGATTTAATTGATGGACAAATTGCAAGAAAGTTAAAAGTAAGTACCAACTTTGGGTCGTCACTTGATACTTCTGCGGATATCTTTTTTTTGATATGTATAATGGTTTGTGTATTTCCTATATTGGAAATAACCACACAATCATATATTTTAATTGGGTCTGTTTTCCTGTTTAAGATTATTTCATTATCGTATGCGTATAGTAAATTTAAAACAATAGTTTCTTATCATACATATTTAACAAAATTTTTAGCGTTGTTTATATTTACATTCCCATTTTGGATTTTATTTTTAGATGTAAATTTGATTGTTTTGGTCTTGGCTATTTTTCAAAACATAGCATATGTTGAAGAACTTTTGATAACACGGAAAAGTGAGATGCCTGATGCGAATACAAAGAGTGTATTTTATGCATAAAGCTGATACCGATTCCAATTTAAATCCTATCTGTCTATTGCGGCTAAGCGCGGGAAAGCGCTTGCTCCGCGTTTCACGCAGCCGCTCTGTCAGATAGGTTTAAATTTGGAATCGGTATCATGTGTTAAAAATGGAGGAAAAATGCGAATTCTACTACTATGCGATGACCGCTATCACCCGGGCCACATCCCCGCCTTATGCCTAAAACCCCTAAAAGATAGCGGCTTTACAACGGACATAATTCAAAACGCCAATGAGTTCGACGCCGCAAATCTAAGCAATTATGCTGTGGTAATCATATCCAAAAGCGACCATACTTCTAACAAAGACCTGTCGCCCTGGAAAACCGATGCCATACAAAACTTATTTGTAAAATATGTAGAAAACGGCGGCGGGCTTTTAGTAAACCACAGCGGCACAGTAGCCGGCACCAACACCGATACGCTTAATAAGCTTATAGGTTGCCGCTTTACTTACCATCCGCCCCGGTGCCCGGTAACGGTGCAGCCCATAAAACCTCACCCTATAACCAAGGGTGTTAGGATGTTTTGCGAAACAGACGAGCATTATCACCTGGAAATACTTGCAACAGATATAGACATACTGGCCGCTGCCTACGCACCGCCCCAAGGCAAAGAAGCGGAAGCCGGTTATGACCCCGGGGGCATTGTAGCCGCAACATATGTACGTACCCAAGGCAAAGGCCGGGTGTGTGTGCTAACACCCGGCCATACTGCTGAAGTGTGGAATAATTACGATTTCCGGCTGATGCTAACTAACGGGCTAAACTGGTGTGCCGGGCAATAATCGTTTTCAGGCCTGCCTTCTTGGCAAGCGCCAAAAGCCTTCATGTTTGCGAAATATGCTATGCCGGGCCGCCAACTTATCCGCATCCCTGTGAGGACTAACCAATTTTAGGCAAACTGGCAGCAGCAACCGACTGCCCTACCCGGCGGCTCTTTTCATCGGGGAGCTGCAAGCTTATTTTTGCGGCAATCTCGGGATAATCATCCTTCAGGACATGTTTCGCCACATCCACAATAATATCCCCGCCTTCGCCGGATGTTACCCTGCCCATCAAAAGCACATGTTTGATATCGTAAAATGTGCTATAGTAGGCCAGCGTATGCCCTAGGTAGGCGCCAATGGTCTGGTAGATTTTTTCCACACCGTTGGTATAACCGGCATCATTTTTCATTTTTTGCACAATAGCAAGCTTTTCGCCGGGTGGCAGGCTCTCTTCCAGCGCTATGCCAAGCTTGGGCGCAAGCTTGATTACCGCATCCTGGGAAAAATATTTTACCCCACAGCCAATATCACCGGACCATTCGTCCAAACTACCTTCCGTCTGCCCGTCGCATGGCGCAAAGGCAAGTTCATTAAGCCATCCTTTTACGTTTCCGTCGCCGTCAACATAGCCTCCGGCTTCGCTGGTGCCCATGGCTATGCCTAGGATATTTGTATCTTCAAGGCTCATGGCTCCGGCCAAAGCGGTTACGTCACCGTCGTTGCACACTTCCATTGGTATATCACCAATTTCTTTTGCGGCCCGTATATAAATATCCTTGACATATTTGTTAAATTCATCTTCCGGTACCTTTAGGAAAAGCGACGCCAGCATTGTACGGTTACCTACATATATCCCGGCAGAACTTATGCCAATAGCATCTACCTTGGGCATTTTGGAGGCCGCAGTTTTAAACGCCGCAACTATCTCGTTGTAATGATACTCCGGGTCTGACTGCACTTTGGGGTGCCATACAACTTCTTCGCTGTATACGCTTTCTCCGTTTACCACAGCAGATACTTTTCTGTCGCTGCCGCCGGCGTCAAAGCCAATGCGGCAGCCGTCCAGGTTACGGCCAATAGGCTTAGATGACTCGGCGGCCTTTGGCGCATCACCATACTCGGCATAATTTACGGAAAATTCATTTTCATAAACCCGGCTCATCATAGCGTAATCAAAGGCCCGTGGGCCTGATGGGCTATAAACGGCCTTTATATGCTGGGCCAGTTCCTTATCTCCGCATATTGTGACTTTAAACCCGCCAACGCACCAGAGGATAGCCTTCACCATACGTTCTACATAATACTTGTTAGCATCTGCATACTCTTCCCCTTCCCGTACAAAAGTATCGTATACATATACATGACCGCTATTACGCTGGACGGCTATCTTCAAGGGCTTAGACGCACCCTTTAAAAATGCCTGGTTAAATTTATAGAGCGGGGCAAAGCTTTCGTCCAATACCGGCTTGTTTTTTACTTCAAACTCAATACCGTATATATTCATTCAGCATACCTCCTACACAAACATCGCTATACGCTTGTTTACGTCATCTTTAAAATCATCAATAAATTTATTGATAAAACCGGCAATGGTTAGTGATTCGTCATTAACAAGCGCCGTAATATCAAGGGCATATTCTACCGCAGAGTAATCGTCGGTATCATGGCTGGCAAAATACGTGGCATTTGCTCGCTTACGGCCAAGCCCGGCCAAGTCGTAGCGTTTGCCCCCTGCTATCTGGGAATGATACACCCCAAGGAGCGCTGCTTGCAGAAATTCATCCTGCGAGGTGTTAAACAAGACCTTGTCCTTGTCACTCACCCAATCCAAGGAGCGCCATACTTCCATGGAGTAAACAGCCTTTGGACGTTTATCTGCCGGGATTTTGCGCAGGGCTTGCAATACCCTAACAGCTACGGCGCAATGTGTATCGTGCTTATCCGCAAAGTTATGTGTAAACAAAAATTCCGGCTGTGTAGCGAGTATTATCTCTGCAATTTCATCCACAACAAAAGAGTTTACGTTATCTCTTACCACTTTGCCGGGGTAGGCAAGCTGAAGCTGGGCGTTGAAGCTGCCTACGGTTGCAGCCTTCTCCTGCTCTTTCGCACGGGTTTCAGTCATATCATCGTCAGACCAATCCGCATAAATGCCCGAGCGCGGCGAGCCGGCGCCGTCGGTTACAATAACGCCGGTAAATGCTTTGTTTTTTTGCTCGTAACACTCCAAAATCGCCCCGGAGGCCATTAGTTCTATGTCATCTTGGTGGGCAGCGATACATAGATGCGTAGTGTCTTGAAGCTTGCCGGCGCTTGAGGCGGGGAAAAACAGCCTGGCGCGCTCGTTCAGTAGTTTCATCATCGTTTCCTCTATTCTATATTTTATTTTCCCTCATACAATGAGGTTTAGAAGCTGCGTGCAATGGCCTTAGTTTACTCTATTTTTCGTATTGATTCCAATTTATTTGGCTATATAATCGTAAACAGCACGAGAATATCGGTGGCATTAAAGCAATTTCCATAAAATATGACAAACTGTTGTCACAACTCTCTGCTATCTTATGAATATAGCTTCTTAATTCAGAGAAACATAAAATTAATTTTTCGGAGGTATCACATGATTGAATCATTAAAGGCTCTTATGGCAGACTGGAAGCAAACACGAAGCATTATCTTAGGCTTTATAGACGAACTAAGCGACGCAGACCTTGACAAAAAACTGCCTAGAAATGAACTAAACACAATAAGATTACAGGCTTATGAACTGACATTGTTTCAGCGGGATATTGTAAATTCTCTAACAACAAAAGTTGTGGACTTTGGGGAAGAATATCTATACGAAAATCTGCCAAAGGAAGCACTTGTTGAGCGAATGGCTGAACTTGACGCTGAACTTGAAAAGGCATTAAGCAGCATGGACGGTGCCGAATCCATAGATTATTTTGGCGAGCAGCAAAACGTGCATCAAATTATTTCATGTATGATAGGGCATGAAAATATGCATATTGGGCAGATTATTGCATTCTGCTATGCGACGGGGATAGAAGTTCCTGTGTGTATAGCGGAGCCCATGGCTCTTGAGGGTTAAAATCTTTATCGCGGTGGGTATGCTTCTTTCGAAGCCAAGGGAGGGACAGTTTTGTATTTGCCCATGTGGTACATACATTGTTGCTTTGATTCATGAATGCACCCCATGCCCCAAAGGTAAACCGTCATGCACTCAACTTCTGTAAACTGGAGACAGAAATTGCTGCTTTGGCGTTGTGCCATCATCGCTAAACCTGTATCATATTGGTGGCAAATGGCGCAGTGCAGTTCAATTAATTGAGATGACCATGCTTGGTTCGAGCCTTTATAGGATTTCAAGGAGTATATGTGATATAACGGAGGTGACTACCATAACAACCTACCCAAACCCAAATTGCAAAAAAGTCCGAGGTAGCCACATCTTGGCAGTAAGCTGCGCTCATTGCAAAACATTTATAGTTCACTATCAAAAAGTCGGTGAAAGTAATTTTGTGAAGATGTACAACGACCGCATTATTGATGGTGTGGTTGATTTTTCACAACACCACGGAGCGATATTCTGCCCACAATGCAATGAGCGGATTGCTACGCGCTATACTACTAAAATGGATAAGAAAGAAGCGTATAGACTCGTTCCATCGGCGTTTAATAAAAAGAAAGTTTGAGGGGATAGCCATAAATAAAATCCATGAGTTTGAAGCTATAATCCTAAAGGCAGATGACCAAGATTCGGCATATATTGCCGTGCCTTTTGATATCAAACAAATGTATGGCAAGGGGCGGTTAAAGGTTCACGCAACCTTTGACGGGGAACCATATGATGGCAGCATTGTAAATATGGGTGTTAAAAATCCAGATGGGTCTGTTTGCTATATTATTGGCATTCGCAAGGATATTAGGGCTAAGATTAGAAAGCAGGCTAGGGACATGATAAAAGTTACGATTGAGGAGCGAGATTAGCTATGAACATAATCAACCATGAAGTAAAATTGTCCACCTCACGGGAGGATTTTTACAATATAACCCAACACGTCAGGCAAGTTATTTCTGCAAGCGGTGTAAATGACGGCATCGCTGTGGTTTTTTGCCCTCATACGACGGCAGGCATAACCATAAATGAAAATGCTGACCCAGATGTAATCCCTGATATGCTTCTAGGTTTGTCAAAAGCATACCCCGACCGTCCAGAATTTCGTCACGGCGAAGGTAATTCTGCGGCACATCTAAAAGCAACTGCCGTTGGCTCAAGCGTTACAATCATAATTGCAGGCGGCAAGCCTTTGCTTGGCACTTGGCAGGGCATATATTTTTGCGAGTTTGACCCGCCAAGGAGCAGGCGATTTTATGTGAAAGTGATGGAGGGATAATGAGATAGTGAATACAACCATAAAAGAATCCATAATAGACAAGCTTCAACATATTGAACACTCATACGATGTAAAAATCCCTCTTGCCATAGAGTCCGGTAGCCGTGGATGGGGTTTTGCCGCCGCAAATGCAGACTATGATTGCCGTTTTATATATGTACACAAGGCAGAGAGATATTTGAGCATCTTGGAAATGGACGAATTTATTGAATATGAACTGGACGAAACCTACGACATCAAGGGGTATGACCTAAAAAGGGTGCTGAAATACATCATGAAGTCCCAAGCGACTATTAACGAATGGCTGAGTTCCAATGTGGTTTATATAAAGAACGACCCCATTACAAATAGACTATCAGAGTTGGCGGCAGACTTCTTTAATCCTATTCCTGTAAGCCATCATTATCTTAGTCTTGCAAGGAAAATGCTTGCCGAAATAACAGCAACCGATGAAGCCAAAATAAAGAAATATTTTTACATCCTGCGCCCGATAGCAAATCTTAACTACATTCGGCAGTACGGGAAAATGCCATATATGGAGTATAACAAAACACTGGATGCGACAAACCCGCCATCCAATGTGGCTACTGCAATTAAAGCATTAAAAGAACAAAAAGCTGCTCGGTTAGAACACGATAAGATACCGCAACACACATTTTTAATAGACTACTTTAATTCAGAAATCAACAGTTTTGAAGGTGTGCTAAAAGAAATGGAACACGAAAAGAATACGGATTACACCTCACCTGATGAGGCATTTAGGAAGATAATAAAGGACGTATGGAAATGAACCAACTGCTTGAGCATACAAATTACGATTTTCTCAGAACCAACCCTGACTTAAATCAGGTGATTTACTTAGTTCTAAGTGGTTCCCGTGCATATGGAACATCAACGCCTGACAGTGATATAGACTTGCGGGGCGTTTTAGTCGAGCCAAAACAATATTTGCTTGGGCTTAATTCTTTCGAGCAATTCGAGGATTTGCCATCCGACACGGTTATTTATGGGTTAAGAAAATTTGCATCACTTCTTTCAAAAGCTAACCCTAATACAATTGAACTTCTTGGTGTTGAAGATGACTGCATCGTGATAATGACCGAACAGGGTAAACGTCTAAGAAACAACGCCGAACTCTTCCTTTCCACTAGAGTGGTAAGTAGCTTTGGAAATTATGCACTTGCACAGCTTCGCAGATTACAAAATGCGTTGTATCGAGATAGCTATACCGAAGTCGAGCAGCGTGAACACCTTAAAACAATGTTAAACGCACAGATGGAACATTTCCAAAGAACATACACTAATTTCTCGGAAGGCTCGATTATACTGTCTACAGATGAAAATGATTTGCTGTTTGACATCAACCTTAAAAAATATCCTGTGGTTGATTTTGTCGGTATTTACTCCGAATTGGCAAGCATAGTAAAGAGTTATAATAAATTGAACCACCGCAACAACAAGAAGTCCGATAAACAGTTATATAAGCACGCCATGCACTTAATAAGGCTATTGATGACCGGAACAGATATCTTGAATGGGAAAGGCATAGCCACAAAACGCAAGGAAGAACAAACTTTGCTGATGGATATAAGAAACGGCAAACTTCCCTTTGATGAAATCTTTAAACTTGCAAAAATATTTCAAGATAAGTTTCATGATGCAGCCAAGGCAACAAAGCTACCTTATGAACCCGACATGAATGCCATAGACAAACTTATGATAGAGATTTATGAGATGAGGTTATATAGCAATTTCAACCCAAAACGCGGGAATGAAATTGCAATGGCTTCGGAATGTGATTCAATTGAGAATGACAAAAACCGTCATTCTCAATTGAATGCACTATAGCTATGCGTATTTTAGTGGATGCTGATGCCTGCCCCGTTAAGGAAATCGTCGTAAGATTAGCAAAGCAGCTAGGCATTCCCGTGATTATGCTATTAGACACATCGCACCAGCTAAACGACGGCTATAGCACAGTCATAACAGTTGATAAAGCTGCCGATAGTGTGGATTTTGCGTTAATGGGTTTGCTTACTCGTGATGATATTGTTGTTACCCAGGACTATGGGCTTGCCGCTATGGTCATTGGTAAAGGCGCAAAAGCAATCAATCAAAATGGCATGATTTTCACGAACGATAACATGGATAGGCTATTGATGGAGCGGCATATAAGCGCAAAAGTCCGCAGAGGCGGCGGCAGGACAAAAGGCCCTGCCAAGCGTACCAAAGAAGATAATGACCGTTTTGAAGCGGCACTCATAAAAATGCTGGACCGGTTGCGGTGGGTATGACATTCGTATAGGAGACAGGCATTACCAAAAATGCCTGATAAATTGCTTTTTGCTTGCTGTAGATACTGATAGCTTTCCGTTCTTGCCCAAACTTATTGAATATGAAGTAAAAGAGCGGAAGAGGATACTAATACCGATTCCAAATTTAAACCTATCTGACAGAGCGGCTGCGGGAAACGCGGAGCAAGCGTTTTCCCGCGCTTAGCCGCGATAGACAGATAGGATTTAAATTGGAATCGGTATAAGAAGCTGTATTATCGCAGGAGGATTAGGATGTGCAGAAAAAAATTCGTTGCAGTACTGCTGTTACCGGTTTTTGCTTTGCTTGCGGCATGTGGAAATTCCGCTGCATATGACGACTATCTGTTTGAAGCAGAACTTATTTACGAAATCGGTGATATCATGCAAGAAGATGAACCCGGTGACGATACACCCGGATATAAACCCGATGTCACTCACACATTCGGGCAGAACGAGCCGTCGAGTCTGCCGCAAGAAGACGTGCTGCCCGAACCTGAAGCCCGTGAATTATGCGACTGCGGTTTATTCGATGCCCAATATGTAGAAGAATTGCACACATTACTGTCATCGCCGCCTTTGAATATACGTGACGTAGATCCACTTGGATTAGGCACCCATTTTACGTACCAATTTGAAACAGTCCATACAGCAACCTACCTACAATGGGAATCCGACTGGCCCAGCAACATAGCCATTTGGCCGGATGAGATTCTGTACGATTTTTCGTTTGTATCTGTACACCACAATGCTATCTGTTGTGCATATGTTGGGGAGACACTTCTTACCGTTGATAAATTATACCCGTCAGATGTCGTTCTCTTGACTGTAGCTTTTTCGCATTACCTGTTTCCTCGCGGAGGAATTATATTCACAGATGCAATGGGCATGAGGCATCATATGTTTATATCAGAAAGTATGATTGGCGGGTGCGCTCCGGGCTTTTTTCTAAGCTACACGAATAATCTTATAGACCTTCGTACAGACTGGCTTGATTTAGAAATCATAAGCATACCTCCAGCATTCACATATGATATAGGTGGAGTGCACAATGACGTCATAATAACAACAAGTTGCCCATTTGTCCCAAGCGAAGACGTTTGGGGTGCAGTGCAGATGATGTGGGCAGGTTATCTAAAGGTTGAATCCATCGAGTCAAAGGTGGAGGGCAGCCTAATGGCAAAAGATTTTCTTTTCAACGACGGTCACATAGGATATATGTTGGATTTTGCCTATGATATTTGGTGGGTTCGGGAGGACTGGATGGCGGTGTCTTTCCGGCATGGCGGATACAGGGGGTTTTTTGAAATCCATGAGGATTTGATTATAGAAATAGCAAGGACATTAACTTCACGTTATCCAAGCAGCAATTGATAACAAACGATGAATACGTCTGCTCAACCACATGACTTAGGAGGTTGCAATTTTAGAAGCTGTGTTCATAGGAGGCAATATCGAATTGGCGCGGCAGATTTTCGCCAATCAAGGAGACGTTTTCGCCGCTTGCCCATAAGGCAAGCAAGAAAAAGTCGACGCAGAGTGGCGGAA
>Ga0123355_10013244_pt1 | contig 12818 bp, 7 predicted proteins | sample TergutEmb28metaG_3_FD_89872 | JGI IMG/M metagenome (GOLD analysis project Ga0123355, IMG submission 89872) | Embiratermes neotenicus P1 segment gut microbial communities from Petit-Saut dam, French Guiana - Emb289 P1 | ecosystem: Host-associated > Arthropoda: Insects > Digestive system > Gut ...
AGGTGGGATGTGGGTATATGGACTGGATTGGGCTGGCCCAGGATAGAGACAGGTGGCAGACGCTTGTGAGTGCAGTAATGAACCTTCGGGTTCCGTGAAATGCGGGGAATTTCTTGACTAGCTCCAAACCACTTAGCTTCCCAAGAAGGACTCTGCACCATGGAGTAAGTATATATGCCCTATAAGTACATAAACTCTTCTGAAGTGTACCAGCCTATACCACTCACAGAGAGAAACTATTTCACAAAGTAGCACACACCCCGAACATAATAAAATTACTATTGAAATTTGTATAACAATAAACAAAATACCTGAAATGTGACAATCCACAGATAAATATTAAAAGCAGAAACAGCCAACACCTATTTCATCATGCTATTCTGAATGAAACAAAATATGTTTCTTGTAACTGTAAATGTCCAGATGTCATCTCTTGTTTATTCCCTTTCAATAATGCAACTGCAGGATTGCTAACAGAACAACAACTATGTGACACAAACCATAAATCTGCATGCACTATACAGTTCACAGTTTACTTACTTCACGGAGCACAGCCTTCTTGAGAAGGTAACTGGTTCTCAGCTAGTCAAGAAATTCTCCACATTTTATGGAACCTGAGGTTCATTACTGCGTTTACAAGTGCCTGCCACCTATCCCTATCCTGAGCCAGATCAATCCCATCTATGCCTCCTCACCCCCATTCCACTTGCTGAGGATCCATCTTAACATTATCCTCCCATCTATGCCTGAGTCTTCCAAATGGTCTCCTCCCTCAGGTTTCCCCACCAAAACCCTGTAGGCACCTCTCCCATATGTGCTACATGCCCCGCCCATCTCATTCTTTTATATTTTATCACCCGAATAATATATGAAGAGGAGTACAGATAATTAAATTCCTCAGAATGTACTATTCTCCACTCCCCTGTTACCTCGTCCCTATTAGACCATAATGTACAACTCAGCACCCTATTCTCAAACACCCTCAGTCTACATTCCTCCCTCAATGTAAGCGACCATGTTTCACACCCATAAAAACATCAAACAAAATTATAGTTTCGTATATCTTAATCTTTATATTTGTGGACAGTAAATTGGCAGACAAAAGATTCTGCACTGAAAGGTGACAAGCATTCCCTGACTTTAATCTGCTCTCAATTTCTTCCTGTATAGAATTTTGATACATTAAGGTAGTTCACAAATATCTGAACTGTTCCACCCTTTCAAAGAAACTATTTTTGGTCTTTATATTGTGACTTCACCTTGCATTCTGATATTGAGACATGACCATGTACTTAGTTTTATCATCATTTACTTCTAGTCCAATCTACTTCCTTCCTCCTCTTCTTCTTCTTCTTCTTCTTCTTCTTATCCTTCAATCTTTTGATTAGTTGGCAGCTTTCCATCTAGAATTGTTGCAAGCCAGCATTTAAACTACAAAATCCCCTGTGCCGGTATATTTTAAGGGTACTGAAAAAAAAATTAATAAGTACAGTATTTCCTGTCATAATAATTAGAACTTTTTATACACCATAGCAGACATTTTTCTATATCTCATGCACAAAAAATTGAATACTTACATGTATTTGGAGCCTGACATCATGAGTGGAAATTTTGATGCCGGAATCACGAAATTTATAGTCACTAGACGTCCACTACAATATACACATTTTTGCAGGACTGCTTCTGAAAATCAATTGTTACTTTTACTCCCAGTAATTCACTTTTGTGAGATAAACTTAAAAACAATGCCCTATACAAAGTTCTACATCGCATTTATGGCAGTAATCTGTAGCGCATTTCTTCACAGTTTTCGTGGTTTGGCGCTTGTCTCTGCACACTCGCAACATGAGCACTGAAATTTTCCCTCCAGTTCAGCATGTGTTGCTGGAATGCTATATAAAAAATGGTCTCTCCCTAAAAGTCTGCCAGCTGGACTGCTAGTCTGATCTTGCACTTGAATTTCCGTTCTGGCACTAGGAAGCAATCCCTCAGTGACTGTTTCATAGAAAATTTCCAGCGACATATTTTTCTTGCTTGTTTTGTTATGCAAGATGTGTGCATTGACCACTACCAGGTCAAATAGATGAAAGAAAAGTTTCTTCCAACATTTTATTGTCTTACTTTCAAATGAATAATATGATGACATCTGGTCCGATCTGTCCACACCAGTTTTACGTTTGTTGAAGTCCAACACTGCTGCTGGTTTTATTTTATGATGATTCCCCATTGATGATGGTGCCTCAACCAGTACATCTTCATGGACAGTGGTTAGGAAAAAGACATCACGAATGTCCTTCCACTTGATGGCCAAAAGGTGATCCCATTGGTGTGATATTTTCTCACTTTTTTTTTTTCAGTTTTTCCAGAAAATGCTTGTTTAGGCATTTCTTTTCTGTTGGACATCACTGTGCCTACAGCCTTCATTTTGCAACCCCATAAATGGTCGAAGATCTTTGGACTGGAGAACCATCTGTCCATGTACACCCAGTGGCCCTTAACCTGTCAACAACACTGAATGCCAAGTTGTGTGCTGAGTTGGTGGGATGTACCCCAGTATATACGTCCAGGTTGTAGATGTAGCCATTTTTGCCTTACAAAGTTCAAATATTTTTATTCCATATTTGTGGGGCTTTCCTTTGATATAAACACAAAAGAATGTATGCACTCAAAATGGGCACATTGCCTCATCAATGGACAGCTGTTCTTCCGGTGTGAAGACATCCTGAAATTTTGTGATGAGTATGGCAATAACTTGCCAAATTTGGAATAGTGGGTGGATGTCCCCTAGTAGCCTTTGCATTGTTGCTGTTCAGAGGGAACATTGTCAATAACACGAGGAACCTATCCCAAGACATTCCAACAGAAACCACATATAGGGTACAAATAATAACTCAAAATCTGTATTGGCACGTTCTCTTCCTGCCTTTGTCAGGTTCTGGCTGGACAACTTCCTCTTCTTCGCTGCTACTGCTGCTCAAGAATGAATTTATTTTGCACATGTTGCTGTCAGAAAGTTCATTAAACTAACACCATCTGAGTCCAATTCATTCATAATTTCACTTATTTTATCAGTTCCGATAAACATTTTTTGTGAAGTATTTTCACCAAGAGAACTCAGTCCGGGATTTTCCATCTTGCTTGTGGTGAGCTGAACATCAGCTACCTACAGTCAGACCTCACTGATACTTTGAAACTGCATGCTGGGAGAGGGATATAGCGATTCACTGCGTCTGATCTCAGGTGTCAGCTGTGATGAAACAAAGGCATGAAATGAGTCAAACGTCAAAGCAGTTTGTTGCGCAACCATTCCCTTGCGAGAGTCCAGCATACGCACTTACATAGCTTGCAGGAAGGTGAACAGAGGCACTGAAACTACAAACATGGGGGAGTCTAATGGTACAAACCTGAAGCCAATACCTCCAATACTTTTTTTTAACAAGCTTATGAAAATTGGGAAGTACTAGTATTCCATCCAGACAGCTGGTGTGAGAGGCTCCAGAGTACTAGTACACTGTGCAGAGGGGAAGTGTTAAAGGGCTTACAGGAGCCAGGATAATACAATAAGAATAGTGACTAGACTATGGCTGGATGATCTTGGGTTTGATTACTGACAGAGGTAAGAGATTATTCTCTTCACCAAATCATCCAGACTGGTTCTGGGATCCACCCAGCCTTCTATTCAATGGGTACTTGGGTTCTTCCCCTGGAGGTAAAGCAGCAACGGCATAAAATTAGCCACTCACCTCCATCTAGGGCTGAGGGTAAGAGTAAGTGGATCTGTATGTCTAGCCCCTTATATACCTTCATGGCAGTGTCAGGGACAACTTTTTTAGTTCTTCAATTAAAAGGCTTACATAAGCTGAAAGTTACATAAAACTTTAATGTACAGAGACAATAAATGAGTGTGAAAAAGCACATCACATTTGAGAAATTTCACTATGCCAGCAACTATATGTGTGTTCCTGAGACCAGTTTGTGGGTTATCCTCAAAATTCATGTAACTGTTAGGACATAAAAGTTGTCCTGTATGTGTTCGTGCCAAACTGTGTCCAACTACTTGCACCAATCTGCATGGATGTTTCACTGGTCGTACACATGATCATGCAGTGTGTGAAGTACTAGTCATGACCTCCTGTATCCTGCACACTGTATCCACTGGCAGACCAAGTGATTGTAGTCGCACATACAAAGACACCATATCCATGTCTCCTGGAAATATCAAAACACATAAAGGCACATTTATTCATGTCAGAAACACATTTGCACTTACCCAGTCCATGGAGCATGCATGTCATTATATGGTAATTTCTTTTTTGAATACCAAGGCAACCTGGAAATCTTCCCGCTTCAAACTGGTTTCCATTTAAAATGGGCACATTCTTTTAAATCAAATATATAACACAACATACACACAATGTATTTATGAACAAAACCACAAGCCACAAAATCATGCTACTTATGTACAATAAGTTAAACTATTACATACTTTTCAGTTTCCCTAATTCCCTTATTACTTACTTCTTTCAATAGTCCAACAAAGTATTCTGCATATATTTTCTCAATGACAGGCCTTAATCATTCTTGTGACATGTTCCTTTCTCAGCAAGTTTCAGGAAACAAACTACAAAATAATAAGATGGGCAATATGCCTATGACATAACAGTGAGGCATCTTCCCGGAACCACTGTTGCCATGAAAAAGCAATAAGTATTACATATTCTGAGTATGTGTTTGTAGCCTTATATATCCAGCAGGCAAAGTCCATGTGCCATGTTATATCATCTTGTGGCCCATCCGGCTTTGTTATACTTGTACACCTTATCTCATAAATAGCATGATTTTTGGAAAAAAGTTACTGAATATAAAATGTGTGTTCTGTTTTTTACTAAAACTCATCTGAAACATTTCTGACTCTAAGAAGAATTTAGTGAAATACTGTCACAAATATATGTGCATCTTCATGTAAAGTACTCATTATTCTTGTCAGATATTAATAAAACTTGAATTTTCTCAACAGACTTTCAAAAAACACTCAAATATTGAATTTCATGAAAATCTGTCCAGTTGGAGACAAACTGCTTCATACAGACCAACAAACAGACAGCCAGATATGACAAAGCTAATAGCCTTTGGCAATTTTGTGAGTGCACAAATATAACGATTTTAACAGGGTAGACAGAATGATCTGCATGGTATCAAGTAGCGCTGGAAAACTTACAAACACTTTCCATTATGCCTTCTGAAAATCTGGTAGCATTTCGTGTAGCCCAGCATGGCCAGTTGATCTAGATTTGTGTCATTATTAACTGAGCCTGTTTCTTAAAGCCTGTGTGAAAGAAGTGTTGATATTGTGTCTAGTGATGACAGTATTCACAATTAGAATGACTAAACACAAACTGAACATGTTCTAATACAAATTATAGCAACAGTGATAAGAATGAGAGTGTTTATGATGTGCTTATCTGGCTGTTGTGGTTTTGGCAGCCAATTGACTCAAATTATTTTGCCACTCACGAACCTAGTCCTTTTTAAATAGTGTCTTAGCTAGTTTTAGATTACTTTCATAACAGGTGGAACATACTGTAACAGATGTGCAGAAACTACGACAAAAATGGACAATAAGATGAAGGATGTGACAAGCAAGTAGATATAGTTAGTTCTAAGACAGATAATGTTAATGGGAGTAATATAGAGCCCCACAAAACAACATGTTTCACCAAGGATGCTTACCCAGAAAAATCCTTTATTCCTTGGAAATATACTATAGGTTAGGTTTCAACTTATTACACAATTGAAGCACTTTGTGGACAGTAATTCAACAGTAAACAAAGACCCAAAATTGTTCCAAATCAGCCTTACTATTTAAAACATTACTTTTAAATTTGAGAGTAGCTACCTGTCTGAAGAAAACATAAGTACTGTTGGATCTATCACTTCATGGAAAGGAAGGTTGAGTTTGTAATTTGTTTCTTTTTGGGTAATTCCCTGGCGTCTGAGTTCTAATTGCCGACATTTCGGAACTCACTGTCGGTTCCATCTTCATAGGCAGGTGAATGAAGTATTCATTCATTCATTCACCTGCCTATGAAGATGGAACCGACAGTGAGTTCCGAAACGTCGGCAATTAGAACTCAGATGCTGGGGAATTACCCAAAAAGAAACAAATTATATTTAGAACATGGCGAAAGCTTAAAAACAAGAAGGTTGAGTTTATAATTATCCTTCCCACTGAAAGCCTCAAAATTTGCCAGAAGACATATGACTTAGGTCTATAATAGGATACTTGTGCATAAAGGAGCTAGATGGAAATTTGAAGAGCACAAAAACTGTTTTCAAACATGAGGATACATATTGTAAACGCATACATCTCATAATTCTCAACACTTGGCATCACTTATAAAAAAAATCATGGCATAAGTATTGCTGGAACACCGAGGTACTTGGCAAGGAAAATGTATGTCACTAAAATCAGCAGGAATAAAAAAAAGGTGAATGTGATACGACATGGGACTTGTTCCAGAGATGTCCAGCTGATCAGCGGTACAAGAACTAGGTGTACATGTGACTATCTCTCAGCAACAGGTGACCTGAACAATCAATAACTATAGCCATAGTTATTGGAAAAGAAGAGAAATGAAGTGACACCACACATATTTTAGAAAAATTCTCAATATCACAGTCCACAACCCATACAAAACATACAATACATAAAAGCAAGAAGTTTACCATACAACCAAAGAGAACTGACCTCCAAAATCCACTATCAAGTCCTATAGGCCAAAAGCAACACCACCTCTTGGTAAACTTCAAATCAACGTCCATTACTGCAAGATGTAGCCTCCACAAGAAAATAAGAAACTATTGTCTGGTCACAGAAGATTTCATCATATAAAAAATTTTCATTAGTTAACCCCCTTAATGTCTGTAAATTTACATACCTTCTAACAATGCAGCAAACTTGCTTGGTGAAGGAATGTCGTAATATGTAAGATATGTCACCAGCTGGCGCTGATGTTCGCTGTTCCGATAGAGGGTACCAGTCATATACTGGCGCAGCAGTGGTGCAAGTTCTGAAACACAGACTGCAACTGTAAAATGACAGTACAAGTAGCAATTCATGACATCTGTACATCATCTGATAGCACAGGTATATAAAGGGACCTAGTAGTCTTATTAACTAGAACTCTCTTTCTCATTTCAATCCCAGGTCAGGTCTGTATGTAGATTCTTTGACTCAGAGGCCAAAACCTTTGTCAGTAACTTGGGCCAATTCCTCTGCAGAAACCAACCATTCTTTGACTTGTCAAGAAATTCCCGTCATTCTGTGGAACCCAATCGTTGATCAGTGTTCACAACAGCCCAACACTGGTCCCTGTCCTTGGCCAGATACATCCAGTCCAAATTATCACATCCTATGTTTAACAATCCACTGTTTGAATGTTATCCTGCCATCTATGCCCAGGTCTTCCATGCAGTCTCTGTCTTCCTTGTGTGCCCACCAAAACCCTGCATGAAGTTCTCTCCTCTCCCATGCATCCAAATGCCTTTCCCATCCCATCCTCCTTTATTGTTCACCCAAAACTTATTGGGTGAGGAGTAAAATCATAAAGCTCCTCGCCATACAATTTGCTTCAGCTTCCTGCTACTTCACTTGGGTCCCAAAATTTTCCCTCAGCATCCTGCTTTCAAACACCCTCAGTCTATGTTTCCACACAGGTATAAGAGACTGAGTTTCTCACCCATACACAACAGGAGGCAAAACTATAATTTTCATTTTTATACTTTTAGATACAGGCAAGGAAGATGACAGATTCCAAAATGTATGGTACAGGCTTTTCAGTAATTTGGCAGGTTTTCTTTTTTGTGGTGCAACAACCAAAATTGGACCTAGGCTGCCTCTTTTTGAGGCTGCTGGACCACATACACTTAGAAACACACACACACCTGGTAGGACTCCTCTGAATGAGTGATCAGTCCAGCACAGAGGCCTCTAAAAACACAACATACATGAGAGAGGAATATCCATGCCCTCGGTGGGATCAACACCCACAATCTCAGCAACCAAAAGAATACAGACCTATGTCTTATACCTCACAGGCACCACAATCAGCCACAGCAGGTATTAATCAGACAAGTAGTCTTCTGTAAAACTGTGGATTTCCATCAAAATTTTTGCAGGAACATAACTTCATCCACTGTCTGGATGAGAGGATTATATCCAGGTAGGCACTAAAGTGATTAGGGGAAGGAAGTGAATTGATTATATAGACAGAATGCAAGAAATGTGGCTATTCAGGAACATGGAAAGGGCACTGTTGCAGTCCAATAGAAGTAAGAGATAGTAACATGAGGAAACCAGAGGATGAATGGCCATTTTCTTGGCCCCCCACACCCCTTTCTGTGGTTCTGATTATGGTTAAGATTGCTACTGATAAGTTTGAGACACATATATCAACAGGAAGTCATCAAATTTTTGCAAAACTGAGGTCAAACATTATGATCTGACACTCATAACTTATTAACTGTGTTATTTGAATATGAAATAGTTTTCTCAGTGGAAGAAATCTGTTATTTCACCTACTTACAAGAAGGATGCTAATATTTATTGTAATAATTATCGACGCATATCACAGTTACCAAATGCAAAAAGATATAAAAGTTTTCACTGTCCATGCAATTAAGGCACATAAAGGGAGAAGAAGTATAGCTCCACTCATTCTTCAAGTTGGCACTAGATGGAGGTCTGTGGTTAATGTAATGCCCCAGCCACTTTAACCCCCAGGAAAGAACCCCGGTACCCAATGAACAGGAGGCAGGATGGGCCCCAGAGCCAGTCTGAACATTTTGAAGAACAGAAAAATCTCTTACCCCTAACAGCATTCGAATCCCAGGCTGTCCAGCCCACAGCATAGTTCCTATACCGAATATTCTATTCTAGCTTCTGTTACCAACTACATACAAAATTCTATTCAAAATTCCTCTCACAAAAATAAGTCCATGTAGAGAAATTACTGGGGATCATCAGTGTTGATTTCAACACAACAGACCAAGTAATGATCAGATACCACAGGAAAAACCAGAATGCATTGTGGCAGCACATCAGCTACTTACATACTTTAAGAAAGCCTGTGATTTGGTTAGGAGGGAGTTTTTGTATAATATTCTCAGCCATCACATTACTGGTTAGTTTCAATAAAATGTGTTTTAATGAACCATATAGTAGAGTCCAGACAGGTAAACATTTTTCTGATGCATTTCCTGTTCCGAATGGTCTGCAACAAGAAGACACTTCATCACCATTACTTCTCAGCTCTGCTTTAGAATGTACATTAGAAAGGTCCAGGAAAACTAAACTGAATAGCTGCCACATCACTTTTGGTCTGCACTGATGATGAAAATTTATTGGGCAAAAAAATAAATATATATTACAAAGAAAAACACATAAGCTTTATTACTTGCTAGTACGAAGGTTGGTATAGAAGTAAATGTTCAAACAATGAAGTACATGTTCATGTCTCACCAACAGGAAGCAAGACAAAAATCACATCACAAAGATAAATAATAAACCCTCTGACAACATGGAAAAGTTCAAATATCTAGGAAAGACACTAAAACTTCAAGACTTGATGATAGGTTACCTGTCTGCCATGAGTCCAGAACCTTGTTCACATACTGGTGTACAGAAAGAGCTAAACTAGGGGCCACCAGGTGCGCTGCACCAACAGGTGATTTGTCTGTCAGCACCTGCACAGCTAGCAGCTTCAGCTGCCAGGTCAGGAATACATGTGCCTGCTTTGGATGCAGATTCCTCATTGCCTGCACACAATATATGTTACCATAACCAGTGACGTTGCAAGTAATACACTGCTACCCTTCACACAATCACGAGAACCTATATCTTTGCCTTTTCTTTGGCCTTCATGTTTAATTAATGTTCAAAACCTATCAATTCTACAGACTGTACAGTGCACAGGATTAGATATTATTTTTCTTTGTACACTAAACCTCATTAATGTAGACAGTATAGTCCTAGGTCAGACAGTACTCTGTTGTTCTGCTTGCTCATTTGTTTGTTTGACATCCTGGCAGTAAGATATCTTGCACTACTACTCTGAAATATTATTTTCTCTTGCCTTAGATTCTTCAATATGGCATCTAATGAAAATTAAGCAAAACAGAAGTGTGTTACTTTGAGTACAACCATTGAGGTGAAAATTCTTGATAGCTAAGATGTAATTATCAGTTGCAATGTTCAAACCTCTAATGCTGCAACAAAGCCATAATATAATAATATAAGGACTCTAAGGAAAATGGTTATTTGTTGTCACTAGTGGCCAAGTGAAAATGAAGAACTTTCTTAATATTCTCCCCCCTGCAAGATCTGTCTCTGCTGAAGGAAGTGTATCATATGTAACTCCCAGACCTGTTCTATTTATTCATCACCCTAACAAATGCACATTTGAAACATAAAGTCATATTCTAATATTGGTCCTACATGTTTCAGCATCATTTACCCTATCTTCAGGAAGCTTTACACCAAAATTTAAAACTTACTGAAACAGAATGATTACCATTCACACAGCCCTTAGTTTGTAATCTATTATATTTTGGTAAGCCTCATGAAGATGGCATAAGTGATGCTGAAACATGTACGAGTAATATAATAATATATTATCATGTATCAAATGTGGATTCATTGGTGTGATGAATGCACTGAATAAAGTGTCAAAATCCCAGACCTGTGTCTGGGGAGAAATATTTCACTTTTAACACCACAATCAGTGTCTGCTAAGAAGTGCTTAATGTGTGTAACTCCCAGACCTGTGTATGCCGAAGGAAGTACTTCACATGTCAGTCCGAGGTACATGTCTACTGAAGAAATATTTCACTTGCACTCCAAAATCTGTCTGATGAAGGAAGTGCTTCAACTGAAAGCCCTAGCTCTGTGACTGCTGGAGAAGTGTTTCATGTGTAACTCCCCAGATCTGATGCTGCTACAGAAGCGTTTCACATATAACTCCCAAATCAACATCTCTTTCTGACGTTAACTTTGGGAGTACAAAATATGGAAGAAAGTCAGATACAAGCACAGTATCTTCTGAGTTACTCTTAAAATTATGAATGTAGTGTTTAAGTATTGTGGTTTTAATAATAATAATAATAATAATAATAATAATAATACTGCCATTTATGAATTATTACATTGCTAAACCATATTATCGCTTAATATAGATCATCCTTCCCTCCATACTGTGTAGATTAATGAAGTGTCACTGTAGTTCATTAAATATTTCAAACAACAGTTGTAAATCTAAATTACAGGTACCATTTATGTCATGCAACCAACAGAAATTATGATAGATCAGGGTTCTTAACCACATTTCACAGCTGGAAACATAAGCATAACCTTTTACAAGTAAGACAAGTCCTACAAAGAAGACTGTTACTAACTTAAAATTTAAAGCCAACTCTAAGGAAAATGTGATAACCCTAATTCACATGAGCATACTAATCGGTTCTTCCACAGCTTTCCTAAGAGCCACAAAACAATATTACAAATTTGGCAACCCACAAACAAACATGAAGGATTCCAACAGCATGTCAATGAATTTACAGCAGATACTAAGAAAATCTGTCTCAAGACTGGAAATAGATTTTCAACACAAACTTATTATTATTATTATTATTATTATTATTATTACTACTCATGAAAAAAGCTGGTAGCCCATTGAGAAAATACTAGTTGCTGTGGCCAGACTTGAGAACCCTGTACTGGACTGACATGAATTAAAATTACGTTTGCCAACCAACTTTTATTGTAGGTTACCTCCAGCAACAAATTTAACTGAAATTCATTCAGCAGTTTGAGGATATACTCAAACGGAGAGACATAACCTCACCCCTTCATATGCAATTATAAACTGTGTGTAAAAACAAAAAAAAAATTCACCTTTAGCAGAGTGATCCAAATGGGAAGGATGCCCAGCTTGTCCTGCGTGACACATTCATATACCAGTCTAGTTAACATCTGCATCACCTGCAATTCATCACTGCTGCCATCACATCCCTCTGTTTCCAGGAAGTAATGGGCAAAGTTCACCATTGTTGGGTCTGATGAGAATGCACAGATAGATTCTGCCTGTGAAAAAAAAAATGCTTACATATATCTCAGCAATGTGACAATGGCACAGTAGTACAAACAAGTGTTAGCACATGAGATGTAAGGAGCTCACAGAGCTGAAGATTAAGACTACCATATCCTGGGATGTGATGACATCTTACAGTTCTTAACTAATCCTAAGACTGAAAATATAGTTTGTGGTGATATCTATGTAAATTATCTTATCAATAGTAACAGAAAATATCAACTGAACTCACTACTAAACTCCTATAACCTAATAGATATGGTTGATTTTCCAACAAGAATGCAACACACACAACAGCTTCTATTACGATAATATCTTTAATGATTAGTGTAGAATGGATAACTATTCCACATCCCCAAGTTATAGTGGCACCTCAGACCATGATGCCCAACTGATAACAATTTACGAAATAAATCATTCGCAGTATAGTTCTAACTCACATGTCATAAGTAAAATAAACCAAATTTCATTAAAGGCCTTTAAGTTGAGTTTTGAATTATGGGAAGACATTCTTGAGGGTAATGACACAAATAAAACATTCAACTATTTTTAAATCAATTTCTAGGACTTTATATGGTACACTTTTGATAACAGAAAAAAAAAAAAAAAAAAAAAAAAAAAAAAACAAAAAAAAAAAAAAAAAAAAAAAAAAAAAAAAAAAAAAAAAAAAAA
>Ga0123355_10013245_pt1 | contig 12817 bp, 9 predicted proteins | sample TergutEmb28metaG_3_FD_89872 | JGI IMG/M metagenome (GOLD analysis project Ga0123355, IMG submission 89872) | Embiratermes neotenicus P1 segment gut microbial communities from Petit-Saut dam, French Guiana - Emb289 P1 | ecosystem: Host-associated > Arthropoda: Insects > Digestive system > Gut ...
AGGAAAACATTCGATAGATTCACTACAAAAGACAGCTATACTTGGAACATCACACATAATACGGAAAGTACTGCAGTGTGAAGCTTGAAGCCTGAGCGGTGGGGATCACCGCTGGTTCAAGAGTAGTACCAGGAATAAAAGGCCTGTGACAAGAGACATCCATATCTATTATAATAATAATAATAATAATAATAATAATAATAATAATAATAATAACTATTGTTGTTATTATTATTATTATTAACTGCAATTGGGTTGTCACCCTGTGGCAGTGGTTATTTTACACGTATACAAAATATGAAATTGGTTGCTAATAAATTAAAGTAGGGAGGGCTACATGAGGAGCATGTAGTGGCAACTTGGAATCTTGGGAACCATCTTAGCATTTGCTTATAGACATATGGAAACCAAGAAAAACCTGTGTCGAGGTGGCCGTTCGCAAGACCTTCCGAATGCTGACTTCTAGTCAGCAGTCCGGCATCTAAAGTAAAAAGAGCAATACGCCACGTGAAAAGATTAGAGTAAGCCTAACCAGTTTCAAGTTACCAAATTTGCCGAAAAAAAAATTGGCATGTATTCCACACAGAGTTTTAAAAACATCATAAAGAAAGACGCACCTAAATTAGTCTGGCGTATTTGTTTATCCTATGTTATGGTAACTTCTGCAGACAACAGCAAACCGAGCAACTTGGCGCCAGCGGTAACGCCGCTGCCTTGTATTGTGGATGTGTCCAGTTCGGATCTCAACTTGGACAGCGACCAGATCTGTCAACTGCGACACATATTAGCCCACAGCCTCTTCCATCAACACATTCACCAATTTATTATTCCGAATTCAGCGATGAATCACCTTAACTACTTACACTGTCAGTTTTTAGGCTTATGCAGTGGTGTTGCTGGGGTCTCTGTTAGTCTGGGATATGGTGCCACGTCACTGAGGAATTAGTTCCCGACTTTTCGAGACTGGTCTCGAAAGGTCGGGAAATAATTATCCAGTGACGCGGTCCCACATTCTACAAGAACAGAGACCACTACCCTACAGCGTAGCTGAATAAACCTCAAGCAAATAAATTCACAAAAATAGATTCCCGAATAAGCTAAGGCTTCTCAGAGAAGAACAGATCAGATACTAACAGACGGTTTGCAACAACAATATACTTCTATCATCATAATGGCACAAACCATAGATTCGGAATTGTTACCTCAGGCATCGTGCACATCCCTTCCACGAATACGCTTTTATTCAAATATTTACATTCTGAAAAAGAAACGTCTTTCGCAATTCAGATATTCGTGATGCCGTGTCTCTTGGCTTGCTGTGAACCATGATCACGAGAAAAGATACACATCAAGAGCGAACCTTATCAGAAAAACAATATAAGTTTAACTTATCCTATTCATGAGCCAAGTTGACGTTCACAAAGGACCTGAAGCGGCAGAACGCTGTGTGATCTTCGAGAGAAGGCGCAAGGTATTATTTACAGTCGAATTGAAGAGGAGGGAGATGGCAAGAGATGAGGACGGCCTAAGGGCCGACCATCAGCAGCATCACACAATGCATCATCTATTTTCCGCTGTAGTTTTTGCCGCTAGCGTCGCATCCACCTTCCTCTTCTATTCGATTCTTCTAGAGAAATTGAGATGAGACGCTGCTGCGGCACGAGGAGCCATATCGATTTCCACACAGACGCTTCCAAGTACAGATTGAATTTCAAATCCTTTAAACCAACGAGGATTCCATTCCCTGTGTTTCGTTACCCTTCTTGAGTCCCACTACCACTACACACTGCCACCTATATCATTTCTATTCGTTGTACTGTATGGGCAAAGAAATGACATACAACTAAAGCACGACAAGGCTCTAGAAGGCGAAAAACCAATAGATCAATAAACTATTAGTGTTACATCACAAGGATGACGTTCACAAGCGACGAGGCTTTTCAAAATAAAACAGGAAGAGAAAAGGACGGGCGATAGCAAAATACCTAGTTCGAAACTCCCACGCAACTATTCTCCAGTCACCTCTCATCAGACACGGACATCCACGATAAACATTTGTCTCAGACACTGCACATGTATTGTGCATGTCACACTATCGCGTTTTTATAAGTGTCCACATCATGTTGAGAGATTAGGAGGTCCGTTGTGGACAAAATCTGCAGTTCGTACCCCATACAGCAATGCGTTTAAAGCACACATTTTGTGACCGAACCTACTTGAAGGCATTATGACCATGCCATACTCTAATTATTGTGTCTTATTAGGAAGTCTTTACAATAACCGTGATTTACGCGCCGAATAAATGATTTAGGGAGCTACATAAAAAATATTTTGACCCTGTTGTGGACTATGCAATAACACGGCCAACCAAAATCTTTCTTTTCAGAACATACGCAAATTCAAAAATAATAGAAAAGAATCAAGATAAATTACCTGTTAAAATTTTAACATTTGCTTGACGTCTGTCAATTGAAATGAACGGAAAATTTTCATTTTTAATTCATATTAATTTTAATGGAATGAATAATATTTGATGTAAAACGAAAAAAAAAAAATATGGATTCATAAAACATTTTCAGTTGTTTGAAATGCCAGAAACGTCATGTTGCACTGCACACAGATGGCAGCAATGTCATCATGCTCTCAATCCCACATATTGTTCGAGGATGTGAACATATAACCTACACTTGGTATCGTAATGTCGCACGTAACGCGCATCATGTTAGACATCATCACTTGTTAACCAGCACTCGAGCACCACACCGTATGTGCAGATTCGCATATTAGTTACTGCTTCGATGCATTTCGATGTGTATAGGCACCATCATCAGGGAGCCGCTAACTACGACCTTAGAAGGAAGGGTCATTTAAATGCTTATAGCAATTTGATGTGTTTTGAAGAATTTACAGTTAGACTAGGCTCCCTGATGACGGTGACTATACACACCGAAAGGTGCCCCAGCAGTAACTAATATGTGATATTGTATACACAGTGTAGAGCAGGAGTTTTGGTTAATTGTGATACTTGGTATGTTTCTCATTGTCTCTGCATAAAGTAAACAGAACAGATAATTGTGTGAAAGGACGAAGATTTCACTCTCGTTTCATCTCCGAGCACAGTAATACATTTAGAATTTATGGAAATTAACTATATATCACATATGTTCTGAAAGTTATATGCACGTAATTTCCAAAGTCATTTTGACAATAAATGGCTTTTGTCAACAAACAGTGCCTTGCAGTTGGCGACAGCCACATCTGGCCGATGTTCGTGACATAATGGTGCTGACGTGTTCAAAGTCTGTGGAAGCGTTTGTGTGGTAGCTACTAGACCATATTTCCAACAATGCGCACAATCACTCCATGGACCCTACGCGTTCCAAGTGAAAATTTCACCGAGTGCTTCCGAAATAATATTTTGTCGATCTGTTTAGAGTCAGCGTCGTGAGTTCAGAATGATCAAATGGAAACGGTTGACACAGGCCAACACATAGTACCTTATGCAAAAAGACAATTTTCGAGATCGTGAGGTAGACAGCATGACTTCTTCTAGATTCTTACAGTAGAGAATTAGCCACAACCATTCCCTTCCCAGTTCCGTTAAATTCGCCGTAAACAGCACCGCACCTCGCATCATTCAAAACTAATTACACTTTTAACCTTTTAAAGACGAAGCGCAGACTGTTTAATGACCCAGTCCTTACCGCGCAGTAAACACTTTTCATCTCGGTTATAAAAACCAATCAGTTTATGATGTAAGTGGCCTAAGTCGCCGTTTGTTCTCAGATAAATACAAAACATAAATACAGTGTGGACGGAGCGTACAGTTGTTGAATGTTAAACCTGATGGTACATCACGTAACCAGTAGGCTTTAAAAGGTTAAAGCTGCATACAGCGCTGTTAAAGAAAGCAGCAAAAATTATAACAACTGCAGCCGAAACAACGCTGTTTATAACAACAGACACATAAGAAAGGCATTTCAGTATACATAAACTTTGAAACAATGTCATTACAGGAAGCAAGAATAAATTGATACAGTATTGGAATTGTTACCGACATCATTATCATCAGGCCTTCTCGACGATTGAGCGTCCGTCAAAAAAATCAATCGCTCCTGCAGGAGGCGACCTAATACAAAGGAGAGGATGTGCCATCAAGAACACCTGCTGGTGGCACTTTACAAACTGGCGTGCACAGCAATTGTTACACGACGCCCTTCTAAGGAAAGAAACAATTACTTTTTTTTTCGGGTATCACAAGGACATGATAAAAGTGACATTCTGTATAAATAGCTATCGTAAATATACAACGGTTCTTGTGTTCCGTGTTTATACCGCCTATCAAAACACGATGATCGGAAATTGGCAGAAGTATTGTGTCTCAGAAGTCACATCTGATGCTGAGTCCGTGTCAGTACGTGGCAAATAACAGAAGAGCACGTAATGTCTCAGACAGACGATAATGCATATTTGCTACATACATGCAGCATAATTTAACAGCTGTTTGTAATGCAGATGAAACAAAGTAATATATATCTACTTCAGGTCGCGATATCGAAGACACTTTGAATTACGTTGTTTAAATAGCTATTGCGCTGCTTTCAGAGGTTACAGCAACATCACACAAAACAGGAGTGATGTGCCGCACCACCACTGCTCGGTCGCCTTCGCTAATGGTGTTATTTTATATACGTACACTACGGAACAGAAACAACAATAGCTCTATGTTTACAAACCAAATATTTGTCTCTTTTGATGGAATCTAATACAAGAAATATTACACAGAGTGATTAAATGATGCAAAACATTGAATAAATTAAATTCCAATTGTGCTTCAAAGGGGAAAATCTCTCCAAATTATGTAGACAAACTCTTTGAAAGAACAGCAAGAAACCAAATCAATACTTTCTGGATAGTTCATACTTGTGAAGATTACAACAATGGTCAGTGTGTTATAATTTTGGAATTCGAAAACTGTAACAGGATATAGGTGCAAACTTCATAACTTCTCTTCCATTATGATGCAACTGGTACACATTCATAGAATTAGGATCGTTATATTTCATTCCACAATACCTTATAATGTGTACTGACTCTCTGTATTTGACGATGTTATCAGTATCGCTTCGAATGATGGGGTGTTTAATCACTGATATATTGGAAACGATTTGGATGAGAGCGCTCGTGGCTTCATCAACGAAATATTCATGAATGTTACTAGAGCCAATTAGGAAGCCCCAACACTTCAGTAGAAAAGTCATTTTTTTTATGTTTTGTTGACCGTGCATCTCTGTATAATCTTGTAAATAAAACTAAGTGCACATGATTTCTTAGTATATTTGTATTTATCAATCTCTACATGTTTCGGCCGACCATGTGCCCATCATCAGAAGATACAACTGTATTTATGTTACACTTGGTACTTGTTATTCTGTGAGGATGACTGTCTGGTACGCAGCGTGGAATTCCACCCTGCACACCAAGTTGTGCACCAAGTTGGTTTTATTTACAAGATTAGGAAAGTTACTGTTCTAGTTCAGATCGGAACGTGACATCTCCCAGACTAAGGCATACAGTTTTGGACATGCATAATAAAATATATAAAATGCATGGTACATACATCAAAGAGGTGTACAACGGTACCGACATGCAGAACTGTTCGGCAAGACAAGAAAAAAGCCTATTCCGTATATCTACCAGCACCAGCAATTCTGATATATATTGTACACATATATGTGTGTGTTAATTACTTTAATAGTTGTTAATTTAGGAATAAACTCAATCTGTAATACAGATTAAATTATTACGTCAAGGCAAACAAGGGAAGGCTATTCGGACCGGCAGACGAGTTGTGAAAGGCAAAGTAAACTACAATTTTGCAAGACAATTAGAAGAAAACAATATGCGTAAAACCAATCACTAGGCCGTCAAAAATATTACTATACTTAAAAGGTTTGAAAATAATACATTTGTAAATTTTACGCTGTTCACGACATGTAATTTTCCCAATTCCATATTTTTAAAAACCAACAAAATGCACCAATTAAAATATAATAAAACATCAAAAAACACACTTTATATCAGATGCCAACTCCTACATGTTTCGGTACCAAGGCGCCATCATCAAGCAATTTTTAAGTACAAGAGATTCGTAGGTCCAACAAGTATTTAAGGCGCTAATCACTTACATTTCCGTAATAAAAGTTAAAAGCCCTTAAATGTTACAACTCCACATTACACACATCAACAAGTACATGTCCACATTGCTGCAACAACAACAACAACAACAACACACAGGAATGAGTCTCCCCTGTTACATAATCATAGTCATTATACTTCCTGAGCTGCGTATGCAATCATCCGTATCAATACATTATCCAAAATGATCTCGACCGCCTGAAGCGTACGATGTACTCGAGTAAGGAAACAGTGTCAGATCCCCACTACGTGACACCAACTCAAACCAACCTCGTCCTTGAAGATGAGTTCATTTTATTACTTAGCCGTTTAAGAAAGTCTCAAACAAAACCACAATTTTCACTATCGTGTTTACAAAAGTACGCTACTGTGGCCTACCCTCAGCCACTTTCGCTATCATTTTCCCGTTGTGCCATACACAGTATATCTAGAATATTCAGACAAGCTTCAGGAGTGCGTTCCACATAAAACAAAATCTTATCAATATATTTCCCCAAACACTTATTTTTCGAGGTACAGTTCCCAGGTACGGCCACCCTCAAACCTTTAGACTTTTTTATGGTGACATTAGATCAAATTCAATATGAAGAGACATTTCATCAAGGCACTGCTATGTCTCTCACACCATTCACAACCGCCCCGAGACGTTTGAAATGTTGTGACAATCCATGAACAGGCGTGTCCAATGCATGCATTGATTCAGGTAGAGCAAATTTTGAGCATTTGTAGTGAACTGTGGCTTTATAAACAATACGAAATCAACAATTATTAGACTTGGAATGTGTGTTGTAAATATAGTATATAGTACAGGGTTTTGGTGGGGAAACCAGAGGGAAGAAGACCACTGGGGAGACCTAGGCGTAGATGGGTGGATAATATTAGGATGGATCTCCAGGAGGTGGGATGTGGGTATATGGACCGGATTGGGCTAGCCCAAGATAAGGACAGGTGGCGGAGGCTTGTGAGTGCGGTAATGAACCTTCGGGTTCCGTGAAATGCGGGGAATTTCTTGACTAGCTGCAAACCAGTTAGCTTCTCAAGAAAGACTCTGCACCATGGAGTGAGGAAGTAAGTAAGTAAGTAAGTAATTAAGTAAGTGTTGTAAATATAGTATGTCAGTTATAGGTAAAATACGACTTAGTGAAGGTACAAGTTGTTTTTTAATTAAGATCAAAAATTTACGTACCAACTTCTGTAAAATTAAGAAAATCTGTAATTCGCCCACAGAGTATATCTATGATTTCACCACGACATTCAGGATAAAACCAATTATTAGACGACTGGTAATTACAATGGAAGAGGAATTTGTTCTCTGTCAGGCAGGAAATGAATTTTTGCACAGCATTTTTAAAGGGTTCAGCTGTATAATTAAAAACTATTTACATTAGTACAGCGAACGTCTGGCTGCTTCCTCAAGGAATGTTACTAAATCTACAGTATATATTACGCAGCCTAAGCAATTAACATTTCTTTTTTACACTATATAAATCTAAAACTATCATTCTTACACCAAGAGTTACTCTTGATAATCGTTTCTTGTTCAGGTAGCGTACTATTATCTTGTGTGGACACTACGCGCAAATGGGACATACGTATTCTCCGTTTTTATTCACCTGCGTATTGGATGGAACTTACACACTTGCCATTGTCGACATTGGTACTGGGGATTCATAAGTTGAAGGAAGTGTTAGGTCTCAACGTAGGGATCCCAGCCTGAAATCGTATGCGTGGACCGTAATTTTTTGTGTTATTTTGCCCAAAAAAAATCTCTGTATCAAGACTGCATTATGCTGACATCACGAAACTTGTGAATTGAGCTTTCCAGCAACTCGGAGTCTGTAATTAGTTACGTAATTACTGTCCACTTTATAGATGTATGTCTTAAGTTACTGGGCGTTCATGTAAGGTGTATGACGTGGCCTGCCTTGCGTTCTGTTCCGTTATTGTGGTGCTAAAATGGAATGGTGAAGAACAGCATCTGTATTTGTTTGTAACTAATAAAACTGGAAGCATAATTTGATAGAGTTGGCGTGCCGTTCGTTGCTCCAAACAACGTGAGAGTTACGGAATATAAGTTTGATTTCAGATTCAGTTCCACGAAAGTACACACCCACCCACCAAACCACACACACACACACGCATACGCACGCACACACATACACACACTATAGACTGGCTCATCAGTACAAGATAGCGTATACAATTATTACATGTAAAATACAACCAACTGAGGTGCACAAATTTTCTCAGAAATACATCTGAAAAACATACAGCAAAGACTATTAAAATTTATGTTATTTTGTTCTAAGATCCTTGAAATCTGCAATCCGATTACCTTCAGAAGTACAGAGTTGAGAGTTTATCTCACATGTTGTACAAAAGCACAAATGACACTCATAATACAAACTCGTAAATAATGGATTTCTAAAATATTTTGACCCCGTGGGTGTACATTTTTTCCGTCTTTTTTGTAATATATGTTCTTTTCATCTCCAATTTCTTTCCGCACTTTCTTCTGTTAGTTCTTAGGACGTCATCTGCGTTATAACGAACAAAGCGATCGTTCAACTGACACCGACATTTCCTTCCGTCAGCAATGTATATAAATAGTTTAATGGATAAAACAATATGTCTTGTGTTTAAACCTCTCGTCAACATGCAGTGCCAAACAGGCAAATAATACAGAATATCACTTCAACTATTAACCAATTTTCCTCCAAAGGATTAAGCAACATTTAGACCTCTAACTGCACGAAAATCCAATACTTTTTAGGCGCGTTCGCAAAATTGCGAAAAGCGACTACAAGTCACTTCAACTATTAACCAACAAATGCAACTATATAACTTTCACTTAAAACACTTAAAACCATTCCGACATGTTTCGATCTTTTCATATCATCATCAGGGAGTTTCGTCGTTCCTTGCTAAAGATATTACATATTCACGATTTAGTTCGTTTTTGTAAACAAGGTGTTGTGGCAGCGTATCATGTTGTGTAGGACTCTCTACAACAGAGTCCTATACAACATGATACGCTGCCACAACACCTTGTTTACAAAAACGAACTAAATTGTGAATATGTAATAACTTTAGCAAGGAACGACGAAACTCCCTGATGATGATATGAAAAGCTCGAAACATGTCGGAGTGGTTTTAAGTGTTTTAAAGTATTGTAAGTGAAAGTTAGATAGGTGCATTTGTTGGTTAATAGTTGAAGTGATTATACGAAATTCACGGTGCAACGATGAGATTCATAATACAGAATATATTGCATGTCACGTTCTTTCTTTCTTTCTTTCCTAGAACACGAATTAAATTACAATAAAACTTCATAGTTTGTTTCTGACACTGACCTAACACTTTATATATTGGCTGCGATAAAATTGTTCCTTGTTACTGTTTATACTGAGAAACTTACAACAAATCTTTATTTGTTGCGCCACGTTGTGCTTACTTTCAAACAATTGGAAAATTGGAATATACATCCTCATTTAACAAGACTAATTTCGTTTTAAAATTTCCAGAAGTCTTCTACGTCCGACTACATGTTTCTGTCAACGCACACAATTATCATATCTTAACGTGGAATATTATTATTTTTTCGATCTTATACCTGTGTTTTCATAATGGCCAAAATATTACGTCACTAATGTAATACAGAATGTTCATAGTTATAACAATCAGTTGTGTAAATAGAGTATACATTTTCGATAGTTATATGATATAAAAGGTATGTAATTTTACTCTTTGAATGAAATTCATCTCCAGAAAAAAACCGGACTCAGATTCGATATTTCAGCTAGTTTAACACAGTATCCGTCTCCCAGGACTTCTTGTTTACTACTCAAAATTTTCGTAAGTGGACTTCAAAACGCGTACGTTAAGAACACAATCAAAACACCGCAACGGGTAACATCACCCCTTCGCAAAGCGACTCTTTCAAACCTATTCACCTATATTACATCACATGTCCAACAATGCAGCAGAGTTCCACACTACCATTTCGTTCTTCTTTCACATTCCAGAGATGCGGAGGAAAATGAAAGACATTTACTGTAACAGTCCCCAACCCCTGCCCCATCTCCTACGTAAAGGAATCGGTGCCTGCGTCCGCAATCAATAAAAACGAGTAGGGTAAAGAGAAGCATCCATCAATCAACCGTACCGTAACTGCAGTAATCCTGCAGTATTACAAAGCACATTAGAAGTAATTCTAACAGTTCTAACTTCTGCGCTATCAATTTAAATTCCTCTAAATGATACGCATGCTTCTCATGTCATCAATCTTCACTTTCTGATACGTATTAGTCTAATATCGGACTTCACCGTTTAGTAAATTAGTTTCGAAGTTGGACAGAAATTGATAGGTACCTCAACTTTTCCATTATCCCTCAGTAGGAAAGTATGTGTAACAATGACATTCCAGAGCCTATCATGCGATGAAAATAACACTTACTACCCTGGCTAAGAGCCCAGTTTCTAGTCCATGATAAAAAGGTATTTAACCGCTTTATCTCCCTAGTTTTTATGAACTGGTATTAGCAAATAATATACGTATGCTTTTAAACATGATGAATTTCCTTTTCCTTGCATAACACAAATAAAAGCAAAAATATTTAATCTTTGGGTGAGATGTCCTGGTTTGATACGTAAAATAGATAAATGAGCTATGAAAAACCTCATACACAATTACACGTGGTTATTATTTCTTGTGTACCCTTTAATTATAAGCTATCAAAACGCACTGATAAAAGCACGTAGGGAAAGAACACTTGCATTAAACACAATATTATTAAACCGATTAAGATCTTAACAATACAACGTTTACAAATGTCTTTGTTAACTAAAAATGAAACTATATAAGTTCATAGTGTGTATTAAAATATTAAAAAAAATATTGCTACACAACTTCAATTATATAATTTGTTTGTTCTTTTTGCTATATGTCCGAATAGTATGAAGTAATATGGGAGCCTCCGTGGGAAGAAGGAATGCGTAATTAAAATCCATATATTACAAAAGGTGTACAATTTTATGTGTTTGATGGAAGCGTGAAATAATTTTAAAAAGAATTTCCTTACTTTTTGGAGATTTTGGAGGTAATAATCACAGTGTCAATGCGTATTCTATTTTCTTCGTCTTTCTTTTCTACTCATTTGTCCGTAAATTATTCCTTCGTAAATTATAGTCTCTTAACTGCAAGAAAATATAAAACTTCAGTAAATTTCAGGACATCTATGTTGAAAATTAATGAATTAATGAATAAGATATGTCAAAAAAATTATTTAAAAAAGACGTACAACACGACGTAATCCTCGCGTGTGTATTTGAGGATAACATCCACTTATTCGTTGGTAGTTGAGGATAACTTTCATTAATCGTATCGCGAAGTACTGAGAGGCATCTTAGAGCTGTGCTGCCCGCCAGTTTACGGCTGTGTTTTGAATGATGACGTCAAATATCGCATGAGTACCAAACGTGTGTTTATCACCTGGTTATCTTTCTTTGTCTTTTTATAAATGTAACATTTCTCTGTGGTATTGAGGTATGCACCTTTTTATTTCTTTCCCTGGCGCAACAGCACCCAGTGGGCTAGGGTCTCCTCAATATCGAGACTTCAAAATGACACTCAGACACACCACATTCGGCAGTAATCATCTGGATGAGTGATCGGCCCGTCGCAGGGAACTCCGCCTGTCAACAAACAACCCTCACAAGAGACAGACATCCATGCCCCAGGCGGGATTCTAACCCATAATCCCAGCAAGCGAGCGGCGGCAGACCCACGCCTTAGGCGGCGCGGTCACTGGGAAAGTGCCCTATTTGTTTGATATATCATATTTTCATAATTTTATCAAGAGTTCTCGTACGGTGTCCGTTCGCAAGGTTATACTCTTATTGTGCAGATTTAGAATTATAGTTTGTTTCGAAATTAAAGCATACTACGAAGCTTAAAATAGTCATTCCGAATTACGTGATATAAAATTGCTTCCCAACTGGAACTACGACGCAGCCTTATGGCCCAGCACACATTCACAGCGACACGGAACATAATTTGATGGTCACTGTCGCGTTATCTCGCTTTTGCCATGTTTCTGGTTTGTCGGAACTTTTATGATTAACACAACCAGTGACCATAAAACGCCCCCGGCATATAACACACGTGAGCATTTGGACGTATGTCGCCTGTATTACTGGGCACAGACGTGATTCGCACAGCAACGTGACCGGGTTCTGCATCTAGCCTGGAGCGCTCTGCTCTGTAATACATGATGGGCTACAGTACATTCACTACGGCAAGTAACGGGCTCTGCAGACAGATGTGACTACATTACTGAATGGATGGATATGTGAGACGAGTGTGTGGACAGATAGACGACGGAATAGTCGAATGACATTTTGCGGCAAAATAGGTGAAATATTCCGAAAGTGTGAAAATTACAAAAGTAAATACAATAAACTTTACATTTATTGCGCACAGACAGACAGAGACAGACAGACAGACAGACGGACGGACGGACGGACGGACGGACGGACGGGCGGGCGGGCGGACGGACAGACAGACAGACAGACAGACAGACAGACAGACAGACAGACAGACAGACAGACAGACAGACAA
>Ga0123355_10013246_pt1 | contig 12817 bp, 4 predicted proteins | sample TergutEmb28metaG_3_FD_89872 | JGI IMG/M metagenome (GOLD analysis project Ga0123355, IMG submission 89872) | Embiratermes neotenicus P1 segment gut microbial communities from Petit-Saut dam, French Guiana - Emb289 P1 | ecosystem: Host-associated > Arthropoda: Insects > Digestive system > Gut ...
AAGGTTCATTACCGCACTCACAAGCGTCCGCCACCTGTCTCTATCCTGGGCCAGCCCAATCCAGTCCATATACCCACATTCCACCTCCTGGAGATCCATCCTAATATTATTCATCCATCTACGCCTAGGTCTCCCCAGTAGTCTCTTTCCCTCCGGTTTCCCCACTAAGACCCTATACACCCCTCTCTCCTCACCCATACGCGCCATATGCCCAGCCCAACTCATTCTTCTCGATTTAAGCCCACATGCCACTGGTATAATTCGGACATATTCAGCCTCAGTTTCATTACCTATTGAAGTTAAATATAGAGGCAGTGTGACATGGGCTTCTGCATTGTATTCGTCATGTAGACGTGCAGTCGATAAGCACAGCTAAGTGTGTTATCGGAACTCCGTGCAGTCAGGCATGTCTGGTCATGAATTTTTAGTTTTTGAAAGTTGTTAATACAATGTGTCAGTGGCGTTTTGTTCTGGTAGTTGACACATGCCTTCTGTTTCTTAGGCGAGAGGGTTCAGTGCTTCGGTTTGCGGTCTTCGCTCCTGTGGGATATTACACAACGCGGGTTGTTAGTTGGCCACAGACGTTTCGGGACAACATTGATCTCGTCTTGAAGGGTGAAGGAGACTGCTTGACCCTTGACAGTGGGACCGATATATCATTCCGAAACATCATCAATTACCAACATCCGCTGCGTAACATTCCAGACGAGCTAAGATATTAACTGCACCACGGCGGAAGCCTGAAACGTCTCATGATTTGACTTTCTTTGTGCGTTGGCGTGCCGCATGCTTTAAATTTTTAGGCATTTCGCAAAATTGCGAAAAGCGACTATTAGCTTTATCACGTCTGTCCGCATGGAACAACTCGGCACCCACCGGGCAGATTTGCATGAAACTTGATATTTGAGTGTTTTTCGAAAATTCAAGTTTCATCGTAATCGGACGAGAATAACGTGTACTTTACGTGAAGACCAATATACGTTTTTGATCGTATCTCGCTCAGTTCTTCTTAGAATGAGAAATGTTTTGAATAAAAGTTGTAGAGAAAATCAAAACACACGTTTTATTTTCAATAACTTTTTTTTTCTTTTCTTTTTCCGAAAATAGTGCCGTTTGTGAGATAATGTGGAAAAATTTCTTGGGGCCTGGCAGGCCACAGATGACAATATGGCGCATGCGCATTGCATGCTGGATACCTAAGGCTACAAACGCACTCAGAATTCGCAATACTTACTGCTTTTCCACTGCAACAATGGCTGCACGAAAGCACATCATTTTTAAATTATGGTACATTGCCTCTCTTACACTACGTTAAAAAAAGTAAAGTGATCCCGTTACAGGCCTGGTGTGGCCCAGAGGGTGGGTAGAGGTATAGCTCTACTCTTCCATGACCGCGGCATTGGAAGGGGGTGAGTGGTCAGCAGTACGCTCCGGCCGCACTTTACCCCCGGGAAAGACCCGGTACCCATTTTACAGGAGGCTGGGTGGGCTCCAGGGCCGGTCTGGATGAGCGGAAAATCTCGTCCCCACCGGGATTCGATCCCGGACCGTACAGCCCGTAGTCAGTCGCTATACCGACTGATTTACCCGACCCACACACTACGTTTAGGAAATGATAATTACATGAATTTATATGACTGAGGATGCAGCAGGTTTATTTGCAGCTTTCGAGCCTATCTACCAAACAACACAGCGTCATACCCCAGAATAGCGTAATTGTGAAAAGAGTTGTATGGAAAATCCAGTTAGTTTTATAATGTAATTCAGTACATTTCATTACAACTGGTAATCTTGAGAGCAATGAGAGTGGAAAATACACCTGGAATGTTCAGAAAATATTTATACGCTGAAATGCTATTTAATAATATTTCGAACGTGGACTTATTTTGCGGAAAATAATGGAACAAGTTCGTTCCAGCTTAGGAGCTTCTGCCGTGCATTCGGGAGATGCCTGGTTCGAATCTCGACTGGTGAATCGACTGTCCTGAATTAAGGGGTTTTGTGCTTTTCCTTGGCATGTTTAAGTATCTTGATTTAGGGTATGACAACTTTCTGCCACTTCTGTCCAATTGATTTATTACCTTCCACTTGCCGGACGACGTGCCCCATGATTTAAATTACAACAATGTGATGTAACCTTTAAGTATAGCACAGACCAATAAGAATATTTGCACTACATTAAAGTAAAGGCAGCGTGCACCGTTAGAAAAATTTGAACCAAACCGAAATTTTCCCGACACAGTTCTAGTAAACTTTTCGTACTCAGTTCCATCACTTCCGCCTAATGGTCCGGGCGTTGTAACGTATGTTTGGCAGGAAGTCTGTTTTATGAGCTCCTCGACACAGGTTTTTCTTGGTTTCCCTTTGTCTATAAGCAAATGCTGAGATAGTTTCCAAGATTTCAAGTTGCCACTACATGCTTCTCAGGTAGCCCTCCAGACTTAAATTTATTAGTAACCAATTTCATATTTTTTATACATGTGAAATAACCACTGCCATCGGGTGACAACCCAATTGCAGTTAATAAATATTATTATTATTTTATATATATATATATAAAACGCCTAACGACATAACGAGAGGGCGAAAAGAGTAAAAGAAAAGATTGCCTGTTATGAGGTGAATGAATTTTGACGAGAATGATGGTGGTGTATTTGTACAAGAAAAACCAATTAATGGTCTTTAACAATATAACATTTAACACGTCTTGCCTGCAGAACAAATTATATAACTTCCACTGACGTTTAGTGTTTCCCCAAACAAAATCGCGACCAACTATTTGCAGATTTATGGATTCCTTCACCACTGACCCCGTGTTACTGGAGTCGCCCTGCCTCTAGTTTTCTGGCAGCAGTGTGTTATGTCCCCACCTTGAGCAAAGCACGCGCCGTCACGATGTCCAGAAACCGCAATAAACACGGTTTGTTATTGGAATCAAATCAGCGCAAATTCAATTTGTCGTCGAAACCGGGCTACTGACCTTTAAGGCAGATGATTTGTCTGGTATTAACTTCTAACACGCTATTATATTACCAGTATTATTGGTTAAGACATTGCGTTCATCCAGAATGGGACAACTCGTGGAGTTAATCAGTAACGTCATTCAAAGACAGGGAATTAATGCATACGTGACCAGCACTACGTACAGTACATGTCATGTTGCAGACCTATCATGCTATACTTCTGGTTGTATGAGAATGCCTGCATATTATTAGAAAGAGTTGGGTGAATTTTTTTAAATCGATATTTTCTTTATGGAATTAAAATAATTTTCATTTTATCGTTCAATTCGGTTATGTTTATCGTTCTAGATTATTAATGAAGGAAATATGTGATACAACTTTTATCATTCAGATTTTGTTGTTACCAGAAGAGGTGGAAACAAATTACCGTCGTAATTGTCATTCAGAACTCAAGTTTTATAATTTTCTTCACGAAATCTGTCAGTAATACTTGCATGATATGTCTACAACATGGTTGAAGGGTGATGTATGTGTGTGTGTGTGTGTGTGTGTGTGTGTGAGAGAGAGAGAGAGAGAGAGAGAGAGAGCGAACAGATTGAGCTTCCAAGAAAAGTGCCTGTAAGTCGGCAGCATAGGCCTGCACAATTGCAGGAGAAGTTGCCAACCCATCTAGGCGCATAAACACAACTGTTATACGGATAGGATGACGGTGGAAGAGCCTATCAAAAACTCTTGATAGTAGGTGAAAGGGCTGGTCGGTTTGTGCACAAGGTGAACATAAATGTATCGCGTGCTTAATTGAAATCAAATTTATTTTTGGAATCTTATGTATATTTATTTGGATGTAACTGCTAACCCCAGATTTATGTACTTCGTTAATTAAGAAGGCCAGAAATTACGTATAAGGGAACTGAGATAAGGCTATAAGTAGCTCCATTCTTAAATTCTGGCTCTAGGTGGAGGCGAGTGCTTAATTGCGTTACACTATTGCCTTAACTTTGGGAAAAGACCCAGAGTAACCTCTGACCAGGGGGTGGGAGTGTCCTGAAAATGGTGTGGAAATAACCGTGAAAGAAAATATTCGTCGGAAATCGATCACCGATTGCCTCGTCTTCCAGCTCATAGATCAATCTACAAAGAAATATAACTCAAATTGTACAGGGCCGGTATATGCTCATTTCAGCGATTACTATTTTGTAACGTGTGTAATTGGTATGTAAATGAATTGTTTACCTCACTGAATGCAGACAGGAGGTTTCTGCTCAGGCCACAAAGCACGAAATGACCCAGTTATATGTATACCTGTACACGTTAAAATATTAAGAAACAGCGTGTTAACGGGTTTTTCACAATGTTCTTCGCTATTGTTCCACTTTCTTTTTTATTAAGTAGAAAATAAGAAGGTAAATAACTTTACGTTATTGAGACTGGTCGATGTTGTTATTGAGGTTCTTGTAGTAAATATAACAAAATCTCAAATACCGTTCAATAACGGTTATGTCCTCATCCAGATATATTTTTTTATAACGTAATCTCAACACACATTCGACCTACTCTATGCGAGTAAGATCTTTCTGACTTTATCCTACAGTTAGTTTTAGATAAGAAGAAGGTAATCGGAAACATAACCAACCGTGAACCTTCGCCTTCATGTTGAGGTGTGGCCGCAGCTTCAGTTGGGACATCGGCGTCAGCAGCGTTCGGAATTAAGAAAGGAAGGTTAGAGTTTTGGGTGCTTCGGATTTCCTAGATTTCTTTCTGCCACTGCTCTTTATTACATACAGAAGCGGATTTTCAACAGCATTGCTGTTGTCTTTGGATGCTGCATTATTTTTCCCTTCGTTTGCTTTCTCTTAATCACCTTCAAACATCAGTTAACAGTCAAACCCGATAAAGTCCCCCCTTCCCCGGTCAACTAATCTCTTCTCTTTCATTTTGCCTTCCTAAATTTATTTTATTACATTATTAACTTGGAAAGCAAGTAATTTTATGACGATTCCGAAAATCTTTGATGAATGTTAAACTAAATTTATGAGGCCCCGCTTTCGAGTCAAATGACTGTGTGCTAATACTTCACACCTGATTAAAGTTCATGAGACTCTGAGTTCGAATCAAACAACTACAATGTGTGCAATGTTTGTGTATATACGTATATATAATGAGGATGAATATAGTACCAAGGCTGGTGCAGAGCACAAACCGCTGCAGTGAAAAGAATCTGGGGACTCGAAGGAAAATCGACAAACCTGCTATACAAATAGGTTTTTGAAAATACAAATACAGCGTAATCCCAGAGAGCCAATGATAATAAATATAAAATCCGCCTGTTTAGTGTAATGGATGATTTTGTTACGTTTAGTTTAGCTATATAAATTTAAGCTTTTAATTAGTGCCGTTTTATCGTTAAGCTTCATCGGTAGAAGTCAGAGATAGCAGTTACGAATGGGACCAGAAATTGCAGATACGCTTGGAACTCTGTTCTAATGTATGCATACGCAGTAGCAATGGCGTAATTGGTAATAGTTATGCACAGGAACAGAAGGCGACAGAAATATATGCACAATGCGGGAAATACGCAGCATTTTTAGGCGCGTTAGTCTAAATTGCAATAGCTTCGTCATGTCCATCCGTCTGTCCGCATGTATCAACGCGGCTCCTGCTGGAGCCACTGTCGTGGGGACTTGTTTCGCAAATTTGCAGAGAAATTACAAATTCTGTTAAAATGGGACAAAAATATTGGGCACGTTATATGAACACATGGATACGTTTTGATTGTTGACAGCAGTACGAAATATTTTGTAACTCGACAACAGAACAAGGGAACCCACTGTTGGCTTTTCGTGGCAAATCTCAACAGCTACATGTAGGTCGACAGTAAAAATGGAATGCATTTTTGCTATCCCGTAGCAACAATTGTTACGCCAAAGAGCTACTGTATTGTACGTACGTTGCTTATCTTGTTAAATGTTACATTAGATAATAAACACAGTTACTTTTGTCTTTAATCGGTTAAAGTATTACTAACTGTGTTAGTGAGAGTACATATTTCCCAGGAAATTATTCTTTGGAGACAAAGAAACATACACGTTCACAGAAATTCTTTTAATTCTAAAGGGTTTTATACTAATAACACCACGTTTAAGGGCGTCGTCGTCCCCAAAATAGCAGAACCAAACAAACCATTGATCTAGACTAAACGTGACAAGACTGTAACAGCGTTCGTAGGGGCTGCGTATGGGAATGTTAACTGACACGTGATTCTATTTCATCCGTAATAACATTTTACGTAAGACTGGCAGCCTTATAAGAGAAGATAGACCAATCAACTTTCAGGGTACTCCACAAACTTCTTATGTAACCGACGTCTCGACAGCGACGTCGAACACAAATGAAGAATCTTGTTAACGTTCCTCGTTAAGAGGACTTCCTCATAAAACCTCGTCTCACCCTAACAGCAGTGTGGGCGCCACGTGTACCGTACATTACACTCTCAGAATGATGTTTCCAATCCTAGCATAGCAAACTTGAAAGTCCACTCTCATGCTGCTTGTGGAAGAGAAGGTATAAATTAAACGGTCTGAGGTCGTCCTTATACTAATTACCTCTATAAACCGGAGTTCTCACGGAAGAACCAGATAGCCGATTTATCTAGTCAAGAAATTTATGGAAGCCGAGGGTTTATTGCCGTAAAGGTATCTAGTTATATACCGTCATAGTCGGGGCCGGAATAAGGGCCCGGCCAACCGGACAACTCCCCGGGGCGTCAACTTAAAAGGGGCGCTAAGGAGTCACTGGAATTATCGCAGGGTTCCACGGGCCAAAGAATTTTTCCGAAAATTATCCGCTGTTTATGCACACACCAAAACAAAGGTTGGTCAGCCCTGTCCCAGGCCGAAAAAAGTTTAAAGAATATTGTTTTGAAGGAGATTCAAATTATTAGCTTATCCGGGGTTCCAAATTATTAGCCTTACCTGGGCGCACACATGTTTCGGCCGGCCCTAGTCGTTACACAAAATTAGTGTGTGTTGGAATGGTATATTGTTAATAACACATCGCCGGTACACACTTTGGAATCAATGTATTCGAGAGAATAATCTTGTTGACAACAGAATTAAGCACCGCAATATCAAGACGCAGGACGTTTTGAGTTACAGCTCCACGCATTCTTCATTTCAGCAGTATATGGGTGTGAGTGGTCAGCTTCATGTCCCTGCTACCAGCTGCAAAGGCGAATACTTGGGCACCACTGACCGATCTGGACGAGGTAGAGACAAAGTATTTGCTTATATTGTTATTTAACCCTGTTAAACTGGTCATCCAGCCTTTGTCAAGTCACTTTTCTGACCTAAATATCCCAGCTCCATAATATTAAAATGAAGTTGAAGCAAATAAGCTGTAAAAGTGTGACCTGAATTTATACGGTAAGAGGAGGTCCACTGGCAGACTGGTGTGAGGGCAGCAATGCAAATCGACTGGGCAGCTAGTCGGCCAAGTTTTTTTTTAACATGACAGAATTATTAAGAACTCTATTATATGTTCCTTTTTTTTTTAAACTTTATCTGGTTAAATATTTATTTCTTTAGAAATTTACAGTAGACCTGCAGTGCTTTGGATTCATCCACATTACATTTCCGTAGGAAGCCCTACATATCGTGCCTAATTTCAAGCCGAATATTTCGCAGTAGTTCATAAAATAGTACATTTTTACGCTAACAGTTTCACTGTAGTGAGGCTATCAGTCCTTGTGTTATGTAATGACGCTCTCTGCATTTCGCAGGATCTTTTGTGTTTCATTTCATGACGCTGTCTCTGTTATATACTATAGGAAAACTGTAATTGTGCAGTGACCCTGAAAAGATGAATTTGAAAGTATTTTGAAGGAGGCGTTCATGGCATAATCAAGGTATTAAACCGGAGTTGGCAGAGACTGAGGAAAACGCAGATAAAAGTCAGTGAACAAACCCGGTATCAGGAGCCAAGATATGACCTGCCACCTCGTGAGAATTGGCACAGAAACCTGCCTGCTGTGTACTGCGACTGGAATGGGAGATGATAATGGATTTTGTGGAAGAAACGACTGGATTGCTGGTGCCGGTGCCGGTGGCCGTGCAGTCTAAGGGGTAAGACTGAAGCAACTTGATTGCTGGGATTACGGGATCAAATCCCGCTGAACCTATGGATGTTCGTCTCTTGTGCTTACTGTGTATTGTATAGGTAACAAACTCTTCGACGAGCTGATCACACTTTCAGATGATTCCTACCGGTTGCTCGAGCGCGCGTGTCTAAATGCGCGTGATATAAAAACCACAACACTGAGGCGACCCACGCCCGATTTGGGCTCTTGCGCCAGAGACCAGAAATGGTATGTTAACATTCACACATGTCAGTGAAGTGATGGAGCGAAACAACGATAAATATAAGTAATAATATTATTTTATGTGGCCGAGATTCGAGGTAGCTGCTGACGAAACGCAAGTCCAGACTTTGCCACTACATCAATATTCTCGGTATAAATGAAGCGACGTGATATGAATTCATTGCATGCAGCATCATTTTAAGGTCACAGAGGTCAGGTAATTTTATTTTGCAAGATATTTATAATCCGCTAATATCTCTGAAATCCACACTCTGAATATATTTGAGTCTCTTATAATGTAAAGACAATATCCTCTTATAACTAAGGCCGTGGATAGGAGTCCTACGGTTGGAGTAGGTGACTGCGGTCCACGCTTCCCATACTTTGTCGTTTACTCTATTCCCTCCAGCCCACGTGGTCTGCGACGACCAACCGAAAGCTTTTTCTCGAGTGAAGGTTGCCATGGGGTTATATTTGCATGCAAGAAAAATAAATCGCTGGAGGCTTTGGAAAGCAAGATGGAGGGAGAGTGATAGCCTGAGGGAGACGTAAATGTGGTCGATCAATGTGATCTTTTGCTCTGGTTTCAGTAAAAGATAAAGTTGCAGTTGTGTACGTCTCGAAGTAATATATGTGAATGGAAGTATTGTTAAATTCATTTTTAGCCTCGACACTAGATGGCGATGAATCGCTAGACGTACGTTCCTACACCTTTACTCCTTTACCCATTGAACAGAATGCTGGGTGGGTCTCAGCCAGTCAGGACACTTACGTGAAGAAGAAGAAGATCTCTTGTCCCTGTCAGAAATTTAGCTGAAATCCATCGGTTGTGAACTCCGTAGCTTAGTCTCTGTTCTCACTATATCATTCCGCCTCTTCTGGCTCTATTAGGTACTTTATCAGCATCAAGGATCATGCACCATTTATCTTAAAGCATTAAAATGTGATTAAACGCTAAACTGCTTAATGTTAAGCAAACGTGCGTAGGGTGCAACAAATGTCGCAGTGTTTAGCGATGTGCAAGGCACTAAAATTTTGTGACGTTTATAGCCTCGTGATCAGTATATCGCGTGACGTAAATACACCAAGCTCAACATTCAATTCGAAACACAGCGCACAAACTATGTTCATTGTTTTCGGCCCATATGAAAATAAGCATGAATCATTTCCTTAAACAACACTACCTGACTTAATTTTGTAACAAGGGTAGGTAGGATTTGGAGTTTTCGGATATAAGAATCGAAATTGCAAATATTAAATACTTAATATTAAATGAGCATTTTCCATTCTATAATGACTATAATTTATGTTAAATTGGCACATCATTTCTTGAATCCAAAGTATTAAATAAATAATTTGATTAGGCATACTTATAAGATTCAATTTGCCATTATAAAGTTTTGCAATAAAAATATAGTCTATTTAATTTGAAATTGTTACGGACAAGTAGAAAAACTTAAATGCCACTGCACAGTGATTACCATTTGCTGGTACCTATAAGGATATTTTTTTGAGGTGGAAGTAGTCTTTCTCAGTATAGATTTGCTGTACATCGATAACAACGATTTGATCACTCTTGCTTGAATTTAAATGTTGCGACCGTTTACTCGATATCTATAGCACATGTGGTCCGAGTCGCTGGTTGTCTGTCACTGTATAGGCACATTGCTTTAGGTGCTGCAGTAATTTTTACGTAGTGGTTGCGAGTTTTGAAGAATATCGACATTACTTTTCTACTGAGCAGTTTCTTTTTCTTTGATAGGAAATTAGAATTTAATTTACCCACAGGCTAATGCTTATTACATCGGACCTCCAGGTTTCTCCAGAATTCTTTTAAACACCGGCTTAATTACATGTCTTCATAACCCATAAGAACGACATTCTAAATACGGAGTCGATAGGCAAAGACAGGGCGTGCCTCTGTTTTGACAAGTTTAAGAACGTTTCGAATATTGCTTCTATTACATAAACATAGAAAATACAGCGTGTCTGTTGTAACGGCAGAGTTTCAGAAAACGAACAAATGGGTTTTTATCTATTTTCTTTTATTGTCTGCTGCAGATAACGGATGATGTGATTGCACAATGAAGACTTGCCTATTCTGTAGCTAGAACAGAGACAGAGAATGCCACATAATCTGCTCATGAGAGCAACTAGCAGCCTGGGCACACAGCAACTTTATATGTACATCATTACTGCACAGATGTATGGGCGTAGTGCGAGATAAGCCGATCAGACAGTGCATTGTTGGAGAGCTGATTTGAGTTTCGTTTTAGTGTGGATGTACGTCTGTGTTGGCGGCGCGTGCAATGTTGTGCTGTATATGCCTATTGGAAATGGCTGCCATTTACTATGCCATGTCGTCCTGTGTGTGGGATCACAAGACCCAGTAGAAATAAATAAAACACTGGGAAAATGTCATTCTACCGTAACTACACCTCTAACGAAATCCCTGGATTCACAATCGTGTATTGAAATTTGTTTGTTTTTGGTGCAACAGCCCCCAAAGCGCCAGGGCCTCCTCATTCACGAGGTTTCTAGATCACACACAACGACACACCACAGTCGGTAGGACTCCTCTCGAGGAGTGATCAGCTCGTCGCAGAGATCTCTACCTGACAACACACACAAAACTCACAACAGACAAAAGTCCATGCCCCTGGTGGGATTCGAACCCACAATCTCAGCAGGCGAGCAGCCGCAGACCTACGCCTTAGACCGCGCGACCACTGGGACCAGCATGGATAGAAATTACCATTTGTAATACTAATTACATACAAGTTTACTTGCCTATAAAGGCGCTGTAATGGGAGTCATATTAGATTTCTTCTGATTCGGATGTGCAGAATGAAGTCATGCCACAATGCAGGTGGTTAAACATTTGCTCCTTATTCCGAAGCCTTGGGTTTAATTCCAGGTGAATTGATATATGGTGGTGAACGAAGTGGCAGTGGAGCAGGTTTCTCTCCGGGTTCTTTCGGCTTTTCCCTGTTAGTGACCATTTCACCATTGTCCCGTGCTCATATGTCACTGTCCCTTGACGTGTGCGATGTGTATGACCAGGCAGCACATTATCACAGATTTGGTTTTTAAGTGGGGGTTTGTTCTCTGGCTCCGGCACGTGGGTCGTCACAGAGAGAGGAAATTCAGTTTAGTTTCTAGAACTAAACAAGCCGGAAGGGTTAATCTGAAAAAACCGAAGAAGAAGAAGAAGAAGAAGAAGAAGAAGAAGGAGGAGGAGGAGGAAGAGGAGGAGGAGAAAAAAGGTTTTATATTTCTTTTTCTTAGTACGGTTCTACAACTCTTAGTGCAGAGTTTTGGCCTTCCCAGCCACTTCCTTCCACCTTCTATCCTGGATAACAGTCTTCCAGTTTGGCACTTTTAACCTCTGTACATCTTTTTAACATCATCCTCCCAGCGTATCTTTGGTCTACCCATTGGCCTCTTTGAAATTGATTTCCAGGCTTGTATTGCTTTGACCATTCTTGTTTCTTGCATTTTTTCAGTATGACCATACCATCCTAAACTTTGCACTCTGGCAAAGTTTATTATGTTCTTAGGTTTCATTAGTTTATCCAGTTCCTGATTAGTTTTTATTCTCCAGGATCCATTTTCATAGGTTGGGCCAAATATTTTCCTAAAAAATTTCCTTTCAAAAACCATTAGTCTAGTGGTTATTGTTTGGTTTTATATTTAGCAAATGTAATTTTTTGCAGCACGAATCTCGACTGTATTTTTTTCCGAGCACTGGCAACTGCAGTAATGATCACTGTGGTGCCAGTAATTGTAAATTAGACTTTAAAACCCGCGCACAAACACGTTTCTTAACGTAAATGAATACGAAATGAAGCACAGATGAAGTTGTGAATGTTGTATTCTTTCTTTTGGGTGATCCCGCGGCGTCTGAATTTTACGTGCCGACGTTTCAGAACACTCTGTCCTTTCAGCTTCACGACCTATGAAGATGGAACAGAGTATTCCGAAACGACGGCACATAAAATTCAAGCCCCGGGGAATCACCCAAAAGAAAGACTACAACAGAAAAAGTTGAGCTGCAATTAGGTGGTATGACACTTTTTTCGTGGTGTTCCTCAGTTTCACCATAAAACTGGCGTGATAAATTGAATTGAAATAGGCCACGATTGCCTTCTTCGAAGTCTTATTTTGAGCTTATAATCCTATATATTGGCACTCTGTGTCTCGAATGATCGTTTATGGTGCTACACAGAGAGTCAACATATAGAAGTTTGCCAATCGATTAAACTTGAAGACATTTCACTACGTAACGATGCTTGGATGCAGCAGAATGTAATAACTGCCATGTATTATAATAATTTTAAACTAGTTTTTATACGAAACCATACATTTATTTTTGGACGTTTTGCTGACCGTGCATCTCAGTATATTTATCTCAGTAATTAACCAACTTGATGCACAAAATTTTTGTTTTACAATAAGTTTATTTCATGCCTCTACATGTTTCGAACACATGTGCTCA
>Ga0123355_10013247_pt1 | contig 12817 bp, 12 predicted proteins | sample TergutEmb28metaG_3_FD_89872 | JGI IMG/M metagenome (GOLD analysis project Ga0123355, IMG submission 89872) | Embiratermes neotenicus P1 segment gut microbial communities from Petit-Saut dam, French Guiana - Emb289 P1 | ecosystem: Host-associated > Arthropoda: Insects > Digestive system > Gut ...
AGTTGCGCCTTTTGCCAATGTGGAAAATTCTTCAACTCCGATGATGAAATTTGAAAAAGCCTTTCCGTTTCCGTATTTTTCTGCGGTGTATTCCAACGCTCGCAAATGCGTGTCGCGACCGGTGATGTTGATTTTTCCGGGCGTGATTTCGCTTGCCAACGCCAAATCCCAAACTTCGATACTGCACGCAATGCGACTCGCACCGAGTTCAAAATAACGGTCGATTAACGCCAAATCCGTTGGCGGTGTGATATACAAAAGCGTTTCGCCCGATGGCTGCTGTTTCAATTCGGAAATCGCAGTCAGATACTGCGTGATGTACTCCGATTCACGCAATCCGTCGAATGTTGAGCCACCCGTAATTTGCACATTGCTGATATTTTCATTTTCGAGCGCGTATTGCACAATTTCTGCAACATCTTGTGATGGAACGGCTTTCGGAAGCGTTTTTCCTTTTTTTGCGCTCGCTTCAAAATTTCCGCCCGAAAAACAGAATTGACACGACTGACCGCTCGCCGCATACTCGCAAGTCCAAAGACACTGAAATGCAACCCAATCCACGCCTTGCAACACAGCATTTCCAACAAAAGGAAGTTCGCCGATGGTTTTTTGGCGATAAAAATCCGTTGCGGGCGGAAAATTTATCGTGTCAATTTCCGCATCATTATAATATAGTATTGTATCATCGCCTTTCATTCGCAACGAAAAAGGCGTTGCCAAATCTGCCGAATATTTCAGCAAACGAATATTGTCCCAATTAAAAATATTAGAAAGATGACGAATATGAAAACTCGTATCGGTCAATTGCACAATTGTTCCATCGCTCAACAGCAGACAGTTGCAACAAAGCGGACTTTTGCTCAAACGCGAAATTTCGGCGTGATGCTGATATACCGAATTATCAACCTTAACTCCACGACTGATTATCAAACATTTGAGTTCGATAGAATCAATCTGATTTCCGTCTATTGTATATTTGTTCATCTGCTACTCAGGTTATTTTGTTTTTAAATCCGGTGAAAATCAGGTTTTCAATCCATAATTCCGCAATCTTGTAATTCTGCCAATTTAATCATCTTGCTGTTCGTTATTCGGCGAACGGCAAACTCAACTTCTTGTAAATCAATCACAAAGATAAAAATTGTTTGCGAGATGAAAAATTTTGTTGTAATTTTACAGACTATTTTATTGATTTTTTTGAAATGAAAGACAATTATCCGAAACGCGAGGAACAGTTGGCGCAGTTTGCCAAAGCAATGGGACATCCTGCTCGCATTGCAATATTGAAGTTTTTGGCATCGCAAAATTGCTGTTTTTTCGGCGAAATTCATAAAATTTTGCCGATTTCAAAAGCCACCGTATCACAACATCTTACAATATTGAAAAATTCGGGATTAATACAAGGCGAAATTTTCCCGCCAAAAGTAAAATACTGCATTAATCCCGAAAATTGGCAATTGGCGAAAGAATTATTCAGCGAATTGTTGGATATTTATATTCGGGAAAGAAGCTGTTAAATCTGAAGTTCTGTCATTTTCTGTCTCATAAGTATTAGGTTTGTGTCATTTTAAGAGGATATGAAAAAAAATCATCTAAAAAAGTTGACACATCGGCTTGCCTTCATTTCTTCCTCTTTATTTGAGCATTTTCTTTTTTTTTCGTTCCTGAAAATGCCTTGCAGGGACTTAAATCCTGCAGTACTTTTGCAGGCGAAAAACAGAATTTGAAAATCTTAGTGTCGAAAAAAATAAACAAAAAATCAAATTTATTGATACAAGAGTTTAACGACACAACAAAGGAAACAAGATACTTTTGCATTGTTTTCAGAAGCTGCTCGAAAACTGTTTTAATTTAAAACAAAAAAATCACACTCATGGATAATCACGCACAATTAGAAGAAATCACAGGCAGTATAAACATGGGGCAAATGATACAAAAAGCCCTGAAAGAACAAAAAATATCAATTAGTAGTTTTGCCGGAACAATACATTGTAGTCGCGCAAATGTTTACAGTATTTTTAAAAGAAAATCGATAGATTTTGAAAGATTAAAACAAATAACCAAAGTGTTGGGTCTTGATGTTTCTGATTTTATCGCAGTGGAAAAAAGAGAGTCGAACAAGTACATTGTTGTAATGGAAGTGGATAGTGAAGATTTGAAACAGATATTGAACGATTACAAATTGACTTACATAAAACATTGGAAAATCAAGTGAATTACAGTTGAGCAAAACCAATTGTTCTTTCTAAAAAATAAAAATCGTTTTTGTGTTTTTAAAACTACGCAGTAACGGTTTTTTCTAACAAAACGAAATTCGTTTGGTAGAATTTTCTGACAACCGGATTTTGTTATTTTGTTTCATAATTGTGGTTGTAAGGAGTGAGCGGGATGCCCGCTCCTTGCTTTTTTTAAAGAACAGGAATAAAACTTGTAAGTGCAAAATCCTCTTTTCGAGTCATTTCGGTGCGCTCATCGGGTGTTTGGTCGTTTTGTCCGCAAAGGTGCAAAATACCGTGAATGATAACTCGATGTAATTCTTTTTCAAAACTTTCGCCGAATTTTTCCGCATTCGACTTTACGGTATCAATGCTGATAAAAATATCGCCCGAAATAATATCGCGTTCGCTGTAATCGAACGTGATAATATCGGTGTAATAATCGTGCTGTAAATATTCATTGTTGATTTTCAAAATGCAATCGTCGGAACAAAAAATGTATGCAATTTCGCCGATTTTTTTGTTGTACGTTTGCGCAATGGATTTTATCCAACGCGTAGTTTCGCGTCGGGAAATGTTGGGGAAATTGGTGTTTTGGGTTTGATAGGTTATCATAATTTTTGCGTTTATATTGTGTGGTAACAATCCGTTTCCCATTTCAGCGGGTTATTTTTGATATATTCGGCGATGTGCGCGTGCGCGTTTCGGTCGCGAATAATGTGTTCGTGGTAATTGCGTTGCCAAATGGGAAAACCGATTTGTCGCGAAACGGCGGATTTGTATCCGCGCACAATCGCACCAACGGTTTGCGACGGCGACCGTAGGGGCGAATTGCATTCGCCCTTTTCATTGTGTTTTTTATTTGGGCGAATTTCATCAGGGCGAATGCAATTCGCCCCTACGGCGGGCAATGCAACGTTTTCGGTAATTTCGACAATGGCGTGAAAATGGTTTGGCATTACAACAAATTGGTGTAATTGAACATTTTTCCGCAATTCCGATGTTTTTATCCATTCGTTTTTCGTAATTTCCCCATATTCATTCAACACCATTTTCCCATCAACAACATCGCCAAACAAATTCAATCCATTTTGCACGCATATCGTTACAAAATACAATCCTGCCTGCGAATAATCGTATCCTTTCAAACGAATGCTACGGCGATGATGGATTTTGGGGTTGAAAGGCATAATTTTACGGTGTGGGCGGATTTTCCATTATTTCTGTCAATTCTTTTTCTGTTTTATTTTCAAAAGCCGTGCCTTTGAAATTTGTTTTTTTGTTCCAAAAAGTGTTAGAAAAATAGCCTCTATCTGCCATAATGTTTGCCCAACTAAAATCAGTATCTTGTAAGTTTGCCTCAAAAAAAACAGCCCTTTGTAAGTTTGCTTCATAAAAAACAGCACCTTGTAATTGTGCGCGACTAAACTCTGCAAATTGTAGTTGTGCACCACGAAAAACTGCTTTTTGTAGTTTTGCATCAGAAAAATCCATTTTTACCAATACCGTCCCTGACAAATCAGTTGGATATTTAGCATATATTTTACAAGTGCTATCTCTAAATAGTTTGTCAATAATTGTTTGCAACACAATCCTATTTTTTTCATTATTATGTGCTTCTTCAATAATTGGCTTTCTAAATTTATCAAATAATTTATGTCCATCTTCATCTTTCTTATATTCTATCACGGAATTATCTTTAATAAATGCAATCAAAATTTCTTTTATCACTTTCACATAATCTTGTTGGTCTTTTGTTTGTGATGCTTCTACTGCAATTTGATGTAAAGCGTGAATTCCTGAAAGTTCGGCACTTGTGTTTCCTGCGGCTAAAAGTGTGGCGGCATCTTTAAATCGTGTATCAAGCTGTCCTTTGGCTACAAGATTATTATTTCGATTTTGTTCTTTTACCCGTTTGTAAATGAAAAAAGCATTAACCGCTAATAGAATACCGCCAATAAATGCACCGATATATTTTAGAGTTTCGGCTATTGTTATTTTTTGTCCAAAAAAACATTCGTTCCAAATAAAAGGAACAAAACATAATCCTACAACAATTATTGCGAGAATTATATATAAGCAGTTTTTTATCCAAGTTTTCATAAACAATCATTCCAATCAAAAAAATCACAGTTCAGACAACTACCCAAAAAACAAATACGCCACAAAAATCGCACAAACGATACTCGCCAAATCAGCCAAAAGTGCGTATGGAATAGTGTAACGACTGTTTTTTATGCCGATTGAGCCGAGATAAACGGCTACGATATAGAAAGTTGTGTCGGTTGCGCCTTGCAAAATTCCCGACAATCGACCGGCGAAAGAATCTGCGCCGAATGTGTTCATCGCATCAACCATCATTCCGCGCGCGCCGCTTCCACTGAGTGGTTTCATTAGCGCGGTCGGCATTCCGTCAACCCAGCGCGCGTCGAAACCGAGATAAGTAACGCCGTATTTTAATCCATCAATCACATAATCGAGCGTTCCCGAAGCGCGAAACATTCCGACGGCAACCAAAATCGCTATCAGAAAAGGAACGATGCGAATTGCCGTATTAAATCCTTCTTTTGCGCCTTCGATAAAAGCATCATACACATTCACTTTTTTGCGAATTCCGCCGAGCATAAACAAAATGATGACCGAAAAAAGAATTATGCTCGCCGCAACACTCGAAATTGCTTGCACTTGGTCTTGTTCCATTCGGTTGAACATCAGCAACATTCCTGTAATCAACAACGCCAACATTCCGAAAGTACCGAGAATTACGCCATCGATTTTAATCCGCTGTTTGAGACAAACCGCCAACACACCAACCATCGTCGAAGTAAAAGTAGCAATCATTATCGGAATAAAAACGTCGGCAGGATTTGTCGCGCCGGCGGTTGCTCGAAGTGCCATAATCGAAACGGGAATGAGCGTCAATCCCGAAGCATTCAGCACCAGAAACATAATCATCGAATTGGAGGCTTTTTCTTTGTCGGGATTGATTTCCTGCAATTCTTTCATCGCTTGCAATCCTGCCGGAGTTGCGGCATTGTCCAAGCCTAACATATTGGCAGAGAGGTTTAAAAGAATTGAGCCGGAAGCTGGATGACCTTTCGGAATATCGGGGAAAAGTCGGCGGAAAAGCGGATTTACCACGCGCGCAAAAATTTGTATCATTCCGCCTTTTTCGCCGATTTTCATAATTCCCATCCAAAGCGCGAGAATGCCCGTCAATCCGAGCGAAATATTAAAACCTGTTCGCGCCGAGTCGAAAGTGGAATTCATTATGTCGGTAAACACTTGCGAATTGCCGAAAAACACCAGCTGCACCAACGCCACAACAAACGCAGCAAAAATAAATACTATCCAAATGTAATTTAAAACCATAAAGTTTAGTTTATTAGTTTATGGGTTGAGAGGTTTATTAGTTTATCAACCATAAACTAATAAACCTCTCAACCGGCACGCGATTACGGTCTATATCCCGAATTTTCCAACAATTCCTGATATTCGGTTGTGTTTACCAAATCGCGCAATGTAGCGTGTTGATTTCGTTGCATATAACTTCGCACAATTTGCCAGCCAATCCAAGTTCCGATTCGTCCCGGCGAATCGGGCGAAATTCGATTTGTAAACGGTGCCTCGTTCACATATTGCCCAATCGTAAATCTGTCTGTCGAAAATAAATCTTTTTGGTCAATCATTGCCGCCCAAATATTTCGCTCGTATCGTCTGCTCCAACGGATTTGTTCGGTGCTGTAACCAATCAAAAATTCGTCTTTCACATCGGGCATAAAAATCGAAAGCAGATACATCACTTTTCCTCTGTGAAGCATATTGTCAATCAGTCTGTTATGCGAACTTCGCATCGGAAACGAGCGAAAAAGTAATGCCGAAATCAAATCGGGCGCAATGTTTTCGCGATTCATATTGATAAGCATATATCGATATGTAATTTGCTGATAAAGAGGAAAGTCTGAGCCGAGATATTTGTCCGCGCCCATTGCAATAATATTGTCTGCCATTATGATAGACATATTAAATCCCGAAACAAAAAAGTAAATTTCGGGCAATACTATTTCGGGAAAATAATAACGAATGTAAGTGTAAGCCGTTGAAAACAAGCGTTCAATATCGCTCACATCGGCAAACTGCTCTAAAACCGCTTGATTTACACCGGAAAATTCATCATCGGATAAAAACTCTCTTATGTACTCGACAACGCGAAGCGTATCGCTTGGGTCGATAAACAAAATATTGGATATGAAAACAGGGAAAAAATCGGGAAATTCCTCGTACAATCTCACGATTTCATCGTGCATTTTGCTTGTATCGAGCGAAATCAAAGCCTTGTCGAAACGATTGATATTTACTTCAACGCGATGTTTATCCACATCAATAGCGAAACGATTTCTTTGTTTGCAACCTGTCAAAAAAAACACGAAAACGCATAAAAGGGCGAATGCACGAAAGGGCGAAAGGTTGAAAGGGCGAATGCACGAAAGGGCGAAAGCACATTTTTTCTGAATATTCAAAATTAAATTTCCAAAAACTATTTTTTTACACATAATTTTTCCATTTAAAAATTTATACTTTTATTTTTTTGCCCTTTCACCCTTTCGTGCCTTCGTCCTTTCGCGCAAAAAAACTACCGTTTTTTTGTTCGTTGTTGCATTGCTTTTTGCTGTTCGCGTTGCATTTTTTCAAGACGTTCCATAAAACTTGGTTTTTTCTTTGGGTCGTCTTTTTTCAACTTGCTTTTGGCGCGCAGTTCGGCAAGCAATTTTTCATCATCTATCATTGCTCGCGTAATGTAAGTTTGACCTGCCGTAAACAAATTTGAAAGGAAATAATAATAAGTCAATCCTGCCGGAAAACTGTTCAAAAAGAAAAACAGCATAATCGGCATAAAATTCATCATCATTTTCATCATTTTCATTTGCTCGCCACCCATTGCCGCACCTTGCGTTGCAGGGTTGAGTTTTTGCATCAAGAAAGTGGTAATCGCCATCAGCAAACAAAACAAACTGATATGATTGCCAAGTAGATTGGAAATGAGCGGAATTTGCGTATTCCAACTAAGTATGGCATCGTAAGTAGAAAGGTCGCTTGCCCAAAGGAAACTTGCTTGGCGAAGTTCAATCGCTGTTGGGAAAAACCAGAACATCGAAATCAAAAACGGCATTTGTATCAACATCGGTAAGCAACCGCTCATCGGACTGACGCCCATTTTGCTGTAAAGTTTCATCGTAGCTTGCTGACGTTCAGCCGGTTTGTCAGCCGGGATTTTTTCGTTGATTTCGTCAATTTCGGGTTTCAGTACGCGCATTTTTGCGCCCGACATAAACGATTTGTGAGAAAGCGGCGCAAGAACAATTCTGATTACCAATGTCATAAGCAGAATAACAAGTCCCATATTTGCGGTAAAGCCACCGAAAAAGTTGAACATCGGAATAATGAGAAATCTGTTGATAAAACCAAACCAGCCGAGCGGAATTATTTTGCGGAGAAATAATCTGTCTTCGGGCGCAACACCTTTGTCGTAACTCGCCAATGTTTGATGATGATTTGGTCCGAGAAACATTCTGAAATTTGTCGGTGTACTGTTCATTACATCAAACGGAATAACCATATCTGCCGAATAAGATTTGAGAAACGGAGTATTATCCGACTCAACAACGCTTCTCAAATTTGCGCTGAGAATTGCATCGTCGGCAATGAGAATACTGCTGAAAAACTGTCCTTTGAAAGCAATCCAACTAATTCGGGTGGTCAGTCTGACATCATCGTCTCGGCGTTCGCTCATCGTTTCAACGCTTGTATCGTTCGCAAAACGGTAAGTTAATCTTGTGTAACGTGCTTCAAACCGGCGACCTCTTTCCTGCTGGCGCATTCGCGAAGCCCATTGCATTTCGAGCGAATTTGTGCCAACCGGAATGGCTTTGCCCATATTGTGCGGAACGAGGCTGAAACTCATCATATAATCGTCTGCCGGCAGGGTATAAACAAAATCAATGTGCGCATCCTCAGTTGTTCTGAGTCGAAGGATTAGCGTTTGGTTTCCGTTTTCATCCGTCATAACGGGCGAAGCGGGAGCAAAATACATATCTCTTGTGTGAATAATCCGATTGTTGTTTGTCAGCATCGCGAAGTTCATCAAACTTTCGTCGCCGTCAAACAAATACAATGGTTGTCCGTCGTGCGTGCGGAAATTTTTCAATTCGGCAGAATAAATCCGTCCGCCTTTTGAACTTAATCTTACGCGAAGTCTTTCGTTTTCGAGAGTGAAAAATTTCTCCTCGCCGGCAGCCGAAACACTGAAAGCACCGAAAGCATCAGCCATCCGCGCTTGAATTTCCTCGTCGGCAACCTCATTTTCTTGCTGTTCAAATTCAACGGCAGCCAAAGCGGCGTTTGCTTCGCGCTGAGCCGTTTCGCGCTCCATTCTCTCTTGATGTTCAATTCGTCTTTGCTCATTTAGTTCGCGCTGACGTGCGATTTCCTCCTCCGAAGGTCGGTTTAATAACGAAAAGCCGATGATTATTCCGGCTATCAGCACAAAGCCGATGATTGTATTTCTATCCATATTTTAGTTTGTTAGTTACGAGTTACAAGTTACAAGGCATTTTCTGGTAACTTGTAACTTCTTATCTATATTGCTTCATTATTTTCTCTTTGTTGATATTGCGGTGCGTGAAATCCAATCGGATTACGCGGTTTTTCTAATTGTTTTTTTGCTTCTGCCAATTCTGTAAGTGCTTGATACACTTCGCTGAACTGCAAATTGGTTTCGAGCATAAAATTTTCCAATTTCTGATTTAGTTCTGCATATCCCAAAGCGTATTGGCGTAAAAAGACAAACGCACGCATAATCACAATATTCATTTCTATTGCAATATCGCTGTTGAGCAAGCCCGAAAGCATCGCAACGCCTTGTTCTGTGAATGCAAAAGGCAGTTTTCGAGTTCCACCTCTGTTTGATGTCACAATTTGTGATATCAAACTGTCAAATTCACTACTTGTCAGTTGAAACATAAAATCGGGCGGAAAACGTTTTATGTTACGTTTAACCGACTGGTTCAGTCGTCTTGTTTCAACTTGGTACATTTCTGCCAAATCGAAGTCCAACATCACTCTGTAACCTCTTATCTCGTATATTTTGTTTTGAATGATTGCTAATTCCATTCGTTATTTTTATCCTAATTTGATGTCGCAATTTGCGACATCAAGATTTTTCGTAATTTGCGACATCAACCTATCGCCGCTTTCACAAAACTGATAAAAAGCGGATGCGGATTTACTACCGTACTGCTGTATTCGGGATGAAACTGAACACCGATATACCATCTGTTCGGCGTGTATTCTATCACTTCTACCAAATTCAATTCCTCGTTCAGTCCGCTACACTTCATTCCGTTTTTTTCAAATTCCTCTTTGTACGCGTTGTTAAATTTAAAACGATGGCGATGGCGTTCGCTGATATTTTCTTTTTGGTAAATTTCAAAAACTTTGCTGTTTTTGTCCAATTTACATTTGTGCGCGCCAAGTCGCATACTTCCGCCCAAATCCAGAATATTTTTTTGTTCATCGATAAAATCAACTATTTTGTGAGCAGTTTTTGCGTTGATTTCCGTGCTGTTTGCATCGGTGTAACCAAGCAGATTGCGGGCAAATTCGATACTCATTGCGTGCATTCCGAAGCAAATTCCGAAACAAGGAATATCATTTTCGCGTGCGTATTTCAACGCTTCCAACTTTCCTTCCATTCCGCGCTCGCCAAATCCGGGAGCGACCAAAATTCCGTCGCATTTTCCTAATTTTTCGGCAGCGTTTTTATCCGATAAATCGTCAGATAAAATCAAATCCAACTTTAATTTTCTGTCGTTATACGCGCTTGCTTGCAACAGCGACTCGATAATTGACTTGTATGCATCGGGCAGTTCCACGTACTTTCCCACCAATCCGATACGAACTTCTTGGGTTGCATTTTCGAGTTTTTCGACAAATTTTGTCCAGTTTTCCATCTCAGCAGGCTGAATTTTATCCAAGTCGAAACCCATTTTGGTCAAAACCACTTCATCGAGTTTTTCCTTTTGCATATTCAGCGGAACGCGGTAAATGGTTGACACATCGATAGATTGCAACACTGCGTTCGATTCTACGTTACAAAATCGAGCCACTTTGTCGCGCAACTCTTGCGGAATTTCGTGTTCGGTTCGCAAAATAAGAATATCGGCTTGAACGCCTTGTTCTTGCAGCAATTTTACCGAATGCTGCGTTGGTTTTGTTTTCAACTCTTTGGCTGCCGCCACATAAGGAACGTATGTGAGATGGATTATCAGGCTGTTTTTACCCAATTCCCATTTGAGTTGGCGCACGGTTTCGATGTACGGAAGCGACTCGATATCGCCAACCGTTCCGCCGATTTCGGTAATCACAAAATCCAACTCGCCGCTTGCACCAAGTTGTTTGATGTTATGCTTAATTTCGTCAGTAATGTGCGGAATTACTTGAACGGTTTTGCCCAATAAATCTTTGCCTTCTCGTTCTTTGTTAATCACGTTTTGGTAAATCCGACCGGTTGTGATATTGTTTACTTTGCCGGTTTCGATGTTCAAAAACCGCTCGTAATGTCCCAAATCGAGGTCGGCTTCGTGTCCATCAACCGTAACATAGCATTCGCCGTGTTCGAGCGGACTGAGCGTACCGGAATCGACATTGATATACGGGTCTAATTTTTGGTTGGTAACTTTAAAACCTCTGGCTTGCAACAGTTTACCAAGCGATGCGGCAATAATTCCTTTTCCGAGCGAGGAAGTTACTCCGCCCGTAACGAAAATGTACTTTGTATCTTTCACTTTGCAGTTCCTTAAAATAAATTTTAAGTTTGCAAATTTCGGAAAAAAAAATGGATAAGTAAAATTTAATTTTCGTCTTTTGTAATCGTTTTCGAGTAAGTTGCTGCCGCTTCAACGAATTGGGGAATTTTATGCGGTTCGGTTTCAAACAAAGTTCCTATCACAACAATGTCTGCGCCGGCTTCAAAACATTGGAGCATTTGGTCTGTTTCGGTAATTCCTCCGCCAACAATCAAGGGAACTTCAATATTATCGCTTGTGTGTTTGATAAGCGGTGCAGGAACAGGATTTGACGCGCCGCTTCCTGCTTCGAGATAAATCGCGTGCATTCCCAAAAGTTCGCCCGCAGTTGCCGTAGCGAGTGCAATATCTTGTTTGTCGGACGGAATTGGAAGTGTGTTTGAAATGTATTCTACCGCGCTTCTTTTTTCGCCTTCTATCAAAATGTAACCTGTCGGAATAACTTCGATGCCCGATTGTTTTATCGTCATAGCAGATTGAACTTGCTGTCCGATTAAATAATCGGGATTTCTGCCTGAGATGAGCGACAAAAAAAGTATGGCATCGGCATTGGGCGCAAATTGACTTGTGTTTCCGGGAAATAAAATGATGTCTGCCGTTGTTTCCTCTTTGAGAACCTCAACCAACAATTCGGTCGATTTTGAGGTAAGACTTCCGCCTACGAAAATAAAATCGGGCGTATTTGTTTTCAAAGCCGCAACGGTATTTGCCAGCAACGCGCCTTTGCACTTGTCAGGGTCAATAAGTACCGCCAACATTTTTTTGTTCAATTCTCGATTTAATAAAATCGTTCTAAAAACTTTTTTCATAAGAAATTTAGTTTTCAGTTTTCAGTTTTCAGTTTTCAGCCTTCAAAACTTAATCTGGCAACTGATAACTGACAACTGATAACTCTCATTCAACACAATAGACCAATACATAGTCTAGATTTTGGTAATAATTTAATGTATATAATTTTCCGCTTACAAGATGTTTTGCGGTCAATTCGCCGTTTTCATTTTCTGCATCAAACGGAAAAATTTGTAATTGATTGGCAAAATCAACAGCCGTTTTGCCGATTATTTTATATAATGCTTCTTTTGCCGACCACACTATTTGCAATTGGTTTGCATTTGTTCCAAATGCTTTTTGTTCTGTTTCGTTCAAAAAACGTTTGTAAAGTTTCGGAATTTTGTCCGACCAGCATTCAATATCAATGCCGATTTGCCGACTTGGATGAGCGGCTACCGCAACCCAATTTTTACTGTGCGAAATGCTGATATTATAACGATTTTCAGTCAAAAAAGGCTTTCCATCGTCGGTATAAAAAATATAAAATTCCTCGTTCAACAGCTTTTTCAATGCCACGCGAACAGCCAAAAATTCCAATTTGCGCTTGTCGGTTTTGATTTTCCGAAAATCGACAAGTGTATCGGGATGTTCAATCTCTTGCAATAATTCATCGATACTTTCTGAATTCAGAATTTTGAATTCTAAATTCAGAATTTTGAATTTTGAATTTTGAATTTTGAATTTTTCCGTCACAATTTCTAATTTTCTAATTTTAAATTAATAGGCATATTTAACTTAGAACTTATCAAAATTCAAAATTAATAAATCTCTCTCCACTCAAACGTTTCTATCAAATGAATAATATCTTGGCGAATATAATCGAGCATTGGTGCGATTGAATCTTGATTTGGGCGATTGTTGAAATACAACGCGCCTCGAAAAAAGTGTTGCACGCTGTCGGTCAGA
>Ga0123355_10013248_pt1 | contig 12816 bp, 9 predicted proteins | sample TergutEmb28metaG_3_FD_89872 | JGI IMG/M metagenome (GOLD analysis project Ga0123355, IMG submission 89872) | Embiratermes neotenicus P1 segment gut microbial communities from Petit-Saut dam, French Guiana - Emb289 P1 | ecosystem: Host-associated > Arthropoda: Insects > Digestive system > Gut ...
TCCTCTTCTTCTTCTTCCTCATCTTCTTCTTCTTCTGCTTCTTCTTCCTCTTCTTCTTCTTCTTCCTGTTCCTCATCTACTTCTTCCTCCTCCTCCTCTTCTTCTTCTTCGTCTTCCTCGTCTTCTTCGTCTTCCTTCTCTTCTTCTTCTCCTTTTTCGTCTTCTTCTGCTTCTTACTCGTATTCTTATTCAATGGTATGACAGTCCAATGCAGACCTTCACCTCCTTAATGGGCTTCTCCCAGTCGACTCTGTTTTTTGACCTATCTTTCCAATTTGTAATTTTGCATTTATTAATATCTATTTGTACACCATTTTACCACCTCTCTCTCTCTCTCCCTCTCTCTCTCTTAGTTTTGATTTCCCTAAGGATTACTGTTAAATACTTGACTTACTTTTCTTTTACTATCCATTTTGTTAACATGACCAGTCCAATTCAATTGACTAATTCTGACAAATGAAAGCATATCTAAATGTCCAAACAGTTGCATTAATTCTGCATTATGTCACTTTCTCTATTTTTCATTTACTTTAATTCCCCCCAGACATTCTTCTTAAAACTTTTCTTCCGAAAGTAGCCAGCCATTTCGCAATATCTTTATTCAGTGCCAAAGATCTGCTCGGTATGTTGCCACTGTTCTTATTAATGTCTTATAGAATTTATCACATCCAACTTATGCTTATCCAAAACAAGAGTCCTTTTGGTAGACCTTATGTTCAGATTTGGAAGATCTTTCAGACACTCTCTACTCATTTCAGCGACACCCAAAAGATTGCTTAAGTCTTCTTCTTCTTATCCATTTATCCCACCACTCAGCGTGAGCAATTTCATCTTTCAATTGCACCACAGTCAGCATCACAGAGGAGAAATGTGTGGCCTCATACAAGAACCTTATGCTTAATTCCATCCAACCAGTCACATTTAATTATGTACTAAACAAGCATATGTGTACATACAGATGTTGAGAAATTTGCAAGACCTCACACATTTGTTCTCCTGAACATGAGTTTTTGTAAACTAAGGTGAACATAGAGTCCTTTGGCTTAAACCAAGAAGGCATATGAATGAGTGGAAATCCAGCTCTGCATATTCTTAACCTTGGAACTTGATGGAGGCAAGTTGTCAGCATCATGATCTGGCCATTTTGGTTCTGCAAAATGGGTCCCCAGTAGTCAGTGAATAGGAAGCTGGGAGGCCCTCCGTGCAATTCTGAACAATTGGAAGATGAGAAAAATCTCTTATCTCAGCCAGGTAATGAATCCTGATACCTCCCTTACCAAGTCTGTAGCCTAGTCACTAACCTGACTGAGCTACTCAACTCCCATTCTCTTGGTACACAAAAAGGCAAATTCAATATATAACTATTTGATACCCTCTGCATGCAGTAACTCATACTGACAAGACATGAATGATTGATATGGTGGCATAAATTGTAAATCAATCGCTGTTCCTAGCAGGGCACAGTTTCCATGAAACATATAACCCCCATTAAAAAAGTGATATGCTCTACACAAAACTGTTTAATGAGCATAACATATGCATGTTATTGTGATATTAATGGCTCTGTCATATGTTTCAACTACAAAGGAATTTTCAGGTGTCACCTTTAAAGGGTATAATTTCCACATCATACAATGTTATAAACATGTAATTAACTTGGGATCCCATATTACTACAATATTTACAAAACCTTTTACACTAAACTTACATTGATACATAGACAAGATGATTAAAGATGGATTCTGGTCTTCTAGGATGTTACTGTATGTAGCACGTAATTTAACATAGAACGACGTTTCGGAAGAGCGTAGCACTTTCATCTTCCAGGGTTGGTATGCCCTATAGGAGTTCTTCTCTGACCGACCCACCGTAACCTAGCCATCGGGTAAATGCAGATTACCAACATTTCAACGGAGAGTAGCGCCTTCGAAACGTCGGACTATATAAATTTCCCGCTACACAGCGCAACATTTCAGACGACCGGAATCCTCAAACAAACGACGTGGGAACCTCACATCTCTCAAGATCGTTACAATTTTACAAACGTGGTTATTTTTAACCTGCCCTAAAGACAGACTGCAGCCCAGGGGATTGCGGTGGTCCAGAATTGTATTCAGGAGATGCCCGGTTGTAATTTCTGTCGGGACACCGGCTACCTGATTGCGGTTTTTCGCGGTTAGTCCTTAAAGTACAGAATGCCTCCGTGGGGCCACATTCGCCTCCTTCCAAATCCCTTTCTTCCAGTTCATCTTCTATCAATATCCTTACCATTCGACAATATGTCTGATATATTAGCATCATCCGAACCTACTAGATAATCTGTGATCCGAACCGTGCTGCCATCGTGGTAACTTAGAGAAACGGTGCAAACTACGTGATACACTGCAGAGTTGCAGGGATATTTAGATTGCTAACATTGGTGTACGGTATAAAAATGGCTGAACTGAGAAGTGTTTCTATCTTGCTTGCGTTCATTGGACGTAACAGATAAGGTCAAAATGCATTTATTTTAAAATGTCTCGTAAAAAATGAAAAAGTACGTTTGGAAGTGGCCGAAATGGTTAGTACCATGTTCATAATTCACTACTGTCACGTTCCGTGCACGGTGATAGGTTAGGTCGTGTGTAGTGTGTGTAATAGGTTAGGTCGTATGTAGTGTGTGAACAGTTCGTATGTTTGCAGGTTTGTAGAAGGCGATAGTATAAGACTACGGATAAGTACGAAGATGGAACTGCTCCGAAGATTAAGTTTAATTCTACAGAAACCAGAAATGGCGACTGCGGATCAAGAAGCTGCAGTTTCACATGAAAAACAAAATATACCAAAAGCGTTGGCAGATGAATTCGATAATTTCGGCCTGGTGTGGCTGCATACATTTGCTCCCTGCTTCGCATTGGATGGAAAAAAGGTGTGATTTATGTGTATTTGATTTGTATCCGTCAACACATGACAAGCTTAAAAATGAAATGTCAGGTTGTACAAATTAATAAATTTAAAATTTAAAAAATTTTAAACGCTAAAATATTTCAAACTGACTGTAAACAAGCACCTTCCACAATGACTGGTGACATTTATAGTCATCACTGTATAGTGTTTTTATTTGGCTGAAAATCCTTTGACATAGTATTTTACCCCAGTCAGCCTGGTGTGAAGCTGGTCACAAAATGACCTGAATTTACATGTGTCTTATCTTAACAATATGAATGATTAATCAGCGTTTGACACTTTGCCCCTGAGAATATAAAATGGCAATCCATTCAAAGTTGAAGGCCAATTATAAGGCTTGCAAAGAAAAGTGTCACAAAATTAGAAAGTGAACTTTCATCTACCATATCACCACATTATGCACAAGAATGGATGGAGATGAGATGCACTGTAAAATGCTCCCCACTTGAGATAAGGCTTCTTGCATTAAGTTATGTTGTCATAGGAAATAAGTGTATTCAGCAGTAACGTTGTCACCAAATTAACCTATTACTGTGTAAGTCACATGTTTTATTAGTATGAACAAAACTCTTCCAGATAGTGGAGTTATGACCTGCTTTTACCAACATCAGGTTTCTGATATTTGTTAGGCTTTTGGTGTTAAATTAGACTTCATGAAGCAAGACTAATATGTTGTACATATGCCCGCATCATATTCGTGAGAAAATGTCATAAGAATTTTCCATGTTCCATTATTTTTCTTTTCAGATTACTGTTATACATGAGCCTAGTGTATTCTACACGACAGTAGTGGAGAAGTGTCGGACAGCTAAGCAAAGGATAACGTTAGCATCTTTGTATTTGGGAACTGGTCACCTAGAGGAACAGTTGGTAAGAACTAACTGAATTGATCACCATCCACAAATTTCACATAGATGTTTTCACTGTGCATCTTTATCGCGTTATTGATCTAAAAATTGTGCCAAGAGTATGCACTACAGAATGATTTTAAAAATTTCTTATAAAATCAAACCACATTCCAACATGTTTCAGTGGAGGCCACCACCATCAACAGGGAAAGTGGCCACCACCGAAACATGTTCGAATATAGTTTGATTTTATAAGAACTTTTTAAAATAATTGTATAATGCATACTGCTGGAAAATTTTTATAAAATAAATTAACCCTTTGACGCCTAACGACCCCTGTAGTGGTCGTACTGCACCACTAACCTCTAAACGTTGCATTTTATATATTTATTCAACAAATACAGGTACTGAATATTTTAAACATGGTATATACTCTCTGTTGTTGTTGGTTTTTTTCTTTTCTTTTCTTTTTCTTTTTTTCCCCCCTCTTCAAAATGCAGTTTGTTTCATAATTCTAACAAATTTGGTTCCTGTTTTATTCACATTTTATACACAGTGTGTGCTAAAATTTAAAAAAATAATTCTGGCGCCAAAAGGTTAAATGTCTTCAATGTTGGCATAATTCTTCAATAAAAAATTATACATGTCAATAAACATCACAGGATAAACAGTGTAGAAATAGTGGCAATTAAGTATATCTAATATGATAAATTGTGTTTCTTGGAATTCATTGGAAATTGTTATATTATTCCCATTGGCTGCAACTGTAGGTTGATGTCTGGTGTTGTCAAATACTTCAAAAGACAATTTTAACATTACACGTGGACATGAAATGTTTGTATAATCTGCACACACAGTAAAAACTGGTTAAAAGATGATTCTCAGGGGAACTTACATACAAAGAACCAAAGGACTGTTTGCCATTACAGAATCCATAATCCAGCAATTGCAGGATTTTAAATGGGTCAAACAAGAAATTTTTCAGATTCTTCATTCCTGAGTGTCTGAACATTTCATTGTATAACAGTACTTAGAAATGTAAGGCATCGTAACAAGTTCTGTTCTTTGTAGAAGGTGAAATATGGAGAAAAATGAAGTGCCTGAAGGTAGACTTATTTAGCATCAATTTTAAGTAATGCTATTTGGGTCCAAGCAATATTAGTTAATAAAATTATTTTAAGTCTTCATGAATACAGACAAAGCGTGAAAGATTTTACATTGAAATCGTGATTTACTGTTGCCTTGTCTAAGGGGTTTCTTTCTTAATATCCAATTTCCGTCATTTCAGTGTTCAAATACATCAGTTTCTGCAGGAACTTTAAATGGAAATTTCATTCACCTGAATCTGGTAATTCATTTCAGGTGACTGGTACCTTTGTTTATTTAACAAAGCTTTCACAGCTGACTTGTTTGTGTAACATTTGAGGGGAAATGATAATGAATGATAAATTCTGAAGGATGTGTAAGAAATTAGTAATGGTTTACTTTGTGGGGGTGGGGGATTTATTGGCTAGCTGGCCTCCAGGCCAAGACTTGGATTTGCACCATCTAACCACTCAACTGCAACACATGGAATAGAGATACAGTTTGTTTTATCTTTAGTCTGTTATTTAATAATGCTGTCCTTTGCTGATCATACAGTGTTGGTGACAGATCAGTGAATGAGTGTGGAGTATTGATGGAATTATACTGTAATGGAGAGAAACCAAAGCACTTGAACAACCCATCCCAGTGCCACTTTGTCCACCACATATCCCACATGGAATGACCTGGGATTGAACCCAGGCCTCTGCAGTGAGATACAAGTAACTAAGCACCTAAGCTATGGCACTGCCATTTCATTATTTGTTTTAGGATCTGATATATCACTTTGATCGGCTTCGGTGGTCTAGGGGTAGCGTGCTGGCCTTTAGTACCCAAGTTTGCAGGTTTAAACCCGGCCGAAGCCATCGGATTTTTATGGCAAAAAAATCCTCAGCACGCCTTCCTTCGGAGGGGAAGTAAAGCCGTCGGTCCCATGTTGTAGATTTGCGGCATGTAAAAGATCCCTGAATTTATGTGGAAGTCGGAATTCATGCAAAATTACTACCGGACATCTTTCTCGCCCACAGTTCCACCTTTCGCTGCTAGGATCTCTCGCGTCGCGGACGGAGGCACCTGGCGGCTAAAGTGGGAACGTCTAAAGGCGGGGGAAGGCAATGGTAAACTACCCTCAAGAACTTGCCCACGATGCAGTGTGCCAGAGCCATACTGGTCACATGACTGGGCTCTGGTTCCTGCCAAGCCCAGCCTTCAAGGCTGAATACTAATGAATGATATCACTTTGCATATGATCACTCTGATAACACAAATCTTCACAGGTTGCTGCCATTGGCGAGAGCCTGGGAAGACATGGGGAACAGCTGAAAGTGAAAATGTTGCTAGATTATACAAGGGGCTCAAGAGGCAAGCACAACTCTTGTCACATGCTGCAGCCACTTCTTGCTCAGTACCCAGATCTCTGTCAGGTAATTACAGAAATACCCTTCTTTATTTATTTTATTCAAGCCAGATTATTATTAAATGTTTAAACTTGTTTTTGTCTTGTTTGTTCCCAGAAATAATTCTGATGATACAGCCCAGAGCCAATCACTGTAGTGGCTAATTTGAGCCAGATTTGTACTTGTCAATAAAAGACAAAGTGTGGTATCCTGCATCTTCTGTGTGGATAATTTTGCTGTAATTCACATGTCAGAAACAAAATTCACCACAAGATACTTTGGTTGTAATCTTTTACCAGGTGTCTCTCTACCATACACCAGCTTTGCGTGGAATATTACGGAGCCTTATGCCGCAGCGTTACAATGAAGTGATTGGTCTGCAGCATATGAAAGTTTACCTGTTTGACAACTCACTGCTTATTAGTGGGTGAGTTATGCATGTAGATGCATGCGTACATACAGATTGCATACATTTTTATAGAAGTGTGGCAGCATGAAGGACTGATAACAGGGTTGTGATATGTGTCAAAAAAATTCAAAGAGGATATAAAACTTCTATTAAAGTGAAGAGCTTTTCCCTGCATTCCCATGTCTCTGCCTTCTTGGAAGTATCTCCACTGATATTGTTCTGTGTACTGCTATCAGATTACTCTGAACACTTTGCAGTGAATACACTGCTACACAAATAACAAAATTTGAATGTAGGGTATTTGGCTGACTGTTTTGAAGGAAGAGATTCATAGTGGATAATTTTTTTGATGTCAGAAAAACAACTTAATCTAGGTTTTTGTTGTTTTTGGTTTCAAATACTCTTGACTCTACCATAGTGGTCCAGACTGTAATTGATGATCGTGTCTTCCCATTTCAGACATCCTTCCACATTTGGACCAGTTCTTGAAGTTACACTATAACCTTATCCTTCCATCATCTGAAACATTTGACCATCCATACCTACACACAGGCTTGTGTTTCGACTGTTCTGGTTTCATGTACTTTCTTTCAAGTTTTGTAAATTTCAGTGCCGTTTATCTAGTCCACTAAAATTGTAGTGCTAATTGTCTCTTCAAACAATTTATCGCTAGTGTTACTGGCAACAAATTATTGCATTTCCTTCCACAGTGTGTGACACACAAGGGCTGAATGTGTAGTCTGTAAGCTGCAAGTCAACATGCACTGTCCAGCAAAATGTAACTGTAATATTAATTCAGTATATTTTCTGACACAGGGCAAACTTGAGTAATGATTACTTCACAAACCGTCAAGATCGTTACGTGCTGATAGAAGATTGTGGCCCTCTGGCAGACTTTTATGATGATCTGGTGTCTCGAGTGAGTGAATTCTCGCTTCAGCTAGGTGAAAGGAACAAAGTACAGCTCCATTCCAGTTGGAAATGTCATCCGTATGATGGAAAGAGGGAAGAATTTGAGTCTGCAGCAAGACAAAGTATTTGTAGCCTCTACAGATCAGCCATGTCACAGCAAGAGAGTTTTGGCAAGTCTACTATTATTATATGAAAAAAGGCATATACACATTTAACCTTTCCCATGCAAGTGTTTAAATTTCAGTGCTAATACACTTATTCCCACGTTAAAATATGGCGACCAGCACTGTAGTACCAGACAATTTAAAATTCCATATTCACAAACAGTAATTTGTTTTCCAAATTGAAATCCAACTGCCATCCAGTGACTGCTTGAATATTTTAGATCTGCTATTCCTGACCAGTAAACATTTTCCTCAGTCAAAATCAAGGCATCGTCATCCTTATAATACTGGGAGATCCGACATTCCTTTTCATGGATGACAGTGGTTACTATTTCTGTTCAGGATAGTAAATCTGAATACTTATAAGAGGAAAACATAAACTGACTGTCTAATGTATCATCTTTCTTGAAAATATTATATTCATGCACTTGCTGCAAGAATGTGCATATAACACTGGGAAAACCTCTTGGGGAACATCCACTTGGGTGGCCAAAGAGGGATGGGAAGATAATATTAAAATAGGTTTCTGGAAGGAAGGGTATGAGGATGGAAATGTTAGTTCAGGATTGTGGCCATTGAGGGGAACTTCAGCATTAATGGTGTTTGTTCAGAGTTAATTACATTTCCTGATCACATGTTGATTGTTTTTTGAAGAAAAATCAATGAGTAAACTAAGAAAATAAAGCTATAATTTAGTAATATAATTTTTTTTCGGTGCAGAAATGGAGTCATTTAAAATGTACTGATGCAGGTGCAGGAGATACATGGATTTTCCCATTTGTGGAAATGGGACAACTGGGATTCCATCAGGACAGTCAAGTGACAACACAGCTGTTTGAGACTGCTTTACCAGGTTCCGTCATACATCTTGCAACAGGGTACTTCAACCTGACAAGGGAGTACACTGCTTCTGTGATCAGTCACTCTGCTGCTGCATATAACATTCTAATGGCACACCCCACTGTTAGTATTCGAAAGTGCAGATGAGATTAGTTATAGATTACATTCTAGTTGGGTTCCAGTGCCAAATCATGGCCTTTACCTGTACTGTTATTTATTGGACTGATTACAACATGCCATAATTTTTGAATTTAGGATAAATCTCCATTGCTGTAAATATTTGCATCTACCATTTAGTAGTGGAATGCATGAATTAGTGTCTCAGCCTCAGTAGCTCAGATAGAGAAAGCTGTTCTTTCTACTAAAATATACAATATCCTGACCCCTTATAGATGCTTCATAGGGACCAAAAATTTATGGCTGGCTGGGACGCGTTAAGAAAATATGAATGTAGGGGGTCAGTAATATGAAGTATTGTTCCCATCCATATGTTGGAGTTGGAACAAAAACTATGTTCTGTTATTAATAATGTACATGCTATTAGTAAACTTACATACAGAGTAATTCATGCTTCTTAATTTCAGGATCTTACCCTGAAGTTAAGACACTGTCATGAATCCCTGTGTGTATGATACTCAGCTGTCTCTGAGTAAACCCTGTGGGTTCTTATATCTTTTAAGTCCGGAAAGAATCTAATAATGAAGTATTTATTTTTATTCTTTTGTTTATAAGGAATGCTTTTGCCTTTGCTGAAAATTATTTGAAATGTGGACAGGCAAATGGTTTTCTCGGAGCACGTGGTCCAGCAGGAGGAATTCCAGCAGGCTACACGTTGGTAGCATCAGAATTCCTTAAGCAAGTTGAAACCTCTGGACAGGAAGACCGCATACAGATGGCCGAATTTCAAAAACAGGGGTGGACTTATCATGCAAAGGGATTGTGGTATACATTGCCAGGTCAGCACTTGCCCATTCTGACCTTCATTGGCTCCCCAAATTTTGGTAAGTGTATCATACATATTGATGTTATTCCTTTCGTAAGTTAATACAGTGCTTAGATATAAAAGTTTAGATTGGAAACAGGGTAATACCTAATTAAAACCTTATAAGCAGTTTTACTTACAGCTTTAGAAAGTTGGATGTAATGACAGTTTTGTGATGGCTAGGTAGAACAAACACTACAAATTACAACTTTAATATTGTTTTTGCTGCACCATGTAAATGGATCCTTTTGTGGTCTAGCAAAGAAACTGATATACCATATTTACTTGCATAATTTATGCCTCCACATAATTCACACACCTGTACTTATAGACGAATTTTGCAAAAATAATTCAGCACCAGACATAGAACCTTTAGCCACAGACTGTTGAGTTATATACATATAATTGAACATGCATTTTGCACCTGCACTTACTGCTTGCCCCCTGATCCATAAATTATCAGCTTTAACAGCCATGTATAGCCTTCTTACCGTGTTCCCAGAATTTAGATTTGACTTGAGAGGATTTCAATTTGGACATGTAGAAGAAATACAATGCAGAATGCTAGAGCAATCCCATTACAGGACTGGACAGGCCCAGAGGCTTCCAGGAGGTTGAGGCTTCAAGACAGTTGGCACATGAAGGTGGTAAGGTTGCCATCCGTACTCACCGGCCACCTTTATCCCCCAGGAAATAGAATGCTAGAGCAGCTAAACCCTATTCCTTCGAAATTGTTTATGGAATGCTGGGGAAGGGGGGAACGGAAACACAGTTGGAATAATTGTATTGGTGCAGTGCACGAGAGGACTATTTCAAAGGGGATAATGTTTATATAATTTAGCTGATATGTATTTTCTTTTATTTAATCAGCAGAAGAACATTTTGAACAGACCTTGTGTAATGGGCAGGGCTGGCTCAAAAGTTTTTGACTGCCGTAGGTGAAACTTAGGCTTGCTGCTCTGTAATCAGTCTCATCTTCCATTGTTTACAAGGGAAGTACATTCATGCTTCCTGACTTTTTGCCCAAATTTTGTTGCCTGAGGCGACAACCCAGTTCACCTAGTGAGTCGAGCTGGCTCTGAACAGGGAGCACATTTTCCCATAGAATTAACTTGCGTGTTTCAGAACACTGGAAGATCTATGAAATTTACAAATTCTATGTAATAAATGTCACTAAACAACTATTTAATGTTCATTAAAGTACTGCAGTTCTAAACATAAAATCAAAGGTTTCCGTAAATAAGGAGAGTAAATATGATTATGATTCAATGCGGGTGGCTGCATAAGTAGCAGCCTGTTTTGTGTTGACTGAAGTGATAGGTTTTCCCCTTCAGTAAAGAATTTATCCAGCTTAAGCCTAACACCTGCCATTTGCACTTCTTCATAAGTCTCCTTGCTGCAAGCCCATTTTTACTGCCTCTACACACTTATGAATTTCTCTTTCCATTACCATCTTATTTTTCAGTCATATTTGTTAGTTCATCTGTTTTCTTCAAAACTAAGCCAAGAGTTTTTAATCCCAAGATTATAACCAGCAGTGGAGAAATGCCTCATCTTATTTGGTCAACTGGCAGAGATCATTCAATTGTTGAAATACACTGAAGTCTTTGTTGAACAACATTTTGTGTCAGTGAGATACTGTAATTCACCAATATCTGCATCCTTCATGTTTAAGTTTATATGCTGTCCTAGATCAGCAACCTCTTTGGCTATCTGCTGTCTTCAGTGCCTTGGAAATGTAACACAAACTGTGGGCAGATTTTCCTCAAAGATATGTGTATTGATGGTTGCTGAAATCTCATCTTGAGAATTGGGAAAGAGTTTGACCAGCTTTATTATCTTTGCATAAGTTGGCTGAAGCAGTAATGTGTAAAGTACAACTGTGAGTTACTTCCAGAGACTCTTCTTTTAGGTTTCAATGTGAGTTTGAGTATTTCTTTTTATCGACAGGGTGTCGGTCTGTAAGCCGGGACTTGGAAACACAGATAGCAATTGTGACCAAGAATCCACAGCTACAGCAGAGCCTGCTGAAAGAGAGAGAACGGTTGTATGCCTCAAGCACTCCATTCAACAGTGAAACATTGTCAAAGCCTGACAGGAAACACACTCCATTGTGGGTCCATGTTATAATGAGACTCTTTCGCAGCCTCTTCTAGCTCCTTCCATCTGGTAACGTAATATCTGTTCATAAGAGGAACTGACAGAAATATGTGCCTAACTATTTAGAGCCCAGTGGTAACCACATACAAAATCTGTGGAAACAGTGAGAAACTGCATTTTGCTGCACAGTGTTTTTGCATGTGTCAAATGATTCCCACAATAAAGACAGATTATTTCCATATACAGGATTAATCACTTGTTCTTCATAGTGGGCACAGGCTGCATTCTCTGTGAGGCAGTAACTTACATTTTTGGATCTTGTAGACGAGCATCTAATTTCAGGATGTTGAGTGGTCAGTAAGTACATCAAGATCAACAATTAGGAAGGAACTTGCCATAATGACCTGTGTGCATTTCAAAGAAATCACTGCAGTAATGAAAAGTAAATCAAGTATATAATGTCACATCAATTTGCAGTAGCCGGTTAACAGACAAGTTCTTTATGATCTTTATTTCCCTCTTCTGTCACAATTTGCATTCTTTGTGGAGCTTATTAAGGGGTGAAGAAACACTGAATTGTATCAGAGTTGTATGCATCCAATACATATGGAATTTCAGCTGAGTCAGAGGCACCAGTTTACCCATTTACTCTGTAGGATCCCAAGTGTATCGACAGCATTTGCTGACTAAGGCAACAACAAGCAGAATGCATTTGCTGCTGGCATAACAAACAGAATGAAATGATCAGCGAGAACATTCACTGGAGCAATTCCTTGCAGCATGCCTGCAGTCACAAAATGGTCATTTAAGTTCATACTAATAAAATATTGATATATGACATCCCATTGTGTTTACACTACGCTTTCTAATCCACACAAAATATTGAAAACAATAGTACGTAGTTAGTCCAACACATTATGTTGGACTGAATGTAATATTGTTTTGAATATTTTTCTGAAGACGAAATGGGATGAATTGTATTAACTTAGTCTAACACAACTTAATTTACTGATTAACCTTTTGGCGCTGGAATTATTTTTTTAAATTTTAGCACACTCTGTATATAAAATGTGAATAAAACAGGAACCAAATAAGTTAGAATTATGAAACAAACTGCATTTTGAAGAGAAAAAAA
>Ga0123355_10013249_pt1 | contig 12815 bp, 3 predicted proteins | sample TergutEmb28metaG_3_FD_89872 | JGI IMG/M metagenome (GOLD analysis project Ga0123355, IMG submission 89872) | Embiratermes neotenicus P1 segment gut microbial communities from Petit-Saut dam, French Guiana - Emb289 P1 | ecosystem: Host-associated > Arthropoda: Insects > Digestive system > Gut ...
CATGTTTCGGATGTTAATACATCCATCCTCAGGAGCTTGCGACTAATTCGTTGAGTTACTTCATGGGTTGTATCTGGTTCGATGTGTGTTGATGTTACGTTGCAGTGTGGCTATGGTGGTGTGGTATCCGTATGCAGGCTGAAGCCTGCATAAGGATACCACACCACCATAGCCACACTGCAACGTAACACCAACACACATCGAACCAGATACAACCCATGAAGTAACTCAACGAATTAGTCACAAGCTCCTGAGGATGAATGTATTAACATCCGAAACAGGTTGAGCACTGAATAAAGTAGTAATGAAACAAGTGGCATCAAGTTGGTCTCTCTTTACTCAACTAAGAATTTTTCTCTTTACCAAAGCGCCCAGAATGGCCCAGTATTCCACACAGCCTCTTATTCAATGGGAACATGGAACAATTTTCCAAAGTGTAAATAGGCCAGGGCATTAAGATGACCACTCAAATCCGTCTAATGCCAAAACTACACTTTAACTTCACCATACCTTTATGTATTTCTGGTATGTATGGGAAAAAATTTAACTTCTTCTGTATATCTTAAGTACGCAAATTGACGTCTGTATCGAAACAGTGGCAAAGGATTAAGGAAAAAACGTTATGAAACACGGCCGTATGGTTCTCAAAAAATAAAACAATTGCACTTATAGGGACAAAACTTTAGGTATCGTGAATCTGATGCCGGACTTCTGTCTAGATATAGCTCACACCCGCGAAGTCCTGCGACCGTCCGAATCGGTCAAGGTTTCTAGCGGTTGTACTAGGTTCTAGAGAAAATGCATAATTGGTGCACAAAATCCAGGTTGCAATTCATGCTTATCATGCAATCCTCCTCAAAATTAACCTAAAATTTTCACCAAAACGCAGCACTCTCATTGCGATCAAAATTTGGTCATGATAATGACGTCCAAAATAAAACTCAGCTCAAATTCTCAACGTGGTCCCTCAAATGCATACTCCTAACAATCAACTCCCACCACAATACCTTTCACTCCCCAGTGCTTATCCCTTGTGTCGAGCCTACATTTACCAGAAGGACGAGCGGGAACTACCTAGAAACTTCACAACAGTATAAATTTTCTGTCCCCCAACCCCGTAGTAACATAAATGTAGAACATCTCACTCCATCCCCCCCCTTCCCCTTTCCACCCTTTCTTCTTCTTACTTTTTATTCGGTATAGAAACAGAGCGTCTGACCTTCATTTCGTATTATTTATAAGTTATGATTCATGTTGTTGGTGTGCCTAATGGGGGTTGGAATTTGAGGGGAGAACTGACCTTTCCTGAACTGGACACTTGGCTGCAACAGAGACGACTGTGGGAGTTTCTCAGAGTCGATGGATGTTCGCCCTAAACTCTGAAGAACTTGCCAACAACCAGGTCAAGAAGTTATTCAGTACTGACCTTACCTAAACACGACACCTGACCGACAAGTTCAGCTATATAGATGGGATCAGGTCGGTTAGTGCAGCGTAAACTTGCTGATTCAGTTCCCCTTTTTAATCCTAGTATGGAACCGGCTAAAATGCCTAAGGTTGCCTTTCGTGTTTTCTCTCAGACATACAACGCAGGTGTGCAAGGTAAAATATCCAGTTGTGTGCTACAGAGTTGTAACGTTTTATCAAATATAATTTTGCAGAACACATCTAATTTCCTGGTAAAACTAGGGTCTTAAAGTGATGGTAAGTATGTTTACCATTCTTCAAAATACGCCAAAAGGAGAACTTCTAGGGGTAAATAAGAATTTTTTAGAAGAACTAATATGCCAATTTCTTTGAATTACGACTAAGTTAGACTACATTCGAATTTCATGTAGTTCTGGCACTGCGAACAATCCAAACGCACAAGGAGAATTGAAGGTACGATACCAGTCATTTTAACTTAAGCTGTATGTGGTTAACATCACGCTCAGGCCGCTTTAATCCTTCTCGAGATCTGGGATTCCTCTGACCTTTAAATTATAACGTACTTGTTATACGACTACGATATTCTAGTTACAGGATCAGGACGGAAATACAGTTCTGTCCTGATCCTGCTCGCAAGCTGTCAGCAAAACTCTATGACATACACCATTGCCGTGTGTACAGTGAAAAACGCCTGATGATGGACAGAGGAACTGTCCGAAACATGTAGTGTTTTATTCCAAAGATAAATTTGAGAAATTATTGCATCTAGTTGGTTTAATTATGATGATTAGTCAATAGTTCTATGAATAAGGCGTAATTAATACCAAATTACAAACTTTTTCTTGAAAAGAATATTATAAAATTGCCTACAATTTATTCACTTTCGATACGTTGTAATAGACTTTTGCTGTTTTTGCATAAATAATTGATCTTTTAACTTCCTTGACCCATAATTTACTTTTTACCCGAAGTTTTATTTATTGTATATCGATTTAAAACACTCATTTTCCCCCCTTTCTTTCTGTTTCTCACTTCTTTCTACCTACTCATTGTAGTTGTAGAGGATTATTGTTACACTTGGTCACACTCAGTGACACACACACACACACACACACATGCACACTCTGTAGGACTCCTTTGGGCGAATGATCGGCCCGTCACAGAGACCTCTACCTGACAACACAAAATAATCGCATGATAAACTTTCATGTCACCAGATGGATTTGAACCCGCTATCCTTTCAACGAAAACCGCAAACCCACACCTTACACGGCGCGGTTGTCATTTTCTCACTTATCCTAATAGTAGAAACCCTCTTATCCGTACCTGATAGACTACTTCTCCTGTTTGTGTCTGTGACAGTTCCTGTGGTAGTATTGAAGGTGACTGCACGTTTACAGTAATACCAGCAGCATTTATAAGCACAGGTCTTCATTACGTCAAATGTCACGTAAAGTAACTTGCTGACCTCCGTTTCTTGTTGCTTCTTAATACTTTTTTTTTTTTAGAAAAGTGTAGGATCTTTTTTCCTGTGTAGCAAGGTAGATTACGTTCCCTCAAGTTTTTTTACGTTATTTTGTCATTAATTTCTCTACATGAGTAATGGTTATCCAGTTTTTGTTGTGAAACATGATTTGTCAATGTATTCCCTTATTCACCTTGGAGGCTTCTACACTTTAAAACTTTAGCACCGTTTTGTTTAAGTTATGTAGTGATAACACCCTTCATGAGCGGGGAATTTCTCTGTACTGGTTGAATAAAAGACCAACTTGATGTCACCTGCTATTTTATTTCACTTCTTATGTGCTCAACATGTTTCGGACATTAATGTATCCTTCATCAGGAGCTTGCGACTATTGTGTTGAATTACCACATCGGTCGTATTGTTCTGTAAAGACGGAGGATTTAGCGTTAACGTAAATTATGGTGTGTAGTGGTGTGTGTTTGATGTGACGTGCTTTGTCGCTTTGTTGTAGTTGGTAAGCGTATTTCTGTTGATACTGACTGTTATGGTCTTTTCTGCTTTGCGATTATTGTGTTCTCATGTGTGTAGTGTGTTTTATTGGTTGATTGGTAATGCATTACCAATCAACCAATAAAACACACAATAATCACAAAGCAGAAAAGAACATAGCAGTCAGTATCAACAGAAATACACTTACCAACTACAACAAAACAACAAAGCACGTCACACCAAGCACACACCACTACACACCATAATTTACGCTAATGCTAAATCCTCCGTCTTTACCGAACAGTACGACCAATGTGGTAATTCAACAGAATAGTCGGAAGCTCCTGATGAAGGATATATTAGTGTCCGAAACAAGTTGAGCACATAAGAAGTGAAATAAAATACCAATTGATATCAAGTTGGTCTTCTATTCTTCAACTATAACAATGATGCACGGTCCAGTAAACATAATATTTTCTGTACTGGTTCAAAAATATGCATTACGCTGAAATATATTTTGAAATAAGAAATCATGCGGAACTTAGCGCGATCTTGCAGGTTTAGTTCTGAAGCAGAAAATACAGCGGCAGATCTCGGAACCGGCACGCGTTTGGCGCTGCAGCACTGACGGCAAAAGGAACACGTTGTACGGGTGTGGGAAATCCAGTATCACCGAGTTCTGGGGAGGATATTTGAACTTTCTTAGCAACTTTTTCACTCATATTAGGAAGAATTGGGAGACCGCGGTAGCACAGTGGTTAAGGTGCTGTGCTACAAATCGGTAGGTCGATAGTACTATCCCAGCTGTTGTCAGTGGATTTTTCATTGACATAAAATCCTTACGATCGCACTATGGCCCTGGGGTCGACTCAGCCTCTAACAAAAATGAGTATATCTTGGGGGTAAAGGCGGCCGGTGCGTAAGGCTGACAACCTGTGCCGTTGTCACGAAATCTGGGAACCTTAACTTCCTGGAACCTTCTGGGCCTGTCCAGGCCTGTAATGGGACTGTTTTACCTTTTAGAAAGAATCAAGAAATAAGAGAAATTGCACACAATATATATGCCAACATTTATATCGCTACTGTGACCAACTGTTGAAGCTTCTTCTCCTTCTATGGCGCTTCTCTGACAGATTCTTGGCCTTCTCGACAATATCCTCCCATTTAAGGCGGTCTTGTACTTGAACTGTAGAAGCACGAAGTGAAATATATGAAGTTTTATGTACCGAGTTTAGTTACAGACGTAAGAATTCGTCGCTGGTGTTAGCTAATAAGCATGGACAAGGAAAGTTTCGCAAAATAACACACATTAAATACATTAAATTACTGTAATAACAAATCTGATGTGTAATGGACCGTGCATCATCTCGATGAATGAAGAATAAAATCCAACTAGATACCACTTAATACTTTATTATGCTTATGTTAAACTCAACATGTTTCGGGCACCATTATGCCCATCATCAAGAGCTCACTACGATAGCGTTGGTTACCACATAGGCCGTCTGGTTTTCGAGTTGCTGCTGGTTGGAGGTTAAGTGCAGGCAGGATGGATGAGTATCCGGACAGAAGGCTCTTACAGCCTTCGGTCCGGACACTCAGACATCCTGCCTGCACTTAACCTCCAACCAGCAGCAACTCGAGAAACAGACGGCCTATGTGGTAACCAACTCTATCGTCGTGAGCTCCTCATGATGGGCGTAATGGTGCCAGAAACAAGTTGAGCCTAACATAAGCATAATAAAGTAATAAGTGGTATCTAGTTGGATTTTATTCTTCATTTAAGGTTATGGCAGTAGGCATAGTGACACGCAAAAGCTAAAGAGAATTTAATTTCTTTACTTGAAATATTATTTGCTCTTTTGCAACCTTCCGCCGCGAATTGGATGACAACTGCGCTGTTCTGTGTTATCATCACGCAGCGAGTAGTGGTAATTGCTTAGCGACGTTTGAATGTGAAGAGTACCATGTTCTGAAGTTTGTCACTATTTAGTCGGCGAATTTGTAGATAAGCATCGATCTTTCGGAAGAATCTGCTACCCGTATCTTCGAGATATCCTAACACTAGTATGCTAACTAATAAAATAACAGTGTATGGTTTGCCAGAAAGACTGTTGTCGTTAAGGACGTTATATAATCTTCTTTTGGTTCATGAAGTAAACTTCCGAACTGGTCCTTTTATTTTGCTTTACATCAACAAAACTCTGTCTTCAATTACAGCCAGTTAATTCTTAATTAACCCTTTGGCCCTGGAGCTGGACATTTACAATTTAACACACCATTTATGTAAAATGTGAATATTTTATGAACCAAGAAGTGTAACATTAGGAAATACACGACATTTTGTGGAGGAATAAACGAAGATGGTGAGAGAAAGTCTAAAAAAATAATTAAGTATATTTGTTGACTGAATAAATAAAAAGCGTTCTCTGGGGACTAGCGGTACGTCTGTCCTATATATAGGATGCATGGTGCCTAAAGGTTAACTGGCATGAATTCGATTGATCTGCGTTAGTTATACGCGATTTCCAACAAATTTACACACGTAATAAAGTCCCTACAGAGATATATATAAAAAAACTTGTTGAGAAATCCCTGATTCCTGTTCACTCTGAACAATAAATTTGGACGGCATCTCCCAAAATTTTCTACACAATTATTGCAGTTAATTTATAACACACAATAATATATACCTGACCAGCCTCGTGGTCTAGTGGTCAGAGTCTCTGCCTAGTTTGGTCGTGTGGCTACAGCCACACGACCAAACTGATTCATAACGACGTTTTTAACTAACTATTTTAATCATTATTACTTTAGCAAAACACAATAATAAGCTCCCTGCTGATGGTTGTTAAAACGAAACATGCAGGAGAATTTTAATGTAAATTGTAATGTAAGTTTTAAAATTTTTCTAGAACAATCTATTTGTGCATTCGGTTGGATAAATAGAAGACGTGGTAATATCAAGATGCACGGTAAAACTGTGAAAATTATTTAAGTTTTCTCTATTGGGATTTCAAATCCTGCTTCTTATTCCAATTTCATTCATCTGAAACAACTTTAGTATATAATCTCGCCAAATTACAGCAGCCTTGATTAAGATATTCCACATTTCACACGATACTGAATATGCGGCTGTGTTGACACTGCTCTTTTCTTTAAACTTGATAGCGGCACTTTAATATCACGAAAATTATTTATGACACCTCAAAGTTACACGTGTTTGTGAACACGAGTGTACATCGTCACGATTAGGTTTTATTTCCATAGACTGCCTCTTGACGTTCCACACATTCTCCTGTACAGATATTACGGACATGGAATTATGTAAGTAAATAGGGCATGTGTTGTCGAATCCCAACGGTAAATTCTTACCTGTTACGAAACATGTCTCAAGGCCTTGGCCTTGAACTGGTTCTTTGGTACGACGCAGGCAGTGGAAATGGCACACGGGACTTTGTAAGTTGAAGGAGAGGTTTCCCATAGACAAGGTCAAATAGACAGTGGCCAGGGAATTAGGGACATATGGATAAGATTTAGTGGGCCGGGTAGCTCAGTCGGTATAGCGACTAACTACAGGCTGGACGGTCCGGGATTGAATCCCGGTGGGAACGAGATTTTCCGCCCTTCCAGAACGACCCTGGGGCCCACCCAGCCTCCTGTACAATGGGTATCGGGTCTTTACCGGAGGTAGAGATGGCCGGGGCATGGGGCTGACTGCCCCACCCCCATCTGGTGTCGAGGTCCTAAAAAGAGTAGAGCTATACCTCTACTCACCCTAAAGGCCTACGTGGCCTATACAAATAGGCATGCAACCTACCTACCTAAATAAGATTTAACAGGTGTGCAGGAGGTTAGGTGGAAGAAAACAAGCCTTGTGAAAGCAGAGGATTATATTTTCTACGGAAAGGAAGTGAAAATTGTCAATTAGGAACAGAATTTCTTGTACATAAGAGAAAATTAGCAGTCGTTAAAGAATGTCATATCTAGCACTGAGAGTTTGCTGGTGTGACATTATTTTTATGAATGCGCATGCTTCTACTGAGTATATAAGCAATGACTCGAAGGACAGTTTTTGTGAGAAAATAGAGCAGATGTTAATTGTTTTCGTAAGTACCATATAAAATTGTGTTAGGAGACTTTAATGCAAAATTGGTGAGAGAAGATATATTCAAACCCACAGCTGGAAATGGGAGTTTACTTGAGGACAATAATGGTAATGGTAGTAACGTACTCCACACCAAAAAATCTAGTTTTTAGATTATAATGTTTCCGCACCGAAACATTCGTATGTTTACATATGGAACCTTGCTGATAGGAAAAATCGCTATCACATTGATCACGTATTGATAAATAGGAGATGCTGTTCAAGAATACTCAATGTACGATATTTCAGGGAGCTGACTGTGATACGAATTATTTTCAAGTGACTGAGAAAGACTGTCTTTATGTAAATAAGCAACCCAAAATTTCAATGTGATGAGATTTAGTCTCAGGAAGGTAAGTGAACTGCAAGTTAGGAAAGAGTATCAGATTAGATCTCCAAGAGGTTTGCAGCTTTGGAGAATTGAAATGATAGCAAAGACGTTAATAGGTCTTGAGAAAATCTTGAAGATAGTATAAAAACCTCAGCTAAAAGTGTATAGGTCTGCAGGAATTAAAGCAACATAAAATATGTTTTGATGAAGCATGTTTACATTTTTTAGATCAAAGGAAGCAGACTAAAATGCATTTGTTACAAGTTCTAAACCAAAGCAATAAAGATAATTTGGGCAATGTAAAATGTAAACTCAGTAAGCATTTAACGAACAAAGAAAGGCAATATCTGTAGGTTAAAATTAATGAGTAGCAAACAATAAGAAAAAAATATTAGAAGCTTCTATAGGGACTTCAATGACTTCAAGAAGTGTCACCAGCCTAGACTCAATAATATAAGGGAGGAGAAGGGTATTTTTTTTTAACTCCACAATATTTTGGATGGGTGGAGAAGTTACTTCTCTCAGATATTGAATTACATGGGGTTAATGATGTTAGGTACACTGGAATTTATATAGCGGGGATATTATTCCCTAATTCCAGTGCCTTCGAAGTAGGCATGGCCCTTGAGAAAAGAAAAAGACACAAAACGCCAGGTGTTGATCAATTTCCAACAGAAATAATTAAAAAAGGACACATGGTAATTCTTTCTTGGATTCATAAGCTTGTCAGTTCTCTTTGGAATGAGGAGGAAACCCCTGAGCAGCGGAAGGAGTCAACATTTGTACAGTTTGATACAGGGGCTATAAAACAGGTTTTGTTAACTAACGAGGCTTGCCTCTTTTATCAGCTACATGCAAAATTGAATCCAGCATCCTTCTGTCAAGTTTAGGTCCATATGCAGAGGAAATTATATGGGACAATCACTGTGGATTTTGACGTACTACAATATATGTCAAACACTAATCATATATTCTGAATTCGTCAAATACTTGAAAATAAAAGGAATAAAATCAAGCAGTGCCTCAGCTATTTATAGACTTAAAGAAAGCATATGATTTAATTAGGAGGGAGGTCTTATGCCATATTCTTAAGGAGTTTGGTATCTATATGAAAGAAGCAATTCTAATAAATGTGTCTAATTGAAACCTGTAGCAGGGTCCGAGTAGGCAAACAATTTGTCCGACATATATCCTATCAGGAAAAGTTAAAAAAAATGCTTTGTAGTCATTGCTTTTTAACTTTGCTTAAGACAATTCCGTTAGGAATGTTCAGACAAACCAGCGGGGCTAGAAATTAAATTGTACACATGGAGTTTCTAGTTATGCTTATTATGTCTATATAGTGGGTAGAAATATGCATGCAAAATCAACAGAAGCTTCACTAGTCTATAGTAAGGAGATTGGTCTAGAAGTAAATTCTGAGAAAAATACATATATGGTCATGACTCGAAGGCAGCGTGCAGGAAAATCATATAATAGAACAGAGTAATACTCGTAAACCTTTTGAAAGTGTGGAACAGTTAAAATATTGGAGACAATTCTTAACAAATTAAAATTTTATATATTTTATTTTATATATAATTTTATATATATATGTATATATTTTTTATGTTTTGTTTACTCTGCATCCCTGTATAATCTTTTTCAAATGCACACTACATCTTAGTATATTTATTTCAACTTCTCTACATGTTTCGGGCAAATATGTGCCCATCATCAGAAGAACTTACTGTATCTATGCGACACTGGTATTTTTCACAAAACTGCACTGCTGATTTTGTGAAAATTACCAGTGTCGCATAGATACAGTAAGTTCTCCTGGTGATGGGCACATAGTTGCCCGAAACATGTAGAGAAGTTGAAATAAATATACTAAGCAGTAGTGTGCACCTAGTTGGCTTCATTTGAAAAAGAATAAAATTGTGTAGGTAAAGAAATTAAGAGCAGACTGAAGTCAGGTAGCGATTGTTATCATTTGGTGCAGAATCTTTTGTCTTCCAATTTGTTATCCAAAAATTCAAAGATTAAGAAATACAGAACTATAACTTTGCCTTTTTTTTGTATGGGTGTGAAACTTGCTCTCTCACACTGAGGAGAAACATAGGCAGAAATTTTTCGAGAAATGAGTGCTGAGAAATATACTTGAGCTTGACAGGGACAAGGTTTCAGAAGACTAAATAAAACCACCTAACGAAGAGTTTAAAAATATGTGTACGGAATTATTCTATGTTGATAATGTACATTCAAACACGTGTAATTGATCGTTTCGTTGTCATATTTAACTGCTCCGTGCTAGGACATGGATCAATTAAAAAAGTGTAATTTATTGTTTAGCCAAGGACTTTTTATTTTATCAAAAAGCACTCCTCTCCGTGGAGTTACTTAATTAGTTAGTTACGTAGTTACATGCTTAAGTAGCCTTGTATGTTAGCTAGTTTTATTTTTTCCATATGACCGGTTTTAATGTAGTCAGTCGCTTTTTGATTGTAAGTAAAATAATGATCGGTCATCTATTAATGTTGGTTTATTTAGAGACATTGTTAGAAGCTAAGGACATGCTGTCTACAGAGTCGAATATAACGTCGAGGAAATGGAAAGGACTCGGAAGGTAGTAAAGCTGGTTAATTTCAATAAATTTACTGGCTTTTCTTGGAAGGTTTTAAGTAGTGACACCAAAATCTTCATTTACTGAAGCTGGTGACTTGGTCTGTATTCAAACTGGATACCTTCCTAACACAAGTCAGAAAAATTTATGATTGGCTGAAACTAACCAAAATAGGTTATTATTCATAAGAAAAATGCAGGTCGGACGTATTCTTTGACTTGGCAGACACTGTAAATAGTTGTTAATTGTAAGCAATCTGGATTAAGGCAGTTGGTACATTCACATCGTGGTCTCTGTGTAATTTATTTCCATGCGTTCAAGAGGAGCAGTTTCGAAACACACAGGACTATCCTCCCTCAAGGGATGGGGACATTTTTTGTTGCACAATCTTGGAAGGCACTAAGGGCCAGATTCATGTAAACATTCTCCACACAGAAGGAAGCAGATTCTTGCGTGTCATTAACATGTAAGCTCGGAATGTTGGGCCCATATTTGGGGGCAAGCACAGAGGCTATAATAAGCAGAGCTGACTGTGTCATATGATTATGTGGACTGCACGCGCACAGTTCGTTGTGTTGGCAGCAAGAGTGGCTTAAGTGTCTCACATATGGACGGAAGGTCTAGAATGAGGGATGGAAAATAAATTATTAACACCCTGATAGGTAATTAGGCCATAGACATTCTGCTGACCAGTGTAGTACCTAGATTTCGAGGAGCCTGAGGCGAGCAATCGTAATGACCTCGTAATGTAATGGAGCTCGTAATGTCTCTTCATTACGAACTCCAATAACAATTGGTGTATTGAGTTATATTTTATTTGGTTAGGTAATTTAAATATTTTGAGAGCATAAAATGTAATTATTATTTAAATATTTATTTTGTTGCACACTTAACCGTCTTTTGGTTTGTAACCCCCTTCTGGGTCACTGCTGATGACAAAATAATTAACTAACCACTTAAATATGGCGATCCCGGTGGTTACGCTTTCTGAAGTGAGAGACTACGGCAGCTCGCTTGCTGATATTGTAGGTTCGAATCCCATCGGGGGCATGGATGTCTGTCTCTTGTGAGTATTGCATTTTGAAAGGTAGAGGTACTTGTGACGGACTGATGTCTGGACCAGAGGAGCCCTACTGAGTGTGGTGCATCTGAGTATGATCTCGAAAGCATCACAGTGAGGACAACCAGACTCATTAGGCTGTCGCGCCACGAAAAATATCATATAAATAAATAATTACGTAACTGTACCACTAAATTATTTTTCCTGTGAATATTCAGAGCCATTGAGGAGTGCCACACGGTAGGAAGGACATGCACGGAGAAACAGAAAGTTTGCTGTAAGTAACGGCCATTGTGGATGCAAAGCATCAGCATTGCAACATCGAACGCAAACTAGCAGGAGGTATGAAGTCAGTAACAAAACTATTGTTTAATTAGATGTTATATTCTAGGTCAAAAAGACTACAGCGATCTCCTCATCAAACAGACCTCCACACAATTATATAAAAATAATCTTAAGTGTGTCGAATGACAAAGACCTGATGATGGCCACTTCCGGACGAATCATGTAGTCTTTTTGACCTAGAACATAACATCTAATTAAACAATAGTTGTGTTATTGACTTCATAACTACTGCTAGTTTATACTACACAACGAGGATGGCACAATTCAAATTTAATCGAAAGTAAGGCAACAAATATTCACTATGTGAAACTGGATGACCTCATGACGGTGATGAATAAAATTCAAATCTCCGAGGATAATACGCGACTCCAGTTGATACAGCTTCATATCCCACAAGGCGTGGACTTTCAACCTTCCTGCGGAATGAGATCTAAAACCAGGACCTCAAGAATAGTAATCACAAGTTCCAATACAGAAAATGTAGAGTTTGGTTAAAAAAGAGTCACTTAATTGAATGGTAAAGTGGAGCTAGTGAACAGCGAATAAAGGTGAATGTACAGCCGAAAGCCAGTGTTGTCTTTCATGATTGCTGTGGTTCTTAGATTTCTCGCGCCCCTCATCCGTAGAAGAGCATTAGGAGCAATGTGTAAGAACACCGCACTTGTTTATTACTCGTAACATGTGGAAATAGAGTGGAAACTCCGTACTTTACTTTAAGTAAGGAGATAATTGTTGCTCTTTTAGCGATATATAAGGAACTGGAAGCTCTAGACGCAACCTTCTATGTTTGAAAGAACTATGTACCTCTATACAATATGGAAGACATTTTGGACCGCCTCTGTGGTCTAGTGGTCAGAGTTTCTGGCTACAGATACAGAGGTCCCGGGTTCGATCCCCGGCGCTACCAGATTTTCTGAGTAGTAGTGGGTCTGGAACGGGGTCCAC
>Ga0123355_10013250_pt1 | contig 12815 bp, 10 predicted proteins | sample TergutEmb28metaG_3_FD_89872 | JGI IMG/M metagenome (GOLD analysis project Ga0123355, IMG submission 89872) | Embiratermes neotenicus P1 segment gut microbial communities from Petit-Saut dam, French Guiana - Emb289 P1 | ecosystem: Host-associated > Arthropoda: Insects > Digestive system > Gut ...
AACAGTCACCCAAAGAGAGTGACGATACCAGATGCTGTGTTAATACAATTGTCCTCCTGAAGATGAGCACAGTAGTGCTCGAAACATGTAGAGGAATGTAATAAATGTATTAAAATAAAGAATGTATGCATCAAGTTCGTAAAAAAAAGACTATCAGAATAAATGGTGTAAGATAAACGATGGACATTAATAAACAGACGCGTGTTGGTAAAACCTGGTGTTGGCAGTCACAATCAAAGGAATATACTTGGGACTCAGCAAATAAATTTGGTGTGATTTGAATATATGTAGAACTGTTGAACTGCCGACGTAGTCGAATGTCGAACAGTCTGTTCTCGAAACTCCTCCATGTAATTTGGATTTTCTGAACGCCTTTAGCCCGCTAGGTACCCGTCTTACAGGCTTAACCTTACTTCCTTGGTCTTGAATCGACTGGAGCTAAATCGAGTGATGGAAGATGGCTACCTATGCTCTCAGCATGTATATTTAACCATCCTCGGTGACCTTTTGCAGCTGACGTCTCTTTGTAAAATCCGAATTTAACCCAGAACTTTTACACCTCCGCTCATAAAAAAAAGCATTCCTCTTAATTGGTCCCTTCATTTCCACGCTGCACGTACTCTTCTTTCGCATTAAAATTCATTAAAATACCATTTTTATAATTCCTAACAAAAAATTAATTACTTTGTAACACCACTTCATTAGCATGTAGATTAAGCTTTAATTCGGTAATTTCCACAGTGTTTCTTTTCTCCCTCCCAAGTTAGTTTTGTCGGCTGGATGGCTGGGTGGTTGGCAAGCGTGGATGGAGGATGCAGGGAGATTACTCTTGGTTTGGAGCTAGGGGATTACAGCTCCGTAAGGAGTGGTAAGGGGTAAGGGTGAGAAAGAGGGCGGACAAAGTTAACTTCGTGGAACACCCCCTTCCAATTCAATCCTCACTCCTTTATTAAAAATGTTGCCTCTTTAGAACGACCTGAAACCACATTATTAGTGTATAACTGCGAGATTACATGCACAAAGTTGGTGGAACTTCTATATCCTTTTCTATCTTTCGTCAGCGAAATAAACAATATGGACCCTCTTAATTTATGTAAAGGTATAAATATTTATGGTAAAATTAATTGACCTTTCATTCTTTATGGCGTCCTTTTAAATGAATGTCCGAATCGATTACATGTTTAAAGGCCAATAATTTAAAAATAACTATTCAAATTGCAAGTTCAGCATTTTCATAATGAGCAATCGTTTCACGGTCGAATAAAATTCTAGAGAGATTTTTTTTTAAATAAATCAGAAGCGTTACTTGCACGAAGCCCATCAGATTAAAAAAAAAACTGTACATTGCTTTACGAGCTGCCTAATTTGAATGGGGAAGATGAACGTGTTTCTTCATGGGATGCTAATCAGCAATACATTTTCATGAGGAAAGTAATAAAACATAGAAAAGATTGGAAAAGGGAATAACGAAGATACTTGGGCCTTTTGTAAATGATTATCAATAATGCATTGTTTGATTACGGTACTTGTGCTGTAAGTATCATTATGGCGTATAGCTTATTCCGAGCGTATCTCATGGTGGTCAGTTTGCTTTATGTCATGAGCTTTTTCTTCTTGTTTCATTTCCGAACACTTCCTACATAAATTTTAACTTGCCCCATCCCCCTGTTCTCTCTGTTTCTTCCAACCACTCTTTCTCGCCGTCTCTCTCCGTTCGTCTCTTTTCTCTCCGCTGCAGAGGAAATGGCCCGTATGTAATGTAAAACTATGGATATTATATTGATCTCGATATTAAACTTTGAATGGAGTTGATGATTTACTGGTTTATATGCTTATAGCTTGGGCTCGCTGTGTCATATATAATACATATAAAATGCAGCAGGAGCTTTCAAATTGTGCTGGAGTAATGGCGGTAACTGATGACTTATAGCTGGCAGTTCCAAGTTTTGCTCTTCTTGTGCTTTCTTCTCTCCGTTGTCACAAGTTTTCCGTATACGTATTTTGTAAACGTCATTTTTAGTTCGGTCGGCCGAAATGGACGAAACTACTTATGAGGAAGCTTAGTCTCACTTCATTTACTGCATCTGCGATACATGCTCTACGTGTTCTTATCAGTTGCGTAGTGCGATTCGTTTCGGTAAGACCACGCGTAATTTTGTGGAAGTCTGTTTTTATCTATCACTGTTGTAACTTCTGCAGCAGTGGCGTAGCTACGTTTTGTTGACGTCCGGAGCGGATAATAACATGACCACCCTTGACAGAAGTCACGAACTTAAATAAAATAACATTTGAAATAAAGTGAAATGCCAACTTGATGCAACAAGGTAATTTTATTGACGTATTCTTAGCTCGACATGTTTCGGGCGCATACGCCCATCATCAGGAGCATCAGATGTTGAGTTGCAGCATATGGTTTTCTCCACCGAGTTTTTGGATGGGTGGTCGTCTTGAGAGCCGCTGCCTAGGTCGTGTGGATGGTTGCCGATGCATGCATTCCAACCAGTCCTCTCTCAACCTGTGCACGGGACAACCACCTATATGTGTGATGATACCAGAGGCTGTATAATACAGTTTTGACCTCCTGATGATGAGCACATGGTGCTCGAAACATGTAGAGGCATGAAATGAAACTTAATGTAAAACAAAATTTTTTTCATCAAGTTGGTTAATTACCAAGATAAAACGGTTCCTATTGTTATGTTGTTGAAACAACATAAAGACATAATGTGGAACTTAATGATCTGTACCCCTCACCACATATAATTTATGCGATAAAATCGAGATGAATGAGATGAACGAGGCATGCAGCACGTATTGGGGAGAGGAGAAATGCATACAGTGTTTTGGTGGGGAAACCTGATGGAAAGAGACCACTTGCAAGACGCAGGCGTAGATGGGAAAATAATATTAACCTGGATCTTCAGGCAGTGGGATGGGGGGCATGGACAGGATTCATCTGGCTCAGGATGCGGACAGATGGCGGGCACTTGTAAACGCGGTAATGAACCTTCGGGTTCCATAAAATGCGGGGAATTTCTTGACTAGCAGAGAACCGGTTAGTTTCTCTAGAAGGACTCTGCCCCTTGGAATAAGTAAGTAAGGCTAGGAGCAACTCATTAATGCAGCGACAACGTTATGTGACGTCTAGTCCTTCTGTCCGCCACCGTAAGTACCGATGACCTTGTCAGACTAAAGTTCCAAATAAATAAACATCCACCCCTCGCCACTTAACCACACCTAGCAGTCCGTTCCGCCAGCTTCCGTAACTCCTGCACTCGCCAACAATCATTCTCTGCACTATAACATCATGGAAAGATGTAAGAAGTTCATTGGCATAGTTCGTAATGGGTGGTGGTAGTGGTGATTATGATGATAAAGGTACGGTTTGAAAAATAGGTCGCCCATTTATCTGAGGTGAGTTTATTTTGCTGCCTGGCGAGTTGGTATTCATAATCCCTAGTACGAAAGAACTGGCAGTGTCTTCAGTTGTCGTCATTTTCGGAATATTTAGTAATAATAGTAATAACATTATTATTTACCAAAGGACGTGGTATGGCGACTTGATTTTTAGTTTGCCGAGTGGGTTCTAGCGTAATGTTCCATGGTAGTAGCGGTTTCTTTTCGACTTCTCAAGTATTTTCTCAGCCTTATAGAAGCCAAATAAAGGGTAGTAAAGTGACTTTATTAGGTACACAGAGTCAAGAGGACACTAGATTGTCTTTCTTTTAAAAGCAACGCTGAATAAATTTTGCACTGTAATGTTATTTCTTAATGTGGATAGTCTATTGTACAGACATCCTTTTGACGACGAGTAAGTGTCGTTATGGTGTCCAGTTTTAAGGAGTCATATCTTCCGCGTATTATTATTATTATTATTAGTAGTAGTAGTAGTAGTAATAGTAGTAGTAGTAGTAGTAGTAAACTTTGCTTTATCGAAAGGCTGTCGGATTTTTAGTTTGACCAAACTTCTCATAATTCTGCAAGAAGTGTTGGCCGGAATAGCAATGTACTTAACAAGTGTCGATCTATCAGTACATTGCCTCCTGTTTAACGTGTTGCATGTCCGCTCTAAAATGAGACCATCGGGAAGTCAATTCACTAGGAGAAGAGGCTGCATCGGAATCAAACAGCTGTTGTCAATGCAAGCCTGTTTTAAAACCAAATATGTGCCTGTGGTATATCACTCATTTGCTTATACATAATTTTTCCCCACTTTCATTATTTGATGCTTGTCCCAAAGGAAATTACAGTAATCGAATGTAGAACATTGCGTCCCTCTGATGATAATGTTTTAATCATTGTACTATTTATCCTTTCAATTCGTGTATGTTTTTGTATTACTATTGGAATAGCTCGAGTGAATAGACAACTGCTGGCAACATTGTCACCCACTTTTCCCTCTCCAGAGGGGAATGTTTTAAATCCCGGTCCCTAGGGAGAACGTTGATGATTAAAAGAGGAGTATAGGGGGTTGGTTTGTTAAATCGCATCGGGTTGAATCCCCTTTCCCCCTTCTGAAATCCACCACGTTCCAAATAGCATGCGCGGGTCTGGTATTTTTTAATAAAGGAAGAAAACAGGTTCCCTCCGTGAAAGGTAACGAAAAAACACAACCCCAGTTTGTGTTCTTACTATTAAAATATCCCCCCCCCCCCTGCTTAATCTAATAAACGTTGTGTGTTCTCACGAAATGTCTGCTAGATAGCAGGAGACAGAAAACTGGGGTTGGTTGAAGGTCTTTGTTGTACCGATAGTAGACAGTTTTTGTGTGACAAGAAAGTACCGGTATTTAAACATCGCAATTCACCTTCGTAGCTCGTAAAGGGAATCCCATTTACATGTTCAAATCACCTGTATCTGCTGAGTAACAATTTTTGGCTGAGTGAGTAATACTGAAAGAAAGGTTTGACAAGCATGTTTTAAACAGACACACATAAACATGCAGTTATGCGTTTCATGTGAGTTACAATCAGTTACAATCATTATGATCGATACTCAAGTTACAGAAAAATGTGTTTCGACTGCGTAGGTTGCGTAGTATCCAGGGACATGATAACGAACGTGGAGTGGTAAGGATTCCGAAGGAGACGGTAATGATATTTTTTATAGGGGCCATCCCCTTGTGTAGTGGTAGATAAACGTATATGTGTATTACCGTCTAAAACACAGTATAATGGGTTATTGGAAAATGTGGAAAATATACAGCGGTCACCTAACCTTGAAGCTAAGGAAGACCGCGAAACCATAATTCACCGGAGTTCGTTAAATTGTAACCTGCTATCTTGCGAACAGAAACCTTAAGTGCTAGCCGTAAGGGAAGCTGAAGGAACGTCAAGATGAAAACGAGTTGTCATTTATTGCGGATTAAATTTGTGCACAGAGAATAGCTGGTCTTGCGGGCGGGTTTAGTCGCAAATTGTACCATATAACTGAGGAAGATGGCGCAAGTGTTGACGCTTTCTGACTTTCGTTTGTGAACTGTCCGGATCGAATCTCCGCCGGGAAACCGGCTCTTCTAACGGTCGTTTTCCAAGAGTGTCCCGAGTTCCATCTGGAAGATTCCTCGACATTAGTCCTTCTGATCAGGACACACCCGCTTACTTCAACATCGCGTCTGATTTATTAGTCACTTGCCAACCTACCGCTTGACACTGTATAATTTAAGTTGCTATGAGTAGCGTTAAATAAATAAATAAATTACTTAAAACCTGCTTCGTAAATGTGTTCCGGTCTACGAATGTAAGGAGGAGTCAGTTTGTACCAGAATTTGATTGCGTAATTGAATAATGTGGCATTCGCTGGATAGGTGGGCCCATGTACTACCGGAATTGCATTGTAAAGGCTTGTGAGTAGTGTCATGGGGTCGGGTTTCCAAACCAAGACTTTTCTTGATTCTCTCCCTCGCACCGCCACGTACCTGTGTATCAAATCCTTCCGAAAAAGTACGGCCCACAGTCTGTCCCGTTTCCATCTGGGTGTGGATTACGTGCACCAAGGCTGTATAAAAATTTTTGTGTGTAAAAAAGTGCACTGTGTAGAGGTGAAGTACATTGTTCGGATAGAAACGAACTCGGTACACCAATGTCGCGAACACAACAAAGTTCTTTATTGTTTACGACGTTTTTAGGTTTTCCGCCGTAATGACAGATGGCTGTAAAAAGCACCCGCTGGCGGAACCGGAAGCTGTACTCGCAACTCACAAGTTACCTGTACTACTGGGTTCGAAATACTGGTGTGAATTTGTATTTATCGGATTTCGTTAATCGAAGTTTGAGCTCTTGAGAGTTGTTATTGCAAAAGTACTTCCGCTTCTGTTGTCTTCAATGGACAAGATAGAACACGTTTCGAAATCACATGGCAGTCTTTTGGATTTTGGTGTCATGTCAGTCTCGCTGAAGCTTCGGCGGCTAGCTGAACATAATTCCTTCACCCTGAAGATTGAGGCAGCACTTCCCTGCGGTCTCACCTTCACAAACGTAGGCGGTATCAGTAGCCGGAATCTTAATACCGACCGTGAATCCGTAAATGTCCGAACATTTCCATCGATTTAACCTTGCGTGGTAGTGCCTTATCTTATCAATTCAGAACTGCCCCCTACCGGCATTACAGATGTTGCCTTCTGTGCTACAGAAATTTCGGAGACTGGGTAGTATTAAACTATTCACGAGCTGCATGACTATTCATTTGTCCATTATTAGTGGACGTACGCCATATCGCATTGTTTTGCCACCGAATTAAGGATTCAGATGAAATTTCGGGATTCCGTTAGGCGTTAAATTAAATATGGAATCTCAACATTGTGCACACAAAGTTGCACCAACCGACCTCCCACTCTAATAAATTAATTGTGTCATGTAACAGTCTGCCGCTTTGCTTCGAGGCTAATAGCGACTCTGGTAGCTAAATGATGAGATAGCCAGCCACGACGACTTCGTTACATTGCGCGTACTGGTGTGGGGATACGAGAGGAAGTACTGTTTCGAAGTTCTCTTGATAGAAATTGACATATACCCCGTTTATGTTGGTCTCTGTGGGGTCTGTCCCATTCCGGTTACGAAGTGAGTCCCAGAATCAATCTTCCGGGTGTTTAATGACCCAGTTTTTTTTTTTTTTTTTGGTAAAGATGTGTCATTTCGCAGACCCTGGAAGAGTCTAACCAGGATCTGACAGCCCGTTTTTGGTGACAGTTCGTGATATCTGATTAGTTCAGTTACCTGAGACAGTCCGTCGTTAGATAAATACGTTATTGTGTGATAGTATTTTGAACAAGCGGGGGTTTTTTTTTTTTTTACAAAGACCTAGTCGTAGCTGGTGAGATATTATTGAAATTAATTAGTCTGTATAAGGGTGAAGGTGGATTCTCTTGTGGCTCTGTATATAAGTCAGTGAACGGTTCTTAGAACACAGGAACCGTAAGAAGTGGTACGTTTCTTGAAGAATTAAGCCACTGGCACTGGTGTGCTGTCAAGGAGGACTCCATATAATATTGTTTTACGAATCGTTAATGACACTGTAAGTGCAGAAAACACCAACTGTTTTGTTGTGGGTGTAGCCATTTGAAACACTAGTGGCATTAGTGGCAGTGGCGTGCAACATCAGTCATCCGGCTCGTTGGAAACGGAACTTGAGAGAGTTTCTGTATTGACTGATAGAGGTGTGAAGAACTGAATACGCTGCATTTCTTATCTGTCTCATTTTGAAAGTGTGAAGTTATTTTAATTCTTGTCCAACACGGACAGAAATGTACATACACCACCTCGATGATGGTCTGAAAAACGAATACTCACCAGATTTTAAAAACTGTGACACAGGAAGTGACGTTCAGTTCGATGTATTATCGTGACTCGCATGTTGTCGAAATTATAAGAAATGCACTTAAAAGTGCATACGTAATGCGCGGTGCGCCGTTGGCGTGTCAACATTTGTATATTTAACTTTGTAGTCAATGTCTTTTGCCCGTTTGAAGAATCTAGACACATTTTAAAAGCTTTGAGTGCTTGCAATTTATATTTAATTTGTAAACTCGCATAAACGTTCGAATTTTTTTTTATTCCAGGGAGTCTGTTATACAAGGAATATTGTGCAAACAAGACGAAAAACTAGAGGGTCTCTTACAACGAACCAGTATAGCATCTAGCGATTCTTGGTTCCACGTAACGTGAGGCGTGAGATTATTACCTAGGGTAGCCTTTCTTGCCACGAACTTTGTTTAAAAAACGGGGGGGGGAGTGCAATTTCTGTAGTCATGTGGAGACGAGATGCACATAGGCTGCCTATTGCTCATCGCCCTACAAACTTGGCCGTTACTTCCCTTTCTGAAACCATCCTAGAAATTTGCAGACTGATACGTTATAATTTGGTTTATAATTTAATGCTGCCCTCTGATTGCATAATTTGTGGTATTGAAGCGAAACGATATTGCAGATGAAATTGCCACATAGTTGAATAAAGAGAGACCAACTTGATGTCACTTGCTTTATTATTTCATTATTTAATGCTCAACATGTTTCGGATGTTAATACATCCATCCTCAGGAGCTTGCGACTTATTTGTTGCGTTATTTCATAGGTTGTATTGCTCTGGTTCGATGTGTGTTGGTTTTACGTTGTGGTTTGGCTGTGGTGGTGTGGTATCCGTATGCAGGCTGAGACACTAGTGCCTCAGCCTGCATACGGATACCACACCACCACAGCCAAACCACAACATCACACAAACACACATCGAACCAGAGCAATACAACCTATGAAATAACTCAACAAATAAGTCGCAAGCTCTTGAGAATGGATGTATTAACATCCGAAACATGTTGAGCATTAAATAATGAAATAATAAAGCAAGTGACATCAAGTTTGTCCCTCTTTATTCAACTATCAAGATGATGCATGGTCCAATAAACATAAGTGCCACATAGTGTTAATGGCCTGGTAGGAATTAAAATAGAAATCAGGCAACTACAGGAGTACTGAACGACCAGGAACAGCGGATCGCACACTTCTGATGTTCACACAAGCAGTACTGTCCCTTCTGTAGCTTTCTAATGGGGGTTCTTTTGTGGGTTTCTTAGTCCTTTGGATTACTCCCGCACATGTCAGTTGTAATCGTAATTATGCCTGAGGAGACACGACTGAACCCTCCATTTGGGCTTATTGAGTGAGTATGACGTCTTCAGGAGAGACATTCCACTGTGTTGAAGGTACAAGGGGAAAGACGCCGTCCGTTACAACTAGGTTGTGTGTCATATTACTGTATAAACTGAATACATTAAAGCGATAGAATAATATAATATACAACGTAGTTTAGGTGGACAGCATTTACTCCTTTACTCGGTGTAAGTAGCGTAATTCGTTTGATAAACCCCTCCGCGTATGTGACCATCAACTTTCGACCCTTTAAAACACGAAAACAATGTGAAAGTGCTATTCTGAAGGATACTTGTTGCTGTCGTTTGCAGAAGCTGTTTGTTCAATAAGAACCTAACCTAACCTAACCTAACCTCACCTCCCATAGCAAGTTTTCGTCTACAGTTCTTGCATTTTTTTATTTCCATAGTTGGTAGGTTAACCTTTAGGCACCATGCATCCTCTATACAGGACAGACGTTCCGCTACTCTCCACAGAACGCTTTTTATATATATAATCAACAAATATATTTCATTATACTTTTTGAGACATGCTGCGCAATCTCAATTTATACTTCTACAAAATGTCGTTTATTTCATACCGCTGACTTTTTTGGCTTGAAAAATATTCACAGTTTACATAAATGATGTGCTAAATTTTAAATGTCCAGCTCCAGAGCCAAAGGGTTAAGAGATCTTTTTAAATCGGAAAATCCTGAAATCGTCTGGGCTTTCGATAGTATATGACATCCAGAGGACCGTGCATCGTGATATATTCTTATAATAAAACCAACGAAATGCATTAATATCTCAAATTTATTTTTCGAATAGGGCTCTACATGTTTCGGACGTTTTCTCTGTCCATTAACAGGAGTCTAGCACTGTACACACAGCAAAACCTGTATGGCATATACCTGTTGCTGTGTGTACAGTGCTAGACTCCTGATGATGGACATAGAAAATGTCCGAAACGTGCGGAGTCCTATTCCAAAAATGAATTTGAGATATTAGTGCATCTCGTTGGTTTTATTATAAGAATAATTCTGATAGTATGTTTGACCATATCTGTTCTGCTGCTGTGCTTATAGCATATCACAGTTTACGTGGGAATGCCTGTTGAAAAGGATTTCAGTTTTGTTACTAAAGACAAGGCGAAAACGAATTTAGTGGCTGGGAGATCGGGACCATGGTGCGGCGCAATATGTCACGAAGTTATTGTGGGGTTGGAGGTGAGGAAAGTGGAGGACGTGCGACAGCAGTGGCACTGGATGTGGCTGGTATCGAGTCCGAACTCGTACGCCAGAACTCTTAGACCACAAAGTACCCACGGTTGACAACTAATCTATCATTAAATCACTTGATGAAGATTTGAATATTAAGTGTCTTTCGGTGTAGAGACATATGTTTTAAAGATTGTGCTGATTGTGATCTGTGGCATCGAAAAGCGCGCTTGTGTGTTTAGGTGTGTGTGTGTGTATGTATGTGTGTGTCAGTGTGAAGACAGTGTGGCATTACTTCCACAGAATATGCGCTATAACATGTATGCTGGTTAAATTGGTGTTATCATCAGTAGGCACAAGTTATAAAGGGACTGACGAAGGATTTTTGTTTTAAAATTTTCCATTTTTGTTACTGTACCTGCAGGGACATTCTTGGTGTCATTCTTTTACCCCATGGCGCAACAACCCTCTGCTGGGCCAGGGCCACCTCGTCGAAACTATACGATCACCCTCAGACACACCATACTCGTTAGGACTCCTCTGGACGAGTGATCAGCCCCTCACAGAGAGCTCTACCTGACAACACACAACACTCACAAGAGACAGACATCCATGCCCCTGGCGGCATTCGAACCGACAGTCCCAGCAAGCGAGCAGCCGCAGACCCACGCCTTAGACTGTGCGACCATTGGGATCAAATCTACCCCTATAGCGACGAATGTTGGTTGAATGTGCCCCGTCCTTCATGATTGACGCCGTCCCTTGATTAATCACCATCGCCTTGCGAGGTTTCGTCGCCATTACTGTAGAAACAAGAAACAACAAGACTGACATTTGTGATTATCACAGCGATGGTCTTTTGCGATGTTACGCAGTGGCGGCAGTAAATAGTTACCCATGTCCAGAAGGATCGTATTTCCTGCTTCAGGTCCAATCACAGTCTATTCTGAGTATGAAGGCATTAATATCCTTCCAGACGTCGATAAATATTACCAGTCGGCACGGCGTTGACATTTCAGGAGTTACAAATCTTCAAGGACTAAACCATTTCAGTTTCAAACTTGTTTACTGCCTTCGGCGTCTCTCTCGTTTCTACTGAACTAGTAAAACGGGGATTTCCTTGTACGTATAATTTTAAGATATAGTATGTAACCTATAAGAACGTACGTCGGAGAACTGTCTGTGTTGGACGGCCGGGCTGATAGGTTAGCACTGTTACGGAAGGACAACAAATGGAAAGAGGTTGGGGTTAAAGTTGTAATGTTTGTGTGTTGCCCATTATATCTCTTGTTTCAGAGCTCCCGGCTAATGAGTCATCTTTCAATACGACCTGCTGCTCATTTCCTGGGTAAAATTTAATTTGGAGGGCAGCGCAGTTTAATCACGGTATCTCGTACAGCAGCCCCCTCCTTCGTCCCGTCCCACACCTAATTTCATTCACTGTCTCCTCGTCGTTTTCTTTGGACTTCGTAATACAAATTTGCTGTGGAAAACAACAAGACTTTATTATTTTTCTCTTTATTTTCTTTTTCAGAGGTGGAATAATAGTCGGAAGACACGAAAATATCCGCTGTTGAACTTCTTGAGGTTTTAGAGTGAAAGTGTATGGCTTGTTAACTCGTCGTAGCCAGCAGCACACTTTTTTTTTTTGCGCGTCAGAATTTTCTTTCTTTTGTACTGTGAGGGTGATGGGCTGATGGTTGAGTTTCTGATGCTGCAGTGCCGGTTGTAACTTAGACTGACTGTATCAGTAGCTGTACTTCATTCTTCCGTTTTTAAAGTTAGGGTGGGAAAGATGTCTTTGAACTTTGTAAATTCTTGTACTTTTACTGAAGAATATGAAGGGCGATTTAGTCACATTTTTGAAGAACAAGGTTCATTGATTTCATGTTTTAATGGTCTTTTTTGTGCGGTTTGAAATAACACTCGTGATTAATCTGGCATGTTACTTTTGCATTTGACCACCTCATATCCGTATTTTGAAATTATTTGAATTTCCTGATTCTACTCTGTTCCAGTAATCCCATTATTCTTCAATTTCCATTTTCGTCCTGTAATCGAAGTTTAATTTCAATTGGAAGGCAATTTCTATCAGTCAAGAAATAGGCTTATATGCCGTATGAATTTTTATTCAAAAATATAGCCCCTGCCCTAAATTGTCCAAATTTCTTCTTCACACATCCTTAATTGTTAGCGGAATTTCTGACATAGTGCATTATTCATACTACTGGACAATATTTAAGGTCAGAGGGCGATACAAACGTAGCATTTACTTTGTTTGTTCAGGCACTGACATCTGATTTTTTTGTGCTTTTACACGAAGTGTACAAAGTACTTTTTCTTATTTCTGAGAATTTTTTTTTTATCCAATGCCCCACATGTCCTTGACGGACTTCGTGGTCTTCCCTCCTGGGCATGGCAGAAGTGTAACCGACTTCTGAGGTTGGGACGCCCATGAGGCGCGGTTACGTTGTCCC
>Ga0123355_10013251_pt1 | contig 12815 bp, 2 predicted proteins | sample TergutEmb28metaG_3_FD_89872 | JGI IMG/M metagenome (GOLD analysis project Ga0123355, IMG submission 89872) | Embiratermes neotenicus P1 segment gut microbial communities from Petit-Saut dam, French Guiana - Emb289 P1 | ecosystem: Host-associated > Arthropoda: Insects > Digestive system > Gut ...
CAAGACCACCACCCATCCACAAACTCGGTGCAGAAAACCATGTGCTGCAACTCAACATCTAATGCTCCTGATGATGGGCGTATGTACCCGAAACATGTCGAGCTAAGAATACATCAATAAAATTACCTAGTTGCATCACGTTGGTTTTCACTTTATTTCATGAGGAAGATGCACGGTCAAACAACCCTCAAGTTTGGTGAGCTAGTTTGTGTGTGTAATAGACAATAGAACTCTGAAAGTGACGGAGACTAACTCATCGTCCACAGCAGGGTGTCATTCAGTTTTTCTCTTGTTCCGCCGTTATGGATATCGTTTTCTCAGGGTCTTCATAAATAATGTATAAAACTACTTCAAATAGCACAGAAAACAACACGTCTTTCAAAAACGAACCATTTAACGCCCTTTAAGAAAATAATCGCTGCTTGCCCTGCGAATTATAAGAAACGCGTAGAGACACTGTGGGTAAAATGCAAAGTTTTTAATATAAAAGGAGGCGATACACTTACCGTAGTCTATCAGGGATTAAAATGGAAAACGAGAATTTTGTGCACTGATAATCGTATTTTAGAATAAGTATAACCGCAACTCATAGACCTATCACAAAAAACCTGAATAACAATTTTAATATTGTGGTTCTTGGACAAAGTCCGCGGTACTTACACTATGTTTGCTGGCATTGTCCACTCCATTTCATGTTCTTCAGTAGTCTATCACTAATGCTACCCATGACTGTCGGTCACAAACATTCTTTTCACCATTAAATTGTTTACGCGAGTACAGAATGGTAAATGAAATGGGTTGGACTTGATTCGATCGTCAGTCCTGACACGCCTGATAAGTGACTTGTTATTGTTTCTTGCGTTCAGTTTATACAGCAATACAGTATGTTTAGAAAAGTTGCGACTCGAGATTGGTATGTTGCACAGATTAGCTTGTTTTAAATTAAGGCTGTTGTGAGTACAGTGTCGTCTGCCTTTTAGAGCAAGACTTATGAAAACACGATACTGGTATGTCATTTCATATGAAACAAAAGCATCTAGGAGATTCATGAGACATTTAACTACAGAGAAATTATGAGCCTGCTTAACACATTCAAAAATTTACAGCTCTTTTTTAACGTGAATTAGAATTGTGACGTACATATCAAATTACAACTTGGTTTACGCCCCAGTGATAGTTATGTGCTTGCTGACTACAATTAAGCATTTTCTCCTTCACCTTCTATCTATCTGCAGCCCTTTAGTGCTGTTTGCCATTGGAGTGTGTGTGCTTCACGTCATGGATTGAAACTGAAAGTAACTTATGTCAGGTGACGATGCTGGAGGCCAGGGTTTGTACCATTACGGCTAACCCATTTGCTTGAGTAGCGAACATAACATAGTTTGCACGAAGAGACAAAAATTTTTTACCTGCAACACAAATATTGATGTGACTACAAAATTCGTAGATGATATATTGCGCGCACTAACACGGACTTAACCTTTCTACGGAGAATTAATGGAGGATAGTTTAAAATAATTTTGAAGTTATTAGGTTTACATGTATTGTGTATAGACAATGGGGGACCCCAAAATGATGAAGGTTTATGTGTTTGTTTCGTTTTGGTGTATCTGTGATGGCTAGAAAATAGGATTTCTTGTTTTTGTTAGAGCTCTTTTCTTGTGAAGGAAATGTGAGAATGGGTTTCACGGTATGAAGTCGGAGTGTATGTCTCCCACTATGAATTTTGAAGAAAGTAGTTATTGTTCCGAGAGTGGATATTAACGTCGTGCAGTTGGAAGTAACTTCACTTTTCTAGGCCTGCCGGTTAGTTTCTAGGAAAAACGATTATATGATGGCAATTCCACAGTTATTTAACAGATTTACCTAAAATTTAAATATAAATACATTTTGTAAATCTTTTTTTTTGTCAGAAATGGGAGTATATCACATTGTTAACTGTCTACTTGAGTCATTTAATTAGCACACCAACTAATGCATATATAAGATTTTTACATTAAAACATTTAAAATCACTGCAACATGTTTCGATCCTAAGATCATCTTCAGGGAGCTACACTGTCCCTTGCTAAGGAACAGTGTAGCTCCCTGAAGATGATCTTAGGATCGAAACATGTTGGAGCGATTTTAAATGTCTTCATGTAAAATTTTATGTATGTGCATTAGTTGATGTGCTAATTAAATGACTCTACGAAATGCACGGTGCAACGATAAAGATGTCTACTTGAGATTTTAATGAAGATAAGTGACGAATTTCTGTATGTTACATTAATGGATTACGTGGATTGTTCATACCTGTTGGCCAAAACGTCCTGCTAGATATCACTTATACATCTGACTAATCATACCTGTAAAAGTTGTTTTGTTCTTTCAAGTTATAATAGATTGTACTATTGCTAACATTTAGCGAGATTTTTCTTTAATCATTGCCAGATTGTAGAAAGTGGTAGAGAAGAACATCGTAATGAATATGTATATTATCAGTGACACTGGAAATTAGCCTTTTATGAAACACCGTGTATAAAGTAAGGCGTTTGTGAATCGTACCACATGTATTATTCAGTTTGTTGTTGATATATTCATAGAGAAAACTGTATTTATGTTACCAAAATGTCTTCTCCAGTTCAGAAGGAACTTTGATTAACGAATGACAAGTAAACCATTATCAAACGTAAACAAGTTTATTAACAATAGATCTAAGGGGCTTAAGCAAAAATAACTGGAAGACGACAGACTAAAGAGTTTTGTATGTTGTCATGCAAGAATACAAGTGATATATTATTTATGTACATCGATTTACATTTCACAGACACAAACTCACTACGTATTTCGCACTAATATCTGTAGAGTGCATTACATTTATTTATGAAAGGAACAGTAGCTTTTTAAAGTGTTTATATTAAATGATATAAAACAAAATAAAGTTTTAATTCGTTACTGTTTTCCTAATTCCGTCAGAGAAATTACAGACATAAAATATTCATATGTTGTATTGCACGCGTAATTTTTTAAACCCAGCAATACTCAAAAAATTCCAGCACTGTAAAACACTTATGTTACATGCTTCCTCAAATAGAGTTCCTGGTCACAGAATAAGTAACATTAACCTCATGGAGTAGCATTTATTTCTGGTTCACTAATTGAAAATTTTAAAGATTTTTTTTTGTTTTTAACTTTGCACATCATCCTTCAACTAAAATTTTGTATTGGGTTTCATCAAACTTGCTCTCTCCAGTTGCAAGTGAACACAGGATGTGTTGTTCGCTACTCGACCCAGGCTGGTCTTGGTGTGTTAGTGCCTTGTCGCATACCGTGGCAGAAGAGCACACATCGCATGGCGCAGCGGCACAGGAACTGGAAAACACTGAGCAAGCTGACTCCAAGAAATAGACTCACCACACCTCCAAAGGAAACTGTGAAGTAAAAAAGGTGCAAAATGACAAGTCGGCAGTTGGCGGATTGGATCTCAGCTATCAGACATATTTCATTAAGCAAACAGTTCCAAGAGAAGTGCAACAGATGAAAGTGAAGTAACTTAGGAACTAAATGTTAGTCCCGTCAGAGGTTTCAACTGATACTGAATCACCAGACAAGTGTGTCGATCCGGAAAGATTTTATTGAATTTTGTCATCGTGACAGCTTTACGATGGAACAAACAAACTAACTAGCCAACAAACTAACCAACTACTTAACTGCTTGATTGATTGATTGATTAATGGACTGACAGAGTAAGTAACCTACTGACTTTGTAACTAACTAGCCAACCAACCAACCAACCAACCAACCAACCAACCAACCAACCAGCCAACCAACCGACCGATCGACCGACCGACCGACCGACCGACCGACAAACTCCGTGGATTAGTGCTTCGCGAGAAGAAATTATCCGCTGTTATGTACGTGGAAAATTTATTACTGTGATCACGATAACCTGCCACTGGTCTATGTTCTGAGCCAGATAAATCCAGTCTACACCATTCACTGCTATTTTTAACGTCCATTTTAATATTATCATCATATGTCCTTGTAAGATTTCACTGTGGTCTCTTTACTTCAGGTTTCCCCACCTAAACTCTTTTTGAATTCCTGTTCATCTTTATACGCGACCCATGTCTGACGCATTTGGTTCTCCTTGATTTGATTCACTGAGTGGCATTTGGCAGGAGTGAATATTGTGAAGATCCTCATTATCCTGTCAATTCCTCCCTCTTTGGTCCAGATATTTTCCTCTTAAACGCAGTCGTCTTATGTTCTTCTCTTAATGCGAAGGAGCAATTTTCACAATCAAATCAATATATGCTACAGGTGGCAAAATTATATTTGTATGGTTTGGGGTAGTAAGAGAGAAGATAGGATATTCTGTGCCGAATAGTAGCAAGTTTTCTCCAAATTTACTCTCTTCATAGTTTCTTTGTGGATGAGATTTTGATTTATTATTGTCTTTGCCACATTATATGAATTTTTCTACAGTTTCAAAAGATTTATTAGCTACCTGCATGTTGTGATTTTGTTCTGCGTAAAAATGGCATACTACGTGTAATAAAACTGGGAAATGGAAAAAAATCGTCTATTCATCAGAACAATTTCAGAAATTGAAACAAGTGCTCAAATTATTTTGAAACATTAACAGCCTACAGAAAATAAACTCGCGAAATATTAATGAAGCTGCTGTGTCTTTAAGACTTCACTGTGTAGAAAAAAAGTTCATATATTTTGGTCAAAAATTGTAAAGCAAGCAGCTCAACACACGCCAAATGATATGAAGAAATAAACATGTATTGCAATGAGTTTTCAGTTCTTTAAGACTATAATGTATTACGTGATCCGTAAAATTGTGCACAGGTGACGAGGGTCGTACTGAAAGTAATGATTGTGTTTGTATTACCCCAAAACAAAGGCAAATGCACAAAACAGATACCATTCTCAGTAATTGGCGATCTGACCTCACTTCTCCGCAGTCTGCTGTTACAGTCCAAGCACTGGTGCCAACGATGTTGGAGTTTGAATGTGCCGCTGCTATGTAAGAAATATTCCGCATTCAGCAGCACGGACGGATCTCTATACTGTATGTTGTTCTGTTTGTGTTTGACCCTTTTGTGAAAATTCAAGATTCCAAACAGGTGGTAGTCTGAGGAAGCCAACTGTACGGTGAAACTTACAGTGCTCTGGCGAAAGGAAACGACACTGAAATTCAATTGTTGCAGTGGTTTGTGGGTAAATGCTGCCTGCGCATACGTCAGACTTACAATTCGGTTTTGAAATATGAGATGACACAACCAGCAGTATAATTCATAGTGGAAAATATGTGCAGTTAGACATTACTTAACGACTTTCGATACAGCCGTCTTACGAGTGTATAGTTTTTGTGGTTGTATCGAGGAGAGGAAATTTGATTCTTAGTGCATTATAGACAAAGACTGGGGACACATCAACGTGAGTATAGATATTGAGATGATTTTGTATGTACGAGAGAAGGAAAGGAAGTAAGAAGAAAGTGAAGAATATATTATAACGACAAGTTTCGTGAGTCTTATTCATTATCAAATTTTCTGATGATCAAGTTAAGGAAGGCTATTTTGGAAATCCTGAAGGGAAAGCACGTGTTGGAGAGCCTAGGCATAGATGGAAAAGAACATTAAAATTAATTTGAAAATCAAGAGAGTGTGAGGACGTGGATTGCACCGAAATGTTACAGAGCAGGGACACTTGACGGGATGAATTTGACCAGGTAATAAACGTTAGGTTTCCATAAAAAGCAGATAATATTCACAAACTAAGCAAATTATAGTTTCCAAAGGAACGTAAATTTACATGGATTCAAGAGGTCAAATATACAAATTCTTGCCTGTTTTTAAGCAACATCAATGTCCACCTCCAGGACCTCAGGTGTTAAGCATGTCGTATAGTTCACAGTACTAACCAACCAGATCCATGAAATCGAAGGCCACTTCCTGGCGATATTTAATGGCACTGAGGTCCTTGTAAAAGACATCTAGGTAACCGCCACAGTTCTTGGCATACGGGTTAGCGTCGTCGGCATAGCTGTAATCAAGGGCGTAGCGGCTGTTGTGGCAAGTAGGTAGACATCTAGAGCAGTCTATAGCTGTCAGATTCTCGAAACCTCGTGTTCCCTTTGGAGGTCTGAAGATTCGTAGTTCGACTACAAAGAAGAGCAAACATGCAATTGAATAATCTTAGTAATTAACCAACTTAATGCACAAATTCTTATTTTATAATAAGTTTATTATATGCCTCTACGTAAATTTATAAGTATTAATAGAAGCGTATTTTTCTCATTGCACTTAATCAATACCAGACGCTGTAATTACAGCTGCACGAGCTCCTGATGATGGGTGTCAATATCCGAAACACGTAGAGCTACCTACAGAAATGTAATAAACTGAATAAGTCGCATCTTGTTGGATAGTTATTAAATTCGATTCACGATGCACGGACCCATGTATATAAAATGCCTCTACATATTTCGAGCACCATGTGCTCATCATCAGGAGGTCAAAATTGTATTATACAGCATCTGGTATCATCACACTCTGTAAGTGGCCGTCCGGTGCGCAGGTTGAGAGAGGATTCTCTCAACTCGTGCAAGGGGCGGCCACCTACAGGTATGATGATATCAGATGTTGTATAATACAATTTTGACCTCCTGATGATGAGCACATAATGCTCGAAACATGTAGAGGCATATAATAAACTTATTATAAAACAGGAATTTGTGCATTAAATTAGTTAATTACTAAGATTATACTGAGATGCACAGTCAGCAAAACATAAAAAAATGCAATTGAATAATGTAGGTTGCGTCTGTAGTATGATGTAATACAATGCAATACAATATACATAGTATAAGATAGACTATGTATAGGATATCGTATATCGTGACGTATGTACATATTTTTACGAGTATTTTTTTTATCGTATTTTGGATATATTTTCAGCCAATAATTTCTTCCACGATCTGATTACCATAGCCTCATGATGAGTTCACACGAACTTCACCAAAGCACACTAATAAAATCTATAGCAATACCTGTTTATTAATCACCTTTTATATTAACAACTTGGGGACCGCTGTAGCACAGTGGTTAAGGTGCTGTGCTACAGATCGGAAAGTCGCTGGTTCGATCCCTACTGGTGTCATTGGAAATTTTCATTGACATAATCCTTCCGATCGCACTATGGCCCTGGGGTCGACTCAGCCTCTAACAGAAATGAGTACCAGGATCATTTCCTGGGAGTAAAAGCGGCCGGTGCGTAAAACTGACAAATGTACCACCATCCTGTGCCGTTGTCATGTAATCTGGGAACCTTAACTTCCTGGAACCCTCTGGGCCACTCCAGGCCTGTAACGGGACTGCTTTACCTTTTACCTTTACCTTAAAAACTTGAGCATGAAGGGGAAGGCATACAATTTTACATACGAAATTATCGATGCGGATTCATCTTGCATATATTAAAAACACGTAAAAAATAAAACATGATATATAATATGTGTGTCTCTGGAAAAATACGTATTTTTCCATGTTTGAGTTTCAGCAGTTCGGATATTTTATTCGAAGTTTTGTTTAAAAGAGTTTAAATATAGCAGTATGACAGTAGCAGGTGGTGACATAATTTATTTGCATAAATGTATAGTAATTTCAGTTACTTTTTCTATTACGGTCTTGCAACTTTGAGTACTATACATTTACAAGTTCTCGAAGTTTACTTGTTGTGCTCTGAATATGTAAATATTTTCCAAGTTTGATGTTTGTATGGTCCTATAAATACGCGTGATTTTTATGAATACTGCTTCAGTCAATTGGATCTGAGGTAGTACAGCCAATGTATTCTTGTTCATGGTGTACCACAAACGTGATTAGTATAGATCCTATTTTACTATTTCTTAAACAAATGTCACCGGTGTTACGTGCAATCTACTAGAGCATTAGTAATTCTGTATGTAAAGTTCTGTTCCTCCCTACACTAGGTTAAATGGTTAATGGAAATCTGTCGAAATGGTGAATAAATATGTATTGTTTTACATCTTATAAATTTTGTTACTGCTTACCAGGTGCGTGGTGTCATGAATCAGTTAAAGTTAGCCTAAGATTGTTTTGTGAGCATTACAAACCATGATGCTCCCTAACGTGCAAAATTATCCATTATCCTCTCACTTCCTGTCCGTTAATTTCAAATGTATTACTCAGCATTTCGTTCTGCAGCACCCTGACACTGTTTTATGCCATTGTAGTACACCAAGTGTTTTTCTTCTATGTCATATTTATTTACGTCACACTTCCTTCTATGCGTTTCCAGTGCTGTGATCGTCTTCAGGAAAGCCTTTCAGTGACACCACAAATGGAAAGAAGTTTTGCATTATTTTATTGTGTGAGATTTACCTATAATATAGTATCTATACTCTTCCCAACTGTGGTATTTCTCAGGATGACTATAAAGACTGAAACATGTAGAAGAGAAATATGATGTAAATAAATATGCGGTGCAAGAAAGAAATTAGCTTTCTGTGATGGTATAAAAAATTTATCCAAATGTACATAAACTAGCGCAAAGCGCATTTCTAAAAACCAGAAACTGCATCTTTAACTTAGGGAAAGACATCAATTTGAACATATAGAAAGTACGAACAGTGACATTCAGCTGTCACAGACTCTGTTCAGACCCTTAAAGGCGTTACAATAACAATCTGGTTTACATCGAACAAGGGAATAAATAGCGAACGAGACAAGATAGTTTAGGAGCGTGAGATGAGTTGGGTACTCCGAAGCGATGTTAGCGAAAGATGTGTGTGCCACTTAACGGCTGAAAATTACAGATATTTCACTTCTAAAACAAGTTGTTGGCACGCTGAACGTCATCCACATTACTGGTATTTTGTGCAGTTTAGTGAACAGAGGGATAGCTTATTTTAACATTACTTTCTTTTAAATTAATCTTACAAGGTGTCATGGTTTATAAATGTGACTCGGAACGGCATTCTTGTACGGGTTATCTCTGCGTTAAACATCGACGTGTTTCACAGCTACTTGATATCTTTTACAAACAATCGTAACAAAAAATTCAAAACTACCGAGGTTCCGAGCTGCGGAATTATATTTGAGTACGTAAGGAGGAAAAACATGTAAAATAAACTAGGATTTAAAATGCGCATTGCACTTTACTGCTTTCTGTTTCTTCTATTGCTGCATAATTACGAAACTAAAAACGAAACACTTTTATACGTATTTTACCGTCTAAAACACAACATATGGATATCAACGCATTGATAAAATATCAGTTACATCAGGGCTACATGTTTCGACCATAATTGTAATTGATATTTCATCAACGCATTTATATATATATATATGTGTGTGTGTGTGTGTGTGTGTTCTGTTTTAGACAGTAAAATACACATATTTGCTACTACACAACGGGATGGCCTGTATAAAAAAAGAAACATTTTAGGCTAACACAGTTAACATAGTATGCCATTGAATTTCTTCATGATTAGTCTAGATAAGATGTTCTCAAAATTTTTCGTTGGCGTACCATTGAATGAAATGTCATAGTTTCAGTGTACCACCATTAATGTTTTTCGTATTTAAATAAAAGAGTTGAAATTGGAAAGACTGGCTGACAGCGAGGATCAGTTAGGGCTGTATAATGTTGACAGAAATTTAGCTTATGAGCTTATTAGAAAATACATATTTATAGTGTTTTTATCTTAATTTTTTGTCCTTTTTATATTTCTATCTTTCCTAAGGCCGCATAGCGATAATCAGTGGTTGGCCTGACACACACTGAGAAACTATATGGTGAGGTAAATTCAATCAAAACACAACTATAAATATATGGCTAAATGATGGTGTTTATTAGGAATGGAAAAACTGCATGTTCCGGCCTATAGCGCCTATCTTCAGGTTTTGACAATTATGATATGCCTAAACCCTGAAGGCAGACCAACCCCCCGCCGAGGACAAAAGTTCCGAAGAATAAGGAGAAGATATTACACTAACCAATCCCGCAACCCCCCCAACATAGGAGCATATAAGATACCACACCTGCAATCACAGTTTCCTCCTAACCCTACATCTACCCAACCGGAAAGATCCACAACCACCTACCTACAAATTCACTGACCCAATAGACATCCCACCAAATTTCGCTTAACAAAAGCACGTAAAATGATGATGAGATCTCAACATCACCGCGTGGTTTAGGCATACTATATAAAACTCTTTTAGCAAGAAAGTTGTCAAAACCTGAAGATGGTCGCTATAGGCCGAAACACGTAGTTTTGACATTGCTAATAAACACCATCATTTAGTCATATATTTATAGTTGTGTTTTTGACTGAATTAAACTCACCATATAGTTTAAATACACGACGGGAATGGCACACTTCAGAACACTGAGAAACCATGGAGCAGGCCTGTTATATGATAAAACGTATCATACTTAATACGTTTATAATGAAGAAGTTTGGGAGGAACAAGTTTTATGCTAGTAGTCAGTAATTTTTTTCTGTTCTTGCTTTTTTTTACGCAAGTATATTATTTGCTAGTGATTTATTTGTTTTAATGTAGAGCACATTTACGTTCTCGTGGTATTATGTTCTGTATTCGAAAGATATATACTCACGGTTGTGTTCTGATAAGCACCACAATTGCGTCAGGTTACACTCTGGAATGTCATCCACTGGAAAAAGCAAAGTTATACAGTTGATTTAAGGGTAAAGAGAGAGGTAGAAAGGTGAATTAAAGTCGGTGACGAGCAGCTTGAATCTGACAGTGAGATTATCGAACAGAAATATGAGGGCAAATAATCTTTTGCCTCGTGAAAGTTGTGCCCTTAAACATGGTGATCCAATGATAAGTTCACGGACATCAGCAAAGGCATCATATTGTAAAAAAATAATTTTGAAAGCCTATACCTCGATCAGGAATATATTTCTTCACTTCTCCTTCTGCAGTTTGTGGTTCTTGAAACGGAGATTTTACTTTATCGCATATAAAGTGAATGCTAATACCTAAACTACAACGAAGTCGAAATATTCTTTTTCCTTCTTGTTAAAAGTAATTTGTCGGTGTTGTAGCTGGGTTACTGAAAATAAATTATTAGAGATTTAAGCTTATGGATCACTTCTGACTGAACTGAATATTCCCTTCATTTTAAAATTAAACTTCCTTACTTAATTCTGTCCTTTGTGGTCTGCTTCATTTTCTCGGGCTTTTTTTCCAATTCTTTTCATGCTTGAGTGGCCTTATTCTACCGTATAATTCGTTTCAATAAACTCTTGCCCTAGAATAAGAACTACATTTTCCTGCACTGCCACGTTAAACGTATCGTGGCGATGAATATACCCCATGTGGTGACCAGATCAATTGTCGTTGGTTTGCGATAGGAACACGTTTTATGCCCCTATATTTATGTAGGCGTGTTTACTTTGTCGTACGCCTCAGTTGTTCTATAGGAATACATTAGTTTGACAATAACTTGCCTGTGAAAGCGCTGAAGAAGTACGGGTAGCAACCACAGTAACTAGCGATGTTCTGGAGCCTGCATTCCAACAGGCAATTCTGCTGTGTGTAGGTGTTGAACACTGAGAGACGCAACTCATCAGGGAACAGACAATGACGCTGGGATATGCTCAGGGCGCGGACGTTTGGACTGCTCTCTGTTACCGACGGCGTCACCTCGACTCTGAAAACTTTGTCTTGATCTTCAGGCATGAGGACGCCGGTTCCGGCCTCAGGAAACTGGTCCGGGTGGTGAAAATAAACCTGTGAAAAATAAATCATCATTTTATTGCCAACTGATGAACATCTTCGCCACCAGATGATTGAAGTTTGTGAAAAGTTTGAAATGAATTTAGGTTGGGTCGTGCATGACGACTGGGTGGGATCGTTGTTATTAGAACTATAATGAATCTGTGACGTGAATGTAGTGTTTGAAATAGCCATGTATTTATTGCTGGTAAGCAGGCGAGGGAGTAACATCCGTTGCAGCGAACGTGGCAATTTCCAACACTTTTATACTGCCATTTGCCTGTTTTTGTAAAAGGATCTGAACTATGATAAAGCTTTATTTCTTCTCTTTTGAATCATTTATTTATGCAAATCTGAATTTAAGAAACTGAATCGGGGGGAAAAAATATTTTCATGAAATTGAAACACCCTCTAATTAGCGAACTGATATTAATTTAGAGCTGTAACTTATACTGTTAGTGTATTTGACAAGGCTATTCGAAACATCCAGGAACATTTGGAATGAAAAATTTCAAAGAAGACACGTGAAAACTGTGTGTAGTTCCACTCGGATTGCATCTGCATGCACGTGTGTTTGTGTGTTATGTAATACATATATAAATAAACGCACAAGCTTGCATACATATGTACGTAAGTACGTGTGTTGTATGTATGTATGTATGTAAAAGGTAAAAGGTAAAGTGCTCCCGTTACAGGCCCGGTGTGGCCCAGAGTGTGCGTAGAGGTAAAGCTCTACTCTTCTATGACCGCTGCACTAGAAGGATTTGAGTGGTCAGCAGCACGCCCGGGCCGCACTTTACCCCCGGGAAAAACACGGTACCCATTTTACAGGAGGCTTGGTGGGCACCAGGGCCGGTCTGGACGGGCGGAAAATCTCGTCCCCACCGGGATTCTGTCCCGGACCGTCCAGCCCTTAGTCAGTCACTATACCGACTGAGCTACCCAGACCATGTATGTATGTACGTATGTATGTATGTATGTATTTTTTTTTTACATATGGTTTATTGCTTGCTCCATTACTTAATTACAATAGTAATACTACAAGCTG
>Ga0123355_10013252_pt1 | contig 12815 bp, 6 predicted proteins | sample TergutEmb28metaG_3_FD_89872 | JGI IMG/M metagenome (GOLD analysis project Ga0123355, IMG submission 89872) | Embiratermes neotenicus P1 segment gut microbial communities from Petit-Saut dam, French Guiana - Emb289 P1 | ecosystem: Host-associated > Arthropoda: Insects > Digestive system > Gut ...
CATACAAGCATTTCTTGCTTGAAACAGCTAACTATTGGGCGGCAATAAACACTAACACAGACGAAACAGAGGAGGATGAGGAGGAGGAAGAAGGGCCTGAAAAATCGACCACTCCCAGGGCACAACATCAAGACCCACCAGGAAGGTTATTAGGGGGAGACATGAAGAAACATAAGTTGAAAGCAATTGTGACAGGAAATAAGAAGTATCCTTCAAAGCTGTGTCGTGTTTGTGCTGCACATAAGAAGAGGAAAAAAACACGATACATATGCTCCTTTTGCACTGTGCCTCTACTCAAAGAAGAATGCTTCGAGGGATACCATACCCTGAAACACTACTAGAATACCTGGTGAGTACAGATATAAAATTTTAACTAAATATGTTCATATTGAGAAAAGTTATGTTCATGTAAAGGGACTCGTACGGTACTATGGAGTTGTAAGGTTAAAGGTCCGGTTGAGAGTTTAAAAGTCCGGTCCACGAGGGGTGGGCAGTGTTCACAGCTGTCGGGTGCCAATGTGTTAAGAGTGAGTGGAGTTATACCTCTTCTTCCCCTATATGCTTTCATGGTGTGGACAGGGACAACTTTACCTTTTATATGTTTCAGCTGCTTCCTCAGGTGATCATAACCTAATTCTGCCTCGTTTTCTAATTGTGCTGTACCTCAGGTTCAGAAAATTGTCAAAAGTAAAAACTTTTAAATTGGTTTCAAAACCAAAGAGGTGTGATGTGCAGAAAAGTTTAAGAACCATTGCATCTGGAGATGCCTCCTGAAAGCTAGATATATGTATGCTGATAATCATCTGATGAAAATAAAAGGGGTCTTCAACTGTAGGGTTAAAACACATGGCTTCTGAACAGAAATGAAGTTAAAAAGTTTCTGAAGCAACAGAGTTTTCCTAACTGCACATTTATGAAGTATCCCCCCCACCTTGTGAAGTCATTAAATGGGTGAGATGGACGTTTACAGTTGCCGTTTTAAAAATTGCTAGTGTCCAGATGCAACAGGCCTTCAGGAATGTAGCAATATACAATATTAATATGGAGATCATGAGGATATGAATGTGATTGAAGTGCCGATTATGGTACAATAAAAAACATGTTAGCAGTCGCCATAACTTCCTTTCTGTTAGGCATATTGCATACTTTTCATATAAGGTCATCTTCAGGTCTATATACATAAGAACTACAGAAAAATTAAAATATATACATATCATTGACTATACATCAAAGTAAACTGAGATCTCATATTTCTTTCTTTACTCTTTATTTTATTATATTACATCAAGTTGTTTCCTACAAAACTGGACTAATCTTACTTACTTTCTTACTCCATGGAGCAGAGTCTATCTTGAGAACCTAACCTGTTCTCAGCTGGAAAAGAAATTCCCCACATTTTAAGGAACCCGAAGGTTCATTACCACATTCCCAAGTGCCCACCACTGTCACTATCCTGAGCCAGTTCGATACAGTCCATGCCCCCACACCCCACTTCCTGAAGATCCATTATAATATTATACTCCCATCTACACCTGGGTCTTCCAAGTGGTCTCTTTCCTTCAGGTTTCCCCCCAAAAGCCTGTATACACTTCACCTTTCTCCTATACATGCTACATGCCCCACCCATCTTATTCTTCTTGATTTGATCACCCAAACAATATAGGGTGAGGAGTACAGATCATTAAGCTCCTTGTTATGTAGACTGGACTAATCTTCAAAGTGAGAATATATGTGAGGAATTCCTTTTTGTATCCTACTGTTACTGTTGAACAGGTGTGCCATCACTGAAGTTACATGTAGTTAAACATTCCTGCATGGGCACATGTAAGGTAATTATTACAGGTAGGCCCATACACATCTGTTGTGGATTTCAGATACTAGCTATGTAGCACCTTTATAATTTTACACTGATGTGTGTGTCTTGATCCATGTTCAAGTCTGAGTTTATAAACTGAAAACGTGGAACATCTTGTTATGAAATAAAGGAAGCTGTGTTGACTGCAGCATATGTACTTTGCATTGAACTGTAAGCATATTTAATACAACAGGCTGTCATACACTAAGACTGACTGAAGTGACTCAGGATCATGCCCAATAATGAGCTTTGGTGTTAGCAGCATGGAATATCCAGATGATCAGACATGCTTTCAATTTTCCCACCCCTACCCTATCCTGCCCAGTAGTATACTCTCCCATATTTTGAAACATAATCATCCTACCTGTATCATAGTGTACAGACCCTTGTCATTGCAAGAAACGCTGCGCACACAGTGAAGTCAAACTTGCAGCAACCAAGGTAAATAATTGTTTCAATATTTGTTGCAATAGCAACAAATCAAAGTGACATTCATGAATATGTTATAAGCAGGCAGATTTTGGGAAGTGTTTCCTACAGTTGAGGACATGTTCAGCTCTTCTACTTCCAAGAAACATCAGTATTAAAATATACACAACTATGATTGTACCTTGTATTTTGTAAGCTGGGGGAAGAACACAGATAAGGAAATTGCAGAACAGTGTTCTGAAAACAGTAGTGCAACCTGTGAGGAAGGAACTGACATAGATGAGAAAACTGTATAAGGAGCATTTTGATTATTTTGGCAAGTTTTATTTGGGTGCTGAATCACTAACATGTGGTTTAAAGTCCTCATGGCAGTGACTAGGACAAATACTGCCCCAAGATATGGCAATGTGTAGCCCAGTGCAAATGTACCAGTATTTCCTAGGTACCTGCTGTCTACATGTTTAGTAGATGGATAACTCCACTGTGTTCCTCTTCCACCCTGAAGGTAAGGAATTATGTCTCTCCACATTTGCAGATTTCTGCCAGACAATATTGTCTCATGTGAGATATGTGGTTTCCACAGCAGCATTAAGGATTCAGGCCTTCTGGGATGTGACACCATGTTGGGCTAGTGCTTCCTGGCATTCATTCAAAATGTAAGAATATGTGAATACAGCATCACATTCCAAAACACTTGAATCCTCTGTACAAGAACATTTCCCAGGCGCCAGTATTCTTTGTATCAAGGATGATGAAAACAGGATGAATGCAAACAAAGTTCAGTCAAGGACTGAGGGGCATACACCCCACATTATAGCATATGCATATATTGGAAGTTGGTATTAACAATAATCTAAATAAATTGGACAGGAAGGCGTGGAAAGCATTCGTTCATCTTATGGGTGTGGGAATCGGCGGTGTTTTGTAAGTTGTAATATACCTTCATCAGCTAACCGGCTTCTCAAGGTTGACTGTCATCTCTGGACATAGAAGCCAATGTAATGCCTTTCATGTTGCCACTTTTTCGTCTTCGTACCACCGATTATTTAATGGCCCTTGTTCAAATGTGTAGATACAAGGGAGTGGAAGGGGTTACAGAGTGCAGACGAAGGTAGTGTCAGGTTAGGACCGGTGTTTTGGCGTATACAAATCTAACCTCAAATTCAACGGCATATAACCTACGAGACCATCATTTTCTAATCTTTCCCGTCAGTTGCAACTATAACGATTAACTGTGTGACAAGTTAATCGTTTTGAGTTCTGCACACGGTTCCCATTCCTACCGCTTTCGACCGTAAGCATGATAATTCCACCGACTACAGCAATCCTAATTTATGCGTGGAATTAATCACCTTTGACGAAATCGATGTATTAATTATGCAAATCGATTATATTTCTGGTCACGGTCACGACGCGGGAAATACACATTGATCATTTTTCGGAAGTTATTGCTTGATTGTTGTGTTAATCACACTGTCTGCGAAATTAGAATGACGGATAAATGTTTCGTGTGAGATTTTATTGTGATAGCTGGTTGTTGTGTTTGAACTGGTGAATGTTCTGGAAGGCAAGCAAAAGAAACTGGGCTGGTTCCGCGGAAAACCAATACATGGGCAGTGTTAAGGCAAGTGACTCTCTTTATAATTATACCAGTATCGATCGATGTTCACACACACACATATAATTTAGTAAGGATTTGTAAAGTTACGGTTTATATAGTGTCACATGACACTGGGTATGAAAGACGAATTTGAAGGTCGTTGCCTTTGTTTAAGTTATCAACGCAATTCGTTACTTAGGTCTTCATTTTTCTTCCAGACTTGATTTCCTTGGCATTTTGTCCGGGCGTAATGAATGCCAATATGAGCACTGTAAACATGTACATTATTTCTTATTATTTTACAACTTGTCAGCGAACTGTAATGTTATAGCGCCTCGGATAATTCGGGAGACATATGGCGGCAACTGATCATAGACTGGTTCCAAGAAATAGCCTGGTATTTTGGATTATTCATGTTCCGTGCAGTAAGACAAATCATTATATATATTCCAAAAAACATCACTATAATTAGATACAAACATGTGGAAATCCTACTTGTTTCTGCCTTTCTGGACCTTCCTCACGGAGGTGTTCGATAAAAAAAATACAGTAAGGGCTACGTATATCATAGATGTTCAGTGACAGGATTATAATACATAAATACCCATTATTATGCATAAAATATATTAAAAGACCAACAATTCACTTTGGATTTATGGGTGTCATTTTATCGCATAGTGGTCACCAACATGTTTCGGGCACTCACGTGGCCACCTTCAGGGTGGTGAGAACAAGAACCAAAACGTAATTAAAATATGTCTAAATCACTCAACATATCAAACCCGTTATTCTATTTTCCTTCGTCGAATACATCCCTGAGGATGGCTAAAAAAACGCCGAAACATGTAGGAGGACTAGCACGTGTTTGTATATTGTTGTAACTAATAGTATTTCAGTTGTTGGGATATATATGGTAGCCCGATGTTTGTTATGAAAGGGCCGGGAACACCTCGTGGTTAGCGATTTCAGGCGAGTAAATTTAGTTTACCATGTAATATGGCAATTGTCTGGAGTGGATTTACGCCATCACCCAAGCTGCTCGTCTTTGGTGGGCAGACGTCGTACAGGAGCCAATTTTGTCTGGCGAGACTTGCACCATATCCACCACGGTTTAAGATGGTGGCACACGCTGTGAATGTGTTCAGATGATGGCTTTTCATTTTCAACATACATCTATAACGTATGCGAATGATTACCAATTTTACTACATGCCACGAGCAGCGGTATACAACCTACATCTTTATGCAGTGTGAAAAGCTAAGAACAAAAACTGAGCCATTTACCGGAGCAGAAATTAAATATAAATTGGATAATGAAAGAGAACTACTGTACCCAAAATCTTAAATTGTATTCCTGGTATTCTTTTCGTATCCCAGTCAGAGGTTAGTTCCTGATTTTCCTCATTCTCTTCAGCTAAACGCCTTGCCAGTCATCTTACCGCAGATAGCGCGAAGTAGTTGGCGAAACGACGTCATTCAATAGGCCGCCAGTTTAGCTCCTTCCGTGTGTCACGATTATGGTACACTTCTCAGTGGAGTGACCTGCACCGAACGCACGTGCGATGCTCCAGACACCACGTCTGTCTCAGGGACATCGGAAGCGTCTTGAAACTGGGGGACGAAATTTACCTGATTCTTTGCAAATTACTTCGTCCATCTGCCTAACTATAGACTCCAGAAAAATCTAAATTGAATCTTAGAGTGGATTTAGAAATTACGAGCGGTGTGAGTCGACTGCTATTGGTAGCCACCTTCATGCTCTCATCAAAGTCCGGTGGCGAGTATGAAGATCTGTTTGCGGTGCAAGATATGGACGAATGACCATTGTCAATTAGCCAGTAAATTTATGTCGTATTTCTGAACCTATTATTCATCATCACCGTGGCTGTGTTCCACGGTGCAACGTGCCGCCGCCTTGCTTCTTAAAGCAAAAAATAAGAATGTAAGATTTGAGGTTCTCACAGGGGCGTTGTAGAGTTTCGAGTCTACTGGAATGTGACGCCATGTGCTTAGAGAAGTATTTCCCGACGTTTCGAAGTATCGTAATGCCTTCACTTTCGAGGTTATCTTCTTGGACTGCTTGACCCTGAAGATGAAGGCCCTTCGGGAAGCCGGGAGTTACTCGTCCAAGGACACGGCTTCAAATTCTAGAAGATATGAACCTACACAGAAAAAGAACCACTTATGACTACTATGAATGATGAAGTAACAAAATTCAAGAATAAATTCATTTCTCTTCTCTAATAAGTCTGTCCTCTATCTTACCCTTCTTGATGTGATTACTTGGTGCGTAATACAAGTTATGAAGCTTCTCATTACATAATTCTCCCATAACTGCTGTCACTTTCAGTGCTTCCCCCAGCACCGTTTTCTCAAACACATTAGTCAAGATATCTTATTTTCGTACAAAAACCAATCTCACTCTCACAAAAACAACAGAGTACCGTTCTGTACATTTTAATATCTACATTTTCCGATAATTATTACGTTGCGAACTGCACTTCGACATTGACTTGCTTTATTTTGTGTAAATTTTCGTCAGGTTGTAGTGTGTGTGTGTGTGTGTGTGTGTGTGCGCGCGCGTGTGTGTGCCCTGCATGCGTGTGTGTGTGTGTGTGCGTGCGCGCGCGCGTGTGTGTTGTGCAGGTAACAGAGATACCTATGTGAAAGTGCAGTATGACAGTGTGACTAATTCTAGTCACCAGTGTCAAAACTTAAATAAACCTTACTTCTATGTAATTACACTTGTGTGTGGCATTATAACAGTCTGTACCAGGAAGCCAGGCGAGACAATGGACAATCCCTAGGCCGTGAAGATTCGCTGGGGTCGTGAATGTAAGGCCCCGTGCATTTTCGAGTGCACCACTTAATCAGCAACTGTAGTCAGCCCTTTTCACCCACGACATTTAGCACCAGGAAAATAACATAGGTCACCCACTGTTCAGCTGCGCCATAAAAGTTCTGAAAATGGTTTTAAGGCGACGAATTTTCACCTTTCTGCTGGGTATTGAACAAGATGACGACCGTTTCGCGTGAAACTTGAAGTTTGTTTAAAGTATTCAATAAAATCATAGTGTATTACACGCATTAACAAAGATCGGATGGGCGGTGCATGCAGCACACATACAGAACAGAATGCGAAGGCTTACAAAATCTTCAGAAACCTGGAGGTAACAGTCTTCTTGGAACAAATATAAGTAGATGGGAGGATATGAACGTTTTCGTTCCATAAAAGTGGAGACTTTCTTGAGCAAGTATGCAAACACAAACTTCTCTAGAAGGCCCCTGTACCAAGGAGTTATTTAGTTCAGTAAACGTAAATGCCAGACGTATAAACAGGAAGTAGTTAGCACGATTCTCAAAAGCGTAAGTAAATTTCGGCCAGACTACAAGGCGTCACGTCCCGTCAGACAAATTGTTTAGGAGTTTTTTTTTTATTTTTGCAACAGAAGAGCTGTTTTCATTCCGTCCCAGATATTTTATAAATCGTCGATCAGTAACCGCATGACCCAACTTTGGACACGCTGCCTTCTTCACCTCGCCGCGCTTGGTCGCGTCTGTGCGAAATATTTCCAAAACGGGTCGCCAGACGGATCAATACTAATTGCTCGCCGTTCGTTATTTTTCGTCGCTAAGAAAGGGAGTGGCTCAGACAAGGGACAAAATGGTGGATCAACATGGCTGTACACCCCATAATGTTAACATCAAGCTCTGATCAAGTCATATATATTACCGGCCCACTTCAATTTGCTCATTACCATAAGTGACATTGGTTCTGATACTCAGAAATGAGCTTATCCTGACAGCAGTTTCAGTGTTTTCTTTACTTCTTTGTGGGAAAAGAAGCCAGGGCAGCTAAATCAGTATACTTAGTGGCTACGGGTTGTATGACCAAGACTCGAAATCCAGCAGGGGCAGAGATATTTGTCATCGCCACCACTGGGTCAAGACCTGCTCCAGGATCCATTAAGCCACCTATCCAATGGGCACCGAGGGCTCCATTTCGTCGGATAAAACGGCCGGGGCGTGAAGCCGACCACTTACATATACTGAGGTTCAGAAAGTCTGCAGCTACACTTCCAGTATCGCATAGGCCTTCATGGTGTGTTGCCTATGGACGGCTTTCTTTTACTATTAACTTACTTTAACCCTCATGATAAATGCTGGGACGGTACCTCAAAACAAGCCCCTGCTACTTTCGAATTTGCAGTTGATAAGTTGTCAGATACACGTACAGAACCAGTGAGTGACGCAAGTCTTTTGGGTTAATAAATGTAACGTACACCATAAATATATATGGAGGAAATGTTTGAAAAACAAATTTCAAGCAAGAAGTTTTTTTTTTTTTAATTCGGTTCCTACCGTGCAGTAAACAATCACAGTCTCATTACAAACGACCACCAGTCAGTTTTGTTTAAGGGTATGGTCGTTGTTTATTTTAAGAATAATGAGAAACGTTTAAATACGTTATATGAACACAAAGAACAGTTTTTAGGAGAATTTGCAAAATAGTTCATAAAACGACAATTAGCTTCGTCATGTATCTCTGTCCATAACTCCGATGGAACGACTTGGCTCCCGCTGGGCGCATTGTCGCTAAATTTTATAGTTGTGACTTTTGCTGGTCTGTTGATCATTTCAAATTTGGTCAAAATCTGATAAAAGTAACCAGCATTTTACTCGAAGAACTACGTATATTTGTGTCACTAGTCTTTATAATGGGGACAGTGTTCTCTGTTGAGGCCCAAAAACAGTTGAGGGTATAAACCTAACAATCGAACGTGATCGACTCTAAATCTTTTGGACAGAGCGGACTGTTGCTAAGAGACGCAGTCAATTCATAGGGACAACAGAGCGAAAGCACCAGCAGTGTTACATGCCATTTTCATTACCTAACTTGTTGAGTCTAAAAATCAGGTGGAGCATGTAGTTAAAAATGTGTTATAAAGGATTCAATCATATTTCAGTAGACAATGAGTTGGTACAAAAAGGGAATATATAGACTCGAAAATTTTAATCAGGTGAACTGAAGTTTTTCCCGTGTTTTAATAACGTAACGTTCCATTAATATGTATGTGGGAGGGAATTTTGCGACGCATTACCTGCCAGACTTGTACTCATGCGACTGCATTATGCAACACGTCTAGACTCCCTCAAAATAATTCGGCAAGCCAATTACAGCGCTCAAGGTTTCCTCCGGGGATACACAAACTTAGACTGGGCTGTCCCTTCGGGACGCGGCTGCTGCAAGGTTTTGGTCACCCCTCTCACGTGACTGCGCTTTTTGTACGTAAAATAATTGCAGTTTCGTCTGGACATGCACTGAGCGACGGTGCCCGAAGGTTTACAGCTGACACTGACATTCTTTCTGCTTTTCTTCAGGTCACGACTTCTTAAAGTTTCTTATAATATTATTTTACATTAAATAATATCCGAGTTTAATAGTAGACAATTACTAATTATAAATCACTGAAGTGCAGCACCTTTTCTCGTTCCATTGTGTTTTCGTTGCAACGCAGGTTGTGAAGTAGGTCTCTGATATTATGGAACTTTCACTGCCTAATCTTCAGTTTATACACTCTTTAAACATTCATGTTTCCTGGTCTCAGGTTTTTTGTTTCCACGAAGTTTCGTGAAAATTTCTTGTTTGACGGAAACTGGCGCATAGTAAACAGTAGTTCCCGTGACATAATTAATTAATTAATTAATTTCGCAATATCTCGGCCTCTTCTGATCGCTTCTTTTCGTTAAATGTCTGTGAGGTAATTTACGATCGTCGGAAACAATTTACATACTACGCAACAATTGTAGCCTATATATGGATGAAAGTTTTCTAATGATTTTGTGAAATTTGTTTTAGAATCTTTTGAATTCATCTAGTAGAGATATTTTGAGTAGCCTGCAAATGGATACAAGTAATGCACGTAGTGGCCTTGCACTGCAGACACTGCTGCAGCGTTGGGGTGGGGGGCTGGATCACATAGTAACTCCTCAGACGTCAACTTATAGCTGCTATCCCATTTCAGCTCCCGTTACTCCTTCAAGATGTCTAGACAAACTCTGTGTCGTATGATGTGATGTAACTAATCAGAATACGGTTAAAGTATCAAAATATCTCGCGCGGTCGCCGTGTTATTTTTAATTGTTCTAAATGAGTATTCTTCAGACACATCACACCCAAAACTTGAAACCCTACAAAACATTACGTCATGTTCAATATTTAGGCATATTTACTGTCTGTCGGTCTACCAAATTTCTTATGCCTAGCTCCTGTGGTTCATGGTTAAGGCAGTGTAACCGAAAAATAAGTTATCCCCCCCCCCGGTACCATCTGTATTTCTTAACACACTTGCATTATTTCGAAGTACTATCACTCATCATGTGAGGACATGAAATTAAGTGGCGTTCCGGCCACACAATTTCCTGCCTCCACTATATTGTTGTTGGTGAATGTATAAAATTAATTCTATGGCAGTTGGTTTCTTTACAATGGTAAAATGTTCTTACCAAGTTCCGTGAAAATTAGTCTAATGGTACAAGAGCTTAAATTGGGACAGAAATGCAGACAGCATGTTGATTTCTAAGGCAGCATTCTTATCTGTGTAGGAATAGTTGTGTAGGCTAAGAATTTTTTCTCGTTTCAAGGTCCCGTTATGCCTGTCGTTTCTGTGCTAAGAGAGATATTTTGAACACCACCTGTCCACGTGTAAAGAACTTCAACGATTTCAATAAAACTCAGTTTATATATCTGTGAAATTTACGTGTATCTTTTGAGTTTTTTTTATATACTGATGTACTGTATACGTATACCGTATTGCCACTGTGCATAAGGCTTATCAGTGGATATAATTACAGTTTTACATATAAGGTAAACACAACTCACTTCGTGGCACGACACGAAATTCACAACAAAATTAACTGCATATTCAACGCTTTCTTTAATAGTGCTCAACAGATGAATCCAAAAAGGAACACAAGTCTAGCACATTTCGTAGAGTGTTTTGAGTGCAACATCGCGAAATAGATTACGAATAAAATTTGTTGTGCCTAACCTGCATTTTGGTTTTAATATTGATAGGTATGGATGAAATTTCGAGCACAAAATTTCCGTTATATCAGTGTCACCAAGTGTAAAATAATTTGCCGCATTTCATGAATTATCACATTCTTTCCGATACAGTCTCATGACGCCACTGGCACCTTCGAATAACGTGCTGTGTGACTACTGCTGTATGTGTTTCACTGACTTTAATTTACCTCTGATTCCACGTAACTAAAGCTCGTGGATGGATTCTGGGGCGAATCTCACGCATTAACCCTAGAAAAAAATGCCTAGAGTAAAAGTTATATATATTTATTTATTTATTTATAGGAACTATGTTAAGTGTTTTAAGATGCTGGCATTAAATATTTGTGTAATAATACGAGTAGTATGCCATCGAAAGCATTGCTCAACGTCTCAATGTTGCTCGGCAGCTGTTATTACAACGTGTTGTATACTTGTCTCAAAAATACATTTTGTATCGTAACGATTTGATGTCCGAGTAGGGACGTTTCTGTTGTTTCTTTACTAATGCTGGATATCATGAGTTTGATTCCTAGCAAATAAGGCAGTTAGAGAGCGAAACTGAACACTCCTCCACTAACGTTCGCGAGATGTTTTGTCTCTACGTCGTATTAACCACAGGCGCGGAGTCGTGAAATAAGCAATGAAATGACTTGCCCATCGCAAGACGCATTTTAGCATATCGAAGGTCAGGCACTATAGACTGCAGCAGTGCCAGTAGCACACCACCGTACAAAGTGAAATGGATCACTGTTTATCCTTATCACACCAAATAATTTCGTGCGGTGTTTATGTTATTAATTTACCTTACAGGAAAGATACCTTATGGAAGCCGCATAGTTGTCACACACAACGAAATAATTAAATGTCTGATAGCGGAACCCGAAAATTTTACCACTGATAATGGCGAAGTCCGCCATTGGATATCTCACATTCTTATCTGATGTTATCCTCAAATATCCTTCAAATTCTTCCAATTGGCTGACATGGAACAGGCTTCTCACCAAAATTTTGCATGTCTTACTTTCTTCATTCCTTCAAAAACCCCTTCAGTTTACCGCTAAAAAAAGCGTCGATACCGTACACTGAACATCGTCACGTCGCAAGTGAAGACAAGTGGCATATTATTCATACCGACGGCAGACAGGCGATCTGACGCATATGAATATGGAGTTTCAAAGAAATTGCGCGAGAATTGCCAGACTTCGGTCGACCTTGAACCAACATTTTAGGCCGCTGTTGCCCGTGATCCTGTTTGCGCGCAGCACAACCTGCAAGTACAGCAAGTGCAAGTGCTTACATTATAATAACTAAGCGGCTCCTGTCACATCACAAGTACAGCACGGGCTTTCCGAAAACCATACTTGCAATATAACTGCAGGTTTATGTTGTTCGTTCCGTGCATTGTGGATAAATAATTCATAACACTCAACCATCAAAATGCACAATGTTCTACCCTATATATTGATATTGTATTACAACATTTGGTATTCCGTGCTGCATAAAACTGATTTTCATGCAGTACTATTTGATACTTGTTCCCTGATGTGATCCCATGTTGATTGAAACATATAGAAACACTCAGTGTTATAATTCAATATAAATATATAAGGAAGAGCATTGTGCATTTTGATGGTTGAGTGTTGTGATTCGAAAATTGTGCGTATTGCATTGTGTAGCTAGAAACTTGTTCTCCCACTGTCGAAGAAGAAACAGAGACTGAGAATGCCTACATTATAATGGGATGTCGTAATAAAATGCAGGCTATACGCATCTTCCCCCCACCCCCACACCCCCCCCCCCCCAAAAAAAAAAGAAAGGAAAAATTATGGGAAAAAACAACCGAAAAAAAAAAGAGGGAACTTA
>Ga0123355_10013253_pt1 | contig 12814 bp, 4 predicted proteins | sample TergutEmb28metaG_3_FD_89872 | JGI IMG/M metagenome (GOLD analysis project Ga0123355, IMG submission 89872) | Embiratermes neotenicus P1 segment gut microbial communities from Petit-Saut dam, French Guiana - Emb289 P1 | ecosystem: Host-associated > Arthropoda: Insects > Digestive system > Gut ...
CTTGTGAGTGCGGTAATGAACCTTCGGGTTCCGTGAAATGCGGGGAATTTCTTGACTAGCTGCAAACCAGTTAGCTTCTCAAGAAGGACTCTGCACCATGCAGTAAGTAAGTAAGTAAGTAAGAAAGTAAGTAAGTAAGTAAATAAGTAAGTAAGTTGTATTTAGGTCTGTTTGTATAAATGCTCTCTTTCTTATAAAAGTATCTAATAACGTCTATAATATAATTCTTCATCGTATCCGACAGGGAACATAATTTGACACTTATTAGAAATTTAATATCAACCAATTATATCCAGTTTCGTCCCTTTCTTAAACCCCTAGTTTCTCTTATATCGAGTAGAATTGCAACTCCAAGTTCTTTATGAAAGTTACCGTAACTTTCCGTTTTCCTTGAAACATAGTTTTAAATCTGTTTTACATTTTCTTGGATCGACTTGTGTTTATTACCGTATTTTTACATGTTAGTCTGATTAAAATGACGGAAGCAAAGGGGATTGTTAAAATGTGAGAATTTTACGAAAATCCTGTCCGCGTTGTGCCGACAGGACATTTCTGTGGACAGCCTTGATTTTAGGTTGCATTTGGGTGTTCTAAGATAGTGACTGTACAGCGATCAGACTTGTTGTCTTAATGTGCGATATAACGCGCATAATTGCTCCTTCCACTTGACTGAGTGATAACCCATTTAAGTCATTCCAGCTTTACCGATGCCTTATACCTGATTAAGGAGTTTAAGAACAATGTGAGTTGCTCGTTCATTCTGCATAATGTGCAAATGTGCTTATTTACCAGGTTTATTAGATATACCGACAGTTTATTATGTTGTGTCTCTTTCATATATGTCCATCAGCTAGAAACGTGTGTGCAGCTAATGTAGTCTGCACCAGCATTCACATCTTAACATTGCCTGTTTCTCTCGCTGATACTCCATGTTTCTAACTACTAATTGACGTACTTAAGGCCTGGTGGTAGGTATATGTACCGTCCCCTGTGTCATTTATAAACTCCGAATTTTGCTCGCAGAGTTTATTAGTATTTCGATTATTCTCACAGTATTTTTTATTTAACGACGCTTACCGTAGTTCAAATTATGTGATGTTTGACGATAGGATGGGTGACGAATATCGAATTGGAGGATGCTGAATGCAGTGGACGTGTTCTAAAATGTATCATCCCGACGTTGCCTGGAGAGACTGTGGAAGACCACAATAACTTTATAGTTTGTCGAACTGCGGACCTAGGATTCAACCCGACCCAGATATTTTTTCCTTGCCCTTATTAAAACAAATAAATAAGTTAATCAACAATAAACAGAATTATTGTTGTTATTATTATTAAGTTGTTATTATAAGAATGAGAAAGGTGTATAGTAGAAAATAAAATAATTTCAATAACGAAATATATCCCCTGAAGTAAGAAACTTCGTAATTCTACTGTAATTTATTATTTAGCTACTCCTGCGAAAAACATCGAAGATTGTCAACCATTGCCAGTGTTTAAATGTTTACATCCTTAAACCTATGCACCCCATGTATTATACATCCCTGATATAGTTTCCCCCGTTAAACCACATCCCATCCTCTGTACGCCGTCTCGTCTCGTCTCGTCTCCACCCTCACCTTCCCCTTATTTTAATTTACTCTCCCTCCTCCCGACTCGCCGTTCAAGCACATTTTTCATTCCAGCAACAAGCTTGATGCACTTTAGGTTAAACACGACCACTACTCTTATTTCCAAGTACTCTCTCGCCTTTTTCGCTATTCCTCCCTTACTCCTGCTGAAACGCTGCTCGTATCTTTCTCATTTTTCTAAGCTCTGTCTGATATAGGCTACAGGGTGGGTCATTACTGTCATTCCTTTCAGGTTAGTTCCATGTCTCCAAAGTGCGCGTATTCTTGATCAAAATAATTTATAACCCTATATGTGTTTTATACTAGGATATAATACATAATTTATTAGTCCTCTGGGAATATTCTTCGAACTTTCCTTCACCATCTCAACATCTTGTTTGAGAAATTAGCTTTCAATATAGGAACTTCAAATAATAAGAGCAGGTTTATAACCAAATATCAATTTATGTGTTTTTTTTTGCTTAGGGCAGATTTTAAGGCCAACTAAATTGATTTTCCCATCTCAGGTGTTTTGGATTCCTGGTAACAATGCGGTAATTACAACTTATTTTCTTAAACTTTGATCATAAATTGTTGGTGAGTGTGGCTTGTGACTGTAAGTTCGCAGTTCGTGTTGCTTTAAAATATTCCTCGCAAACGTATAGAAGGATATACGAAAGGTCTTTTCGACATTACTGTTTACTCTTCATAGCAGAAGGATGTTCGGCTTATGTACTGTAACTCGAAACTATAGGATTTATTTCTGTTCTGTATATTTGTCGAGATTTAGTTGCAATGGAATTTGTGCACTGAGGTGTGACGGCTTGTAATTTTACTTATGTAAATAATGGTAAACCTTCTGTGTCTAAGCATCATACCATCACATATACGTCGGAATTAACTCCACGATTCTACTAAGTCTTGAAACTTCGACGCCAGATGAAGACAAGTGGCGAGATACATAAGCCAGTTTCTTTTTATTAATCGAGACAAACTCACCTTACATCCAGTACAAGAGGCTCGGCGCGCCTGACATCTGTTTATGGCTCGAACAACCACGCTACCCAAAACATTAAATTCTTGACATAAATTCGGTGATAAAACTATAGCTTTTCCCTGTGCATGAAAGTGTGTCGGAGAATAGAGATACGGGTCTCTTATTGGGCTGCTTGGCTTTTAAAGTGAAGGCACTACGAAACGTCGTTAATTCTACAAATCGATGTGACAGGACGTATAAAAATTCTTGTATAAATGATGATCTTTTTCACATCGCTGGTCAGTGACCTTTACCTGAACCAGCGTAATTCAAAATCAACGGCCTTCACCCTTCTAAATCAGAGCTCGCTATTTGTCTCTTCCCTTAGACTTCATTTCCGTTTACATTTTCCCCGAAGGGTGCTAAGCACCTGCTTACGTAATTCTTCTTGCTGTAATCGGTGTAACAGTAAGGCTGTGATATGCGAATACTGTGAGCGTCATCCATCCGTTGCGAATTGTTAGGATTTTACATTGTCGTGGTTGAGGATTCAGTAACTCCGGGATATGACGTCCGGTCATTGGCTAATATTTTGCCAACGATTCGAAGGTATTCAGTGTATTTATTTTCAAAGGCCTACAGTTCCGAGAAAGACACTAATTTCAAACCGCCCAGAACGGATTACCTATTGACGCCGCGTCAAATTCCAGAAAATGGAATGTACTTTCTCCATCCTCCTTTCACATTCGTATCTCTTAGTTCCGAATGTTCTCCAGAGCACCCTGTTGCACTTACGTATAAGGTAATGCGAATGTCTCATTTTCTGCATTTTCACTTTATGCGTTTGTGTCCACTGTTTTGACTCGCTGGCTCGTGAAACCAAGAGAAATGATAATCGCCTGCCTCCTGTTGTTTGGATAAGACGCACAACAGTCATGTCAGAGAAGTTGCCGCTGCAGCACGGCGTAAGCCCGTAACTGCGGTGGAGAGAAAGACAGAAGTTTAGTGCCACTGAATGATAATCGTTCTGAAGTTCTGTATTGCCATTTCACTGTTCACTTATTAGGGAGTTTACTTATTGGGGAGTTCACTTATTAGGGAGAGTTCTTATGGTTATCAAACTAAACATGACTTTATGTAAACTCGGTTACGGTTAGAGATTTAAAAACTTTTTAAAATAATAATAAACAGACACGATTGAATGTTTAATTGCTTTAGCAGTGTTGAAGTGTTGGGTAATTGTGAGTGTGGTTAATTATGATATGGAAGAAAGCGGAATTCTCCACTGTCTCAGAATGTCTCAGAATCTCCGTGATGAAACGGAGTAAAGTACTATGTCCTCTCCTAAAGTATGTCTTAGAATTACAGAGGAGGAACGGGTAGGTTTCTGTGACCTCTTCAGTTGTTGGATCAATCTGGTAACTCATGAACTCCCAGTAGGCGTTTTAACCAGTGCAGTGCTATGTTCCGTGACGTGTCGTATTTGGATATGTATGAAAGGAACCCTGTTGTTAAGGGTCGCCTATAGGACTAACGTTCTGTTTCGTGGAGGTTAAAATCCAGTGTTTCGTAAATTCCGGCTTTTGATTAAGGGCAGTTATTAAGCGTGTAGTGCTTTCCTACCTAAATGATGGCTCGACTTCCACCAAATTTTTCCTGGGAAAAGACACTAGAACTTGTAGTAGGATTTCGCTGCCACCAGCCAAAAAGATTTGGCAAATCTAATTATAGCAAGGACTCAAGGATTTGCAGAACAATCGTTTGATTCAATCCCCATTTGGATAAAAGTAAAAATATATATTCTATTTGCAAAATTAAATATTATGTAACAATAATTAACAAAATAATATATACAAACTTAATCAAACTCTACCAAAGTGAAGTGTAAGTTATTTAAATAATTAACTTGTCCTTTTCTGTTTGTATAAATCAAAACGCGTAAATGTGGAATAAAATCTAAATATAATTGCTAAATTGCTCAACTCGGAATAAAGTGAATTTCGTATACCAGTCAATATGCCTTAACTTGAATAAACAGCAGACGGTACAGCATCATAGTATCGTTAAAACAATCTTTGTAATAATTATATTTAGCCACTATAATTCTTCAATCGTAGATACGTGACGGCCGATAACTAATTTGTTAGCGAGTGAGGGCGTTTACCGTGTCGCGCTAAGCTTTTTAGAGAAGAGCTGACAAGTCATGCATTCTTAAAGGTATAATGATCTGATAAAGTCACTACCGGGTTCAAACTGATTAGTATTGCTGACTTAGCAGTTGTGACCGAACGACCTCTTCCTGGATTCAAATTATTAAAATTTCAAAGTTTCTATCTAGTACAAATACATATGTAAATTTAATATGCATTACAAGTGCAATCCGCGACTGCATTACTTATGGTTAAAGAGTCTCCTTCGTGCATCAGTCAGGGGACTTGGCGGGACCCAGAGAGAGTGTGGGCGAAACAACAAGAAATCCCATTCGCTGACCAGAATTTAGGCACAATACTTTTGTTAGTTGCGACAAGAAGGTGACAGAATTGTTCGACAGTCACTGTTTACGAAATACAACAGCATGTCACATGAAAACTTAGAAGCGCAAGTAAATCGATACCGTAATGTATACAGGCATCAAAACAGCAAGACGTCAACACAGAATTGTTTGAGATTTCGCTGAAAAATGTCAAATTTGTACTGCAATTATCTGCACTAAATTAAGTGACAAATTTCAAGTTTCCATTTCACCTACCGATCTGCACATAAATAATGCAGATAAATTTGTTCACCACCACATTCAGGGACCATTGTATTTGTTAGGAACTTTAAAAATGATAGCTTGTGTGAGTGAAAATAAAAGGGAAGTATTAGCTTCAATTATAATAGTTGTTGGCTGCACTGTATTTCTCTAAACGGTGACTTAAAAGCAACTCCTCACAGTCAGCACTCAACACTCGACAAGCACGTGGATGTTATCTCTCATTATTTCATCTCGTAATTATTTCTTGTGTGTGTAAACATTGGACTCGTGTTGTATCGTGCACGCTGGGCATATCTAACAGTCACATTTACGTATATTTATTTTAAGCCGATTTTGAATATTTTCGGCTCATTTTGAAGCATTTTTTTCACTAGATTTTGTAGCAGAGTCTCTCATCACCTGCATGTGTTGAATTGTACTGCCGACCCAGAAGCTCAGACGACTGTGATGTTACTGGCCCTAATGGTTCAGTGTTACAAATCACACCTGCGACACTACTATTTGTATTGCTTCATTTCAATTGCTCTGATTATCATGCTACTCATATCTCAGTCAGATTGGCTCTCAGATAACAGAAACAATGCTAATTCACCATTAATAAATGAATGAATTAGTCGTTCAATCAATCATGAATGCGATCCAGCGCCTCCACAATGAAACCTGTCCGTGTGCCATCAGCTAATGACACATCTGTCTTTTCGAATCGGGCGAATGACAATGACTGAAGTGCAGTGCTGGTAGATATAAACTGTGCACAATTTACTTCCTGTCGCTATGTTTCAAAATTGTTTATAAACAGGTACTGGTTTGTTAGAATGATATTGTTACCGGTGGCGATAATGATGGTAATGCTGATAGGTGGGGATTAGAGTTCCATGACACTGCGGCCTAAAATGAGCTTACTGAAGCAAACTGTGATAAGCTTTGTGGTATTGAGTATAGAGCATTAGCAAGGCGGTGACTGATAAGCGAGTGTGGAAGTGTTGGAAGAAATTTGGACTTTTTAGGATTAATATAGGGACTCCAGGGTGAGAAGATGAAGACCCATGGGCTGAGATATTTATGGATTTTTGTTTTAAATATAAAAATGCCTAACTCCCAAGAGACAAAGTACTTGTAAAGTCAGTAGCTGCACAGTAGCTGCTCTTTCTTTTACAGAAGATGAAGTTCATTTGCGCGGTTACTAGACTGCGTTATTTGACCATGTCCTGTGCAAGACGACTTCATTTCACGTTCTCCATTGTTTTATATATAAGCTTAGTTTTAATATCATCTTCGTATCTGCATCAAGTGGTCTCATTCGCTGAGGGTTTCCAACTAGAGTTTCGTATGCTTCTGTTGTCATCCTCATCTATGTCGAAGTTAATTTCAAGGCGCGTCACTGAAAATTATTCTAGTAAGTTATGTCTTACTGCAGACGCAACATCGTGAGGTCAGGAGCTGTGGCGGCACAATTCACTGACATCCTCATTCCTCCCTGCAGTTCTGCTTGATATTGGCAGTCTTCGTTTTGTTATTGTGCGTCGAAGCTCTATTTGTTAAAAGGAAGAGAAAGAATATTTTTGTTTTTTTCGCCTAATCTTCCTAATCACCATTTAAAGGGGTTTACATTGCAAACACAACATCTAAAGTCTATTGATTACCCGTGGGCATAGAGAAACCACGCTCAATAAGTGATCTTCTGTAGGTCATCAAAATTAGAGGAGGACACATTATAACGTTGAAGGCAGCTTGTTTATTCCAGTGAACTACATTATTTTCCAGCCTAATCCCGAAGCACGTCGATATACATGAACAACCATTTCTACTTCCTCGTTATTGTAGAATATACTATCTGTTATTGCGACTCGTCATTTTCGGAAATCAGTTCCGCTTCTTGATGTACTGCCCTTGTTGTGATGCGCCAACCGGTGCTTTCACTATGAAGGATGTCATTTTGCCTATTTTCGAATTCTCTCTACCAATTCCTGACATGCTGCACTCTTTTTACACAGTAACCTTACACCTATATCAATTGGCGGTGAAGTTTCGATTCTTGTCGCCATTGTACTGGGTATGTCAACTTTCGCGCTGAATAACATCTGACTAAATCTTCTACATTTTTTTACGTATCACCACTCCTGCACTTGCTGCTTCCTATCACAAAATAAAGTGACAGATTAACACAAAAATTAGTGATTAGGGAATCACACTAAATTAACGTGCTAGGTATATAGCGACAGAAAGAGAGAGCGAGTGAGAATGCAGTTACAAGAGTAGGACTGCGTATGGAGCATGTAAAACTCTTATTCTAGGTATGTACTCTATATAAAATTTCCTTTGAATGTCGATTGCTAGAATGTAGACTATTTAATGTCTTGTGTGACAGACAAACGTTCAGATATTGACATTACCGTAAAGACTTTTCCTCTGAACTTTCTGAATTATTCAGATCTGAGCCATCATCAAGCTTCAGTCGACTTGTTCAGTCAGTTGCATGATGAATGTCACGTCTATCCTTTGGGTGAACTCTGAATTCTTTATGATGCGCTTCTTTCGAAGTTTGCTAGTGATGAGCTCTACAATTTTCGTAAATCGTGACGTTTATCCTAGTGGATACACCTACTCCATATTTTGGAGTTACCAGTTTCGAATATTTATCCCGAGATAGGCTGAAATGTGTGAGGTTTCCTTCATGTTCCTTAGTCCCTCTACTTGAATGCCAGAAGTGGTGTTATGTAACGTTAGCGTGGTTACCGAATTTAATACTTGTCGCTAGTGCCACTCCAACAACTTAAATCCATCCATCTCACACTTTGTTATTACCAATTGTAGGAAGTTAAAATTCGCAAATTGGGAGCGAGCTATAATGTTCACACGAAATTTCATCAGAATACTTCTAGCTTTTTAAAAATGCGCAAATGCAGACAGAAAGGCGCATAATTTCTTCGATATTCATCCTTTTTTCCGTACATCATGTAAGGAATATATAATCGTCAATTCTGTCTAGTAGCAGATTATGTGAGGTTTGCAATTCACAGAGAGAGAGAGAGAGAGAGAGAGAGAGAGAGGTGCCTTATGTCCATTTGTTTTTGGTCACTTCGTAACTGTATAACTCAAGAAAATGAACCAGGAGATGCATTTAGCATTTGCAACAATCAATACCACGCCAAACAAAAAATATGTGCGATAAAATCGTTATTTTCATATAGTCAAACTTTTATAATAAAAATATTGAAATGTATATAAGTTAACGGATCAAAGGTTTCTGTTATACTTTACGTTATTGATGATATGATATGATATATTTGTTAACTGCAATTGGACTGACACCTGGTGGCAATAGTACAGTACACATTTACACCCTAACAATACACAGAACAACACAATTAACAACTGTGGTTGGAAGACTGGGAAATTTAGCTGATTTTTGTTTGTGTATTTTTTTTTAATTCTGGTACTTAAAACGCGGTCAGGTGCTGAGATTGCAGCGTCGGTAGTAGGGGAATGAGTGAGTCTGGAGCGTTAGTGCTGCGATACTGACAGGAAGAACCTAAGTACTTGGACAGGAACCCGTCACAATGCCCCTTTGTCCACCACAAGTTTCACGATGCCTGACCTGGGATCGAACCCGAGCCCTCACACAACTAACTGTCTGAGCCGCGGCTCCTCGTTTGTAACACACTAAGCTTTTTAAAGCCACGTGCTGGTTACGTTCCAACAAAAGCAAGATGCGTCTTTAGAAAGCTACCGCCCAACCATCTACCCTTTTATTTCCGTCTTTAATTCAACGTATTGGATTTGTGCGACGGTTTGAGGGTGTGTGTTTGTATAAGCAAAGTAAAGTTGATACAGAAGTTGTTTAAATATTAATCGTGCGTTCGGAAGGACGACGTGTCACGTGACGTGGGAAAGTAATTTAATCTCTTTTGATCAAGTTTTCCTGTGCCCTCTGAGAGAATATGTGTGCGTGTTGGCACAGTGCTGCCTTACTGCCCTCTGTTGACCACAGGACATCCCATACATGTTTCATACTCACGCTGTATGAATGCTCAGTTCCGATCTTTTTGTTACTGTGAGAAATTTTGTTTGCGTCTTTCCCGAATTCTCTGGCTTCTTGCTCGACTCACATATTTTCTTTCTTATTCCCTCTATATAATTTTTTTATCTTTTTAAAGAAATCTTTAAATGAAGGAGGAGCGTATGGCTGCAAAAAGAAGGAAAACAAGTAGGGTTCACGAGAAGAGGAGAGGATGGCAGAGGCTTGTAGGAGAAGAGTGTGGGCGAATGCTATTTGAAATTCATAAAATAGTTGAAAGACGAAACGCGAGGAGAATTTACTCGATGTCGTTATAATTTATGCTCCAACATTGTAACATCGTATAGTCGAGTAAAAGACATGGTAGAGCCTTCGAAGATTAATATCCGAAGAGTGAGAGGAGATGATGTTTCATATTGTTAGTTGTTATGTTAGAATGAGTTGCTGCTTTTGACCGGGTCCTACCTGTTGGTCCGGTATACTGACATTGTATTGTTTTGCGTTACTTATCCCATTTGTGTGATAAGTAAAATCCGATAAATAACTGTAGAATATATAATATATTTTTGTTACCAACAGCTACGTGTTTCGGCTTTGTAAAAGAGTCGTCGTCAGGCTGAAAACAAAGAAGAACGTGATATACAACATGCATATAAAATATTGGAGGTTGACATCTCGAGCTGTTACAACTTTTTAATTATATAAATCTTCATTGATTTATATGTGTATAAGTGAGTTTATTGTCACCTTATTGCATTATATCAAATATATAAGTAACTCCCACATGTTCCGGCCATCTTTTATGGCCATCATCAGGGAGAACGTGTAACACAAAGGTCATATATATATATATATATATATTAGAAAAAATATAACAACGAATTTGATAAATGATGGAATAGAAATTAAAGCGTAGAACATATCTATGTGCAAGTATAGACAATGCTGTAGCTAAAATATATAGCCTACTTGATCCGATTATGACGTAAACATCCATACATCTTCTCTTCCCATCTAATTTTTGATTGCAAGTTCTGTGATTGGCTGAAATGTGGTGTCATTGGAAAAACATTCTTTGCACATTGCTGACCCGTTCCGGGTCCCATGCAACATCCTATTGAGTCGCTCTGTGCAGTGTGAAATGGCCCGGGCCTGAAGCCTGATATCCAGCTAGTGACGACGTTGGTGAGAGGAAATACATTTTCACTCCTGCTTATGACTTCGTGGTGTACACTGTTGCAGCTTTAATTTGGTCCTGATCTAACAGCGGTATCCCAGTATTTGTCTGGAAGGACTCAAGCTAAGAAAACCATCTGTTAGGACAGCTGGAAATTATAACCGGACACCGTTCGTTCACAAGTGAAGTGCATTACCGATGTGCCAGGCTGTTCGGTTAGTTACATAAGACGCGAGAACTATAAATGAACAAGTACAAACGGAATAGCATTCTCCAGTTACGCGGCATCTGTGCCTACAGATTAAGTGTCCTGATGTTTGGATTGATATAAAATGAAAAGTCGTGTTCTGAAACAGACGAAATTGCGAAATCAAAATGACTCACTAGTGCCCGAACTTTTTATTTTTTTTTTGTATTCATGACCCAAATGGGGACGTGGTGCCATTCAAATTCTTCTGAAAATAGTGGTCATTCTTTCCATTTTGTGTTTAACAGGTTTCGCTTCCCTTTGTAATTTAATATATGTAAGAATATACTTCTTATTAATACGAACGTATCGTCATACAATGAATGTACACTTTTCGTTAATGTAATTTTAATTAGTTCCTCCCGCAAACCGCATTTCTAGGGATTGTATACCCAGATTACGACAATCGGAAGGGAACGGGGTTTCCCTCTTTTACGTCGTGTACTGATCGGCACTGTGAGTTCTGACGGATTCAGTAGGTACCTTTTTCCTAACCAGCCAAGGCTAAGAAGGAACGAAGTTACATCCCGATCTCACCGATCATCTTCATTAATTATTTAAAATATAATATATATATTTTTAATTTTAATTCCGAAAATGCTCGCTACTTCATTGCAGAATATTTTGTCTTCCCGTCAGCTACAGCTAACGCAAAAAAAAAAAGTTTGTTCTCTTGTGTGGGCATGGAACTTGGTCCCTCATATTAACGAAGAATATAGCCTGAGGGTTTTCATAAGCGGAGTGCTGAGGGAATATTCGGAACCATGAGGGACGAAGTAAGTGGACGCTGGAGAATACACGATGAGGAACTTCACAATTTGGACTCTTCGCCAGATTTTATTCAGACGACGTCAGTAAAGGACGAAGAAAACGGAGGGAGGAACATGTGGCACAAAAGGAAGGGAAGGTATATATATATATATATATATATACACACAGAATTTTGGTAGGAAAAATTGAAGATATGATCCTCTTGGAAGAGCTTGTCTTGAAGGGAATAATAATAATAATAATAATAATAATAATAATAAGAGACCTTAAAGGAAAAGTAAGCCTAAATGTCAAATAAACTTCTCTGGCTCCAGAGATGGACTAGTGATATGTTCCAATTACGACGGTTCGTAAAATGTTTGGAAATTTTTGGAAATGCTGAGCAACTACCAGCCTTGTAAGAGTCTCTTTGTTCCATGGAATTGTTTCGTTGGAGGCTGTTTAGTTATTTACTTAGTTATCTTCACATATGTCTTGATCCTCTTCGAATTCCAGTATTTTGTTCCAGAGAATCGTATAATTTAACGTGTTTCATGACCATACCGGAAGAATCGTCATAGGATTTATACTCAGAGGATGTGAATAAGAAAACGTGAATGCATTTTGACAGTTATGAAATTAGGATTTCACCTTTATGCCAGCGAGCGTAGTCTACTAAAGGAACACCGGTACAAGGTCCATTTCCTAACGATCATGCTATACATTTCTCTTCCACAAATCTTTCTACCCATTCGGGTCTTGACTGTAAGCCTCTTATACCACTTTCTATTACATCTGTTTAGACGAATGTCGTGTAGTCTATTACCCAGTAACAAGTAAAGTTGAAAGTAATTAGCATATGACTTTAAACTTCTAAACTGGAGTTTGAAGATTGAGGAGAATAAGGCTGGTCTAAATAAGATGAAGGAGCTTTTTAAAAACATACTGTGATCTGGGAAGTCTTCTTAATAAAACACAATCGTTAGCACATTTCTAGTTTAGGCGTTAGCGATGTAGGATGGTAAATTTATTGGTACCTTTAAAAATCAAGATTTATGGTTTTTTTTTACAACAGAACAGTGAAAGGGGAACCGAAAAACAGTTGTCAGAAGCCTGCTGCTTATAACTTACCCATAACTAATAACCGACTAATGGTGCTGGGATAGTTCCGTCGGTATAGCGACTAATGGTGCTGGGATAGTTCCGTCGGTATAGCGACTAATGGTGCTGGGATAGTTCCGTCGGTATAACGACTAATGGTGCTGGGATAGTTCCGTC
>Ga0123355_10013254_pt1 | contig 12814 bp, 32 predicted proteins | sample TergutEmb28metaG_3_FD_89872 | JGI IMG/M metagenome (GOLD analysis project Ga0123355, IMG submission 89872) | Embiratermes neotenicus P1 segment gut microbial communities from Petit-Saut dam, French Guiana - Emb289 P1 | ecosystem: Host-associated > Arthropoda: Insects > Digestive system > Gut ...
ATGGGACTGTATGTGTGTAGTTTTAGAGCAGATTGGTTAGGAATGGGGCTGTATGTGTGTATTGGTAGTGGAGATTGGTTGGGAATCGGTTTGTATGGGTGTAGTGGTAGAGCAGACTGGTTGGGAATGGGACATTATGTGTGTAATTTTAGAGCAGATTGGTTAGGAATGGGGCTGTATGTGTGTATTGGTAGTGGAGATTGGTTGGGAATCGGACTGTATGAGTGTAGTGGTGGAGCAGATTGGTTGTGAATGGGAATACATGTGTGTAGTGGTAGTGCAGATTGGTTGGAATGGGACTGTATGTGTGTAGTTGTAGAGCAGATTGGTTAGGAATGGAGCTGAATGTTTGTATTGGTAGTGGAGATTGGTTGGAAATCGGAGTGTATGTGTGTAATGGTAGAGCACATTGGTTGCGAATGGGATTGTATGTGTAGTTGTAGAGCAGATTGTTTAGGAATGGGGCTGTATGTTTATATTGGTAGTGGAGATTGGTTGGGAATCGGTCTGTATGGGTGTAGTGGTAGATCAGATTGGTTGGGAATGAGACTGTATGTGTGTGGTGGTAGTGCAGATTGGTTGGGAATGGGACTCTATGTGTTTAGTTTTAGGAAAGATTTGTTGTGAATGGGAAAGTGTTTGGGTAGTGGTAGTGCAGATTGGTTGGGAATTGGAATGTATTTATATAGAGGTAGTGGAGATTGGTTGGGAATAGGACTGTATGAGAGTTGTGGTAGAGCACATTGGTTGGGAATGGGACTTTATATGTGTAGTTGTAGAGCAGATTGGTTTTGAATTGGGCTGTATGTGTGTATTTTTAGTGGAGATTGGTTGGGAATCGGTCTGTATGGGTGTAGTGGTAGAGCAGATTGGTTGGGAATGGGACTGTATGTGTGTAGTGGAATTGCAGATAGGTTGGGAATGGGACTCTATGTATTTAGTGTTAGGGAAGATTGGTTGGGAATGGGAAAGTTTGTGGGTAGTGGTTGTGCAGATTGGTTGGAAATGGGAATGTATTTATGTAAGGGTAGTGGAGATTGGTTGGGAAATGAACGGTAAATGTGTAGTGGAATGGGAGATTGGTTGTGAATGGAACTCAATTTGTGAAGTGGTATTGCGGATTGGTTGGGAATGGGGCTTTATATGGGTAGTGGTAGTGCAGATTGGTTTGGAATAGGACTGAATGTGTGTATTGGTATTGAAGATTGGTTGGGAATCGGACTGTATGAGTGTAGTGGTATAGCACATTTGTTGGGAATGGGACTGTATGTGTGTAGTTGTAAAGCAGATTGGTTAGGAATGGGGCTGTATGTGTGTATTGGTAGTGGAGGTTGGTTGGGAATCGGTCTGTATGGGTGTAGTGGTAGAGCAGATTTGTTGGGAATGGGATTGTATTTGTGTAGTTGTAGAGCAGATTGGTTGTGAATGGGAATGTATGTGTGAAGTGGTAGTGCAGATTGGTTGGAATGGGACTGTATGTGTGAATTGGTAGTGGAGATTGGTTGGGAATCGGACTGTATGAGTGTAGTGGTAGAGTAGTTTGGTTGGGAATGGCACTGTATGTGTGTAGTGGTAGTGCAGATTGGTTGGGAATGGGACTTTATGTGTGTATTTATAGAACAGGTTGGTTAGGAATGGGTCTGTATGTGTGTATTGGTAGTGGAGATTGGTTGGGAATCGGACTGTATGAGTGTAGTGGTAGAGCACATTGGTTGGGAATGGAACACTATGTGTGTAGTTGTAGATCAGATTGGTTAGGAATGGGGCTGTATGTGTGTAATGGTAGTGGAGATTGGTTGGTAATCGGTGTGTATGGGTGTAGTGGTAGAGCAGATTGGTTGCGAATGGGACTTTATGTGTGTAGTTGTAGAGCAGATTGGTTAGGAATGGGGCTGTATATGTGTATTGGTAGTGGAGATTGGTTGGGAATCGGTCTGTATGGGTGTAGTGGTAGAGCAGATTAGTTGGGATCGTACTCTATGAGTGTAATGGTAGAGCCCATTGGTTGGGAATGGGACTGTATGTGTGTAGTTGTAGAGCAGATTGGTTAGGAATGGGGCTGTATGTGTGTATTGGCAGTTGAGATTGGTTGGGAACCGATCTATATGGGTGTATTGGTAGAGCAGATTGGTTGGGAATCGGACCGTATGAGTGTAGTGGTAGAGCACATTGGTTGGGGATGGGGCTGTATGTGTGTAATTGTAGAGCAGATTGGTTAGGAATGGGGCTGTATGTGTGTATTGGTAGTGCAGATTGGTTGGGAATCGTTCTGTATGGGTGTAGTGGTAGAGCAGATTAGTTGGGAATTGGACTGTATGTGTGTAGTGGTAGTGCAGTTTGGTTGGGAATGGGACTCTATGTGTTTAGTGTTAGGGAAGATTGGTTGGTAATGGGAAAGTGTGTGGGTAGTGGTTGTGCAGATTGGTTGGGAATGGGAATGTATTTATGTAGAGGTAGTGGAGATTGGTTTGGAAATGAACGGTAAATATGTATTGGAATGGGAGATTGTTTGTGAATGGGACTCAATGTGTGAAGTGGTTGTGCGGATTGGTTGGGAATGGGGCTGTATGTGGGTAGTGGTAATGCAGATTGGTTGGGAATGTGATGTGTATGTGTGTATTGGTAGTGGAGATTGGTTAGGAATGGGAAAGTGTGTGGTTAGTGGTAGTGCAGAATGTTAAGTTTTCGGGCTGTATGTGGTTAGTGTTAGTGCAGATTGGTTGGGAGAGTGTCTGTATTTGTGTAGTGGTAATGAATGATGATTGGGAATGGGACTCTATGTGGGTAGTGTTAGATACAATTAGTTGGAAATGGGACTGTATGTGTGTAGTGGTAGTGCAGATTGTTTGGGAACAGGACTGTATGTGTGATCTGGTATTGCTAATTGGTTTGTAATCAGATTGAATTTGTATCGTGGTAGTGCAAATTATTTGGGAATCGGACTGCGTGTGTGTTGTGATAAACAAGATTGGTTTAGAATGGGACTGTAAGTTGAAGTTGTAGTGTAGTATGGATGGAAATCAGACTGATTATGTGTTGTGGTATTGCAGCTTGTTTGGAAATTGGAGTGTTTAGTTGTAATGGTAGTGCAGATTGGTTAGGAATGGGACTGGGTTTGGGAAGTCGTAGTGTATATTTCTTGGGATTGGGACTGTGTGTGGGTAGTGTTAGTACAGATTTGTTGGGAATTGGAATGTGTGTTTGTAGTGGTAGTGCAGTTTGTTTGAGATTGGGACTGTATATGTGTAGTGGTATTGGAGTTTGTTTGGAAATGGGACTGTGTGTTTGTAGTGGTAGTGCAAATTGGGTGGGAATCGGGCTGTGTGTGAGTAGTGGTAGTGCATATTGGTTGGGAATGTTATTTTGTGTGCTTATTGGTAGTGCAGATTGGTTGGGAATACGTGTGTGTGTGTGTTTATTGGTAGCGCAGTATCGTTGGGAATTGGACTGTGTGTGTGTGTAGTGTTACTGCAAATTGGTTGTGAATTGTAATGTGTGAGTGTAGTGGTAGTAGAGATTGTATGGAAATGGGGATGTATATGTGTAGTAGTATTGAAGTTTCGTTGGGAAAGAGACTGTATGTTTGTAGTGGTAGTGGAGATTGGTTGTTAATGGGAATGTATGTGTGAAGTGGTAGTGCAAATTTGTTTGGAATGGGACTGATTGTGTGTAGTTGTAGTGCAGTTTGGTTGTTAATCGTACTGAGTATGTGTAGTTTTAGTGCAGATAGGTTGGGAATCGGACTGCGTATGTGTAGTGGTAGTGAAGATGTGGTGGGGATTGGGCAGTGTGTGGGTATTAGTAATGCGGATTATTTGGGAATTAAATTGTGTGAGTTTAGTGGTAGTGCAGATTGGTTGGGAATTGGACTGTATGTGTTTATTGATAGTGCTGATTGTTTGGGAATATGACTGTGTGTGTAGTGGTACTGCAGAATGTTTAGTTTTCGGAGTGTATGTGGTTAGTGGAAATGCAGATTGGTTGTGAATGTGTCTGTATTTTTGTAGTGGTAATGGAGGATATTTGGGAATGGGACTCTAGGTGGGTAGTGATAGAGACAATTAGTTGGAAGTGGGACTGTATGTGTGTAGTGTTAGTGCAGATTTGTTGGCAATTGGACTCTATGTGTTTAGTGGTAATGCAGATTGTTTGGCAACAGGACTCTATGTGTGAACTGGTATTGCAAATTGTTTGGTAATCAGACTGAATATGTATCGTGTTAGTGCAATTGGTTTGGAAATCGGACTGCGTGAGTTTTGAAAGTTCAGTTTGTTATGGAATGTGGCTTTATGTTTAAGTTGTAGTGCAGAATGAATGGAAATCAGACTGAATATGTGTTGTGGTATTGCAGCTTGGGTGGGTCTGGTGGTAGTGCTGTTTAGTTGGGAATGGGATTGGGTTTGGGTAGTCTTAGTGCATATTTTTTGGGAATGGAAATGTGTGTGGTTAGTGATAGTGCAGATTTGTTGGGAATTGGAATGTGTGGTTAGTATTAGTGCAGTTTGGTTGGGAATGGGACTCCGTGTTTGTAGTGGTAGTGCAGATTGTTTGAGATGGGGACTGTATGTTTGTAGTGATATTGGAATTTGTTTGGAAATGGGACTGTTTGTGTGTAGTTGTAGTGCAAATTAGTTGAGAATGGGAATGTGTGTGTGTAGTGGTAGAGCAGATTGGTTGGGAATGGTAATGAATGTGCATATTGGTATGAAGATTGTTTGGGAATAAGAGTGTTTGTGTGTATTGTTAGCGGAGTATCGTTGGGAATGGGACTGTGTGTGTCTTGTGTTGGTGCAAATTTGTTGGGAATGGGAGTGTTTGTGGGTAGTGGTAGTGGAGATTTGTTGGGAATGCGACTCTATGTGTGTAGTGGTAGTGCAGATTGTTTGGGATTGGTACTCTATGTGGGAAGTAGTAGTGCAGATTAGTTTGGAAAGGGACTGTTTATGACTCTTGGTAATGCAGAATGGTTTCGGAAAGGTAATGTGTGTGTAGAGGTAGTGCATATTCGTTGGGATTGGGACTGTGTGTGCATAATGGTATTGTAGATTGTTGCGATTCGGATTGTATGTGGCTAGTGGTAGTGAATATTGTTTTGGAATGGGACTCTATTTGTGTAGTGGTAGTGCAGATTGGTTGGAAATTGGACTGTGGGTTTTGTGGTAGTGCAGATAGCTTCGTATTCGTACTGAATACATATAATGGTAATGCAGAATCATTGGGTTTCGGACTGAATCTGTTTAGAGGTAATGTAGTTTGATTGAGAATGGGACTATATTTGTGGTGGTAATGCAGATTGTTTGTAAATGGGACTGTATATGGGTAGTCGTAGTGCAGATGGGTTGGCAATTGGACTCTAGGTGTGTAGTGGTAGTGCAGATTATTTGGGACCCGGAATTTATTTGGGTATTTATATTGCAGATGTGTTGGAATTCTGAATGTATGTGGGTTGTGGTAGTGCAGATTGTTTGGAAATGTGTCTGTATGTGGTTAGTGGTAGTGCAGTTTGTTTAGGAATTAGACTTTATGTGTGTAGAGTTTGTGCAGATTATTTGGGAATTGTAATGTATGTGGTTATTGTTAGAGCAGATTGGTTGGGAATAGGACTGTATATGGGTATGATTAGTGCCTATTGTTTGGGAACGTTACTGTATTTGTGTAGTGTTAGTTCAGGTTATTTGGGAATGGGACTCTATGTGGTTTGTGGTTGTGCAGATTGTTTGGGAATGGGACTGTATATGGGTTTCGTTGGTCCAGATAAGTTGTGAATGTATCTGTATGTGGGTAGTGGTAGTGCAGATTGGTTAAGCATCTGACTCTATGTGGGTAGTGGTAGTGCACATTGGTTGGGAATCGGACTGCATGTGTGTAGTTTTAGTGCAGATTTGTTTGGAATAGGACTGTATGTGCGTTGTGGTACTGCATATTGGTTGGCTTTCTTCTGTTTTTTAGTCGTAGTGCAGATTGATAGGAAATGGTAATGTATACATATAGTTGTAGGGAAGTTTGTTTGGAAATCGGACACTCTATCTGTAGTTGTGGTGTAGTTTTGTTGGGAATCGAACTTTATATGATTAGTGTTAGTGCAGTAGGTTTAGGAATGTGACTCTATGTGGGTAGTGTTTTTGCAGATTGGTTGGGAATGGGACTGTATGTGGTTAATGTTATTGCAGTTTGGTTGGCAATTTGAATATATATGTTATTGGTTGTGCTCATTTGTCGTGATTCGTGGTGTACGTGTGTAGTGGTAGAGCAGATTTGTTGGAATTCGAGCTGTGTTTGTGTAGTGGTAGTGCAGATTGTATGGGAATGGAACTGTATAGGTTTAGTGGTTGTGCAGATTTGTTGGCAAATAAAATATTTATTTCTTGTGGTTGTGCTGATTGATTGGTAATCGGACTGCATATGGTTAATGGTAGTGCAGATAGGTTGGTAATCGAGCTGTATGTGGGTAGTTGTAGTGCAGATTAGTTGGGAATAGAACTGTATGTGGTTAGTGGTAGTGCAGCTTGGTTGGCAATTGGAATATTTTTTTTAATTTTTTTGCTGATTGGTTGTGATTCGGACTGTATATGGGTATTTTTAATGCAGATTGTTTTGGAATGGGACTGTATGTGTATAGTGGTATTGTAGATTGGTTAGGAATCGGAATGTATTTCGTTAGTGGTAGTGCAAATTTGTTTGTAATCGGACTCCATTTGGGTAGTTTTAATGCAGATTGGTTGGGAATGGTACAGTATTTGAGTACTTTTAGTGTAGATTGAATGGTAATCGGTCTCTATGTGGTTAGTGATAGTGCAGATTTTTTGGGAATTCGAAATGCGAAGGGGAAAATCTATGGTAATTGCAACATATAATCTTATTCAATAAATCCAAATGTATAAACCATTGAATTGCAAATACTGCCTTTAACAGTTGATAATTATGATGATGATGTTAATAATAATAATAATTAAAATAAAGGAATTAAAATTTAACATTTTAATACGTTAAGAATTACAGGAACTTAGAGAGTTACGGTCCGCTGTGACTCTCAGTGTATATTAACATACTAAATGAGGGTGTAATGTGTATGTCGGTGTAGAGGAACAGAGAGATTGACGGTGTGATGTTACGGTCGGTGTAGAAGAATTGATGGAGTGAAAGTGTGTTGTGACTGTCGTTGTAAAGAAACTGATAGAATGACGGTGTGCTTTGACTGTCGGTGTACAGGAACTGACAGAGTAAATGTGTGCTGTGATGTTCGGTGTAGAGGAACTGATAGTAAGAATGAGTGCTGTGATTTTCGTTGTACAGGAAGTGTTACAGTGACGGTGTGTGTGACTCTCAGTTTACAGGAACTGATTGTGTGACGGTGTGATTTGACTGTCTATTAACATGACTTGACAAATTGAAGATGTACTGTGACTGTCAGTTTACACGAACTGATATGTAGGGTGTGGGTTGTGACACTCAGTGTAAAGGAATTGATAAAGAGACGGTGTGTTTTGACTGTCGGTGTACAGGAACTGATAGAGTGACTGTGTGCTCTGACAGTCGGTGTAGAGGAACTGAGAGAGTGACGGTGTGCTGTGACTGTCGGTGTACAGGAACTGATATTTAGAATGTGTGCTGTGACTGTCGGTGTACAGGAACTGATAGAAAGACGGTGTGTTTGGACTGTCGGTGTACAAGAACTGATAGATTGACGGTGTGTTATGACTGTCGGTGTACGGGAACTGATAGAGTGAAGATGTGCTTTGACTGCCGGTGTACAGGAACTGAGAAAGTGACGGTTTGCTGTGACTTTCGGTGTACAGGAATTGATAGTATGAAGGTGTGCTGTGAATGTAGTTGTACAGGAATTGATATTTGACGGTGTGCTGTGAATGTTGGTGTAAAGGAACTGATAGGGTGAATGTGTGCTCTGACTGTCGGTGTAGAAGAATTGATAGAGTGACGGTGTGCTGTGACTTTCGGTGTACAGGATCTGATAATTGACGGTGTGTTATGACTCTTTGTGTACAGGAATTGATAGATTGACGGTGTGCTGTGATTGTCAGTGTAGAGTAAATGTTAGATTGACGGTGCGTTGTGACTTTTGGTTTACAGGCACTGATAGTGTGACGGTGCGTTGTGGCTGTTTGTGAACAGGTGTGTTTTGACTGTCGGTGTACAGGAACTGATTGATTGTCTTTGTGCTGTGACTGTCGGTGTACAGGAACTGATAGAGTGACGGTGTGCTTTGACTGTCGGTGTACAGGAATTGAGATAATGATGGTGTGCTTTAATTGTCGGTGTACAGGAACTGATATATTGACGATGTGCTGTGACAGTCAGTGTACAGAACTGATAATTTAAGGTGTGTGACTGTCGTTTTAAAGTAACTTATTAAATGACTGTGTACTCTGTATGTCGGTGTAGAAGAACAGATGATGTGACGGTGTGCTCTGACGGTCGGTGTATAAGAATTGATAGATTGAAAGCGTGCTGTGTTTGTCAATTTACACGAACTGATATAATTACTCTGGGCTGTGACACTCAGTGTAAATGAATTGACAAAAAACGGTGTGCTGTGACTGTCGGTGTACAGGAACTGATAGAGTGACGGTGTGCTGTGACTGTCGGTGTACAGGAACTGATAGAGTAAATGTGTGCTGTGTTGTTCGGTGTACAGAGTCTGATATTGATAATGTGTCCTGTAATTTTCGGTGTAAAGAAAGCGTTAAATTGACGGTGTGCTGTGAATCTCAGTTTTCAGCAACTGATGGTGTGATGGTGTGATTGACTATCTATGAACATGGCTTGACAATGTGAAGGTGTGCTGTGACTGTCAGTTTAAACGAACAGATATAGTAAGTTTTTGTTATGACACCCAGTGTAAAGGAATTGATAAAGAGACGGTTTTTCTTTTACTGTGGGTGTACAGGAACTGATAGAATGACTGTGTGCTGTGGATGTAGGTGTACAGGAACTGATAGAATGAATGTGTGCTGTGAAGTTCAGTGTACAGAAACTGATAGTGTGAATTTGTGCTGTGATATTCGGTGTATAGAAAATGTTAGAATGACGGTGTGCTGTGACTATCAGTTTACAGGAACTAATGGTGTGATGGTGTGCTTTGACTCTTTATGAACATGACTTGACACATTGAAGTTGTGCTCTGAGAGTCGTTGTACAGGATCTGATACAGTAGATTTGTGCTGTGAATGTAGCTGTAGAAGTATTGGATGTGTGACGGTGTGTTATTAATTTTGTTGTAAAGGAAATGATACAGTGAATTTGTTCTGTGACTGTTGTTGTACAGCTACAGTTAGAGGGACGATGTGCTGTGATTCTTGGTGTAGAAGAACTGAAAAATTGACGGCGTGTTTTGCCTGTCTGTGTACAGGAACTGATAGAGTAACGGTGTGCTGTGACTGTCGGTGTAGAGGAACTGATAGAGTGACAGTTTACTGTGACAGTCGGTGTAGAGGAACTGGTAGATTGACGGTGTACTGTGACTGTTGGTGTAGAAGAACTGATAGAGTGACGGTGTGCTGTGACTGTGGGTGTACAGGAACTGATAAGTGTGACGGTGTGATGTAACTCTTGTTGTATAGGGACTGATAGTGTGACCGTGTGCTGTGAATGTCGGTGTACTGGAACAATGAAAGCAGAACTCTTGGTCACGCAGCTACCAAGTTACCTTTCAATTTTGACACCTAATTCTATTTCATAAATTCAGAAGTGTCAAATTTTTTTAACATATATTTTAATAAATTATGATATTCGTGACCCCGAAATAAACAAATTCAAAAACGCCACCAACAAATGAAAACATTTAATCGTCTAATGTGTACATTTCACAAGACGTCACATCTGTATCTGACTTTACTGCATAAATATATGGACTGTAATGTGAAATGGAATAGTGAAAATGTTAAATTTTATGAAATTAAAATTTGTTTTATATTTGAATTTGATTGGAACAATGGATAGTTCAGGTGTGTGAATGGTGATTGATCTAGTGAATTGAGTGCTGGGGAGAATATTTGGAGCATTAGAATAAGGAAGAGAAAGTTACGTTACGTTGCGGGGATTGTGTGTTGAAAGAAGTTTGTGTTGGGCGGATTGGATAACGTGTTTGAAGGGAAGGGAGTGAGAGAATTGTGTGTTGAGAACTGTTTGTATTAGGGGGTTTAGATAAAGTGATGGGAAGGGAAGAGAGCGGGTAATTGTGTGTTGAAACAGATTGTGTTAGTGGAATTGTTTAAAGGGTTAGATTTTGAAGGAAATGGAAGGGATTGGGGGAATTGTGAGTAGACAGCAGATTTTTTAGTGTAATTGCAAAAATGGTGAGAAGGGAAGGGAGTGTGAAAATTCTGTGTAGAAAGCAAATAGTTTTAGGGGAAATGGATAAAGTGTGGTAAGGGAAGGGATTGGGGGAATTGTTTTTTGAAACAGATTTTGTGTATGGGTTTGAATAATGTGTCGGAAGGGAAGGGAATGAAATGGAGTGAGGGATTTGTGTTGACAGCAGATTGTGTTAGGGGGATTGGATAAAAGTGGGAAGGGGAGGGAAGGGAGGGGGATTTGTGTTTTGATAGAAGATTGTGTTGGTGGAATTGGATATAGTGTTGGAAGGGAAGGGAAGGGATTGGGGGAATTGTGTTAAGTAAGCAGATTTTGTGAGGGGATTGAATAATGTTTGGGAAGGGAAGTGAAGGGAATGGAGTGAGGAATTTGTTTGTTGACAGCAGATTGTTTTAGCGGGATTGGATAAAAATTGGGAAGGGAAAGGGTGAATTTTGTGTTTACAGTAGATTGTGTTAGGGGGAATGTATAAAGGGAGGAAAGGGAAGGGATGAAGGGAATTGTGAGACATGTGTTGAAAAATTTAGATTACGAATTAGAAGGGAAAAAATATAAATGTTTATTTTTTAAATTAAGATTCTGTTACGTTTTACAAACTAAAATAAATTTTGTCTCTTCAAGAAACATATACCAGTCCAAGTAAGAACAAAATTATATTAATAAACATTCCTTAACAAACAACACAGTCGCAATGTGCGTTCTGTTTAAATATTTGTATTCTCAGGAGGATTCCCGGTCAATATGGTCAACGCAAATTTGATTTTTCTCCCCCGTAAATTAGCCAATTGGTCATACACAAACAGCACAGTGTTTGATAGGACCAGTGGCACTGGGCAGCTGCACTGTTCAAATACATGTGAAACTTTCTGTGCAGCTATTGCAGTAAAACGGTCTGATAGCGTCGCTTTGATTGGTACAGTGTAGCCCTCTATACGGAGTCAGAATAATCCAGTTGAAATGCCACTGCCGAAATCTCTCAGGTAAGTTCTAATATTATTCCATTAATGTACTATTACATACTGCCTTCAGAACTTCACACAATATTTTGCCCGTAATTTTCATTAATCCGAAAAGTCTCACCTGCACCACCAATCCCATTCCCACAAAGCCCAATTCAATTCTCTCCATCCTCCAGTTAACATCTCCATCTCACCACAAATCCCATTCCAACAAAGCCCATTGCAAATCTCTCCATCCTCCTGTTAACTTCTCCACCTCACCACAAATCCCATTTCCCTAATGCCCAATTAAATTCTCTCCATCCTCCTGTTAACATCTCCATCTCACCACAAATCCCATTCCCACAAAGCCCATTGCAATTCTCTCCATCCTCCTGTTAACATATCCATCTCACCACAAATCCCATTTCCCTAATGCCCATTGCTTTTCTCCATCCTCCTATAACATCTCCATCTCACCACAAATCCCATTCCCACAAAGCCCATTGCAATTCTCTCCAAACTCCTGTTAATATCACCATCTCACCACAAATCCCATTCCAACAAAGCCCACTGCAATTCTCTCCATCTTCCTGTTAACTTCTCCACCTCACCACAAATCCCATTTCCCTAATGCCCATTGCAATTCTCTCTATCCTCCTGTTAACATTTCCATCTCACCACAAATCCAATTCCCACAAAGCCCATTGCAATTCTCTCCATCCTCCTGTTAACATCTCCATCTCACCACAAATCCCATTCCAACAAAGCCCATTTTAATTCTCTCCATCCTCCTGTTAACATCTCCATCTCACCACAATTCCCATTCCAACAAAGCCCATTGCAATTCTCTCCATCCTGCTGTTAACATCTCCATCTCACTACAATTCCCATTCCAACAAAGCCCATTGCAATTCTCTCCATCCTCTTGTTAACATCTCCATCTCACCACAAATCCCATTCCCACAAAGCCCATTGCAATTCTCTCCATCCTCCTGTTACCATCTCCATCTCACCACAAATCCCATTCCAACAAAGCCCAATGCAATTTTCTCCATCCTCCTGTTAACATCTCCGTCTCACCACAATTCCCATTCCAACAAAGCCCATTGCAATTCTCTCCATCATCCTGTTAACATCTCCATCTCAACACAAATCCCATTCCCACAAAGCCCATTGCAATTCTCTCCATCCTCCTGTTAACATCTCCATCTCACCACAAATCCCGTTCCAACAAAGCCCATTGCAATTCTCTCCATCCTCCTGTTAACATCTCCATCTCACCACAAATCCTATTCCACCAAAGCCCATTGTAATTCTCTCCATCCTCCTGTTAACATCTCCATCTCACCACAAATCCCATTCCCACAAAGCCCATTGCAATTCTCTCCATCCTCCTGTTAACATCTCCATCTCACCAAAAATCCCATTCCCACAAAGCCCATTGCAATTCTCTCCATCCTCCTGTTAACATCTCCATCTCACCACAAATCCCATTCCAACAAAGCCCATTGCAATTCTCTCCATCCTCCTGTTAACATCTC
>Ga0123355_10013255_pt1 | contig 12814 bp, 14 predicted proteins | sample TergutEmb28metaG_3_FD_89872 | JGI IMG/M metagenome (GOLD analysis project Ga0123355, IMG submission 89872) | Embiratermes neotenicus P1 segment gut microbial communities from Petit-Saut dam, French Guiana - Emb289 P1 | ecosystem: Host-associated > Arthropoda: Insects > Digestive system > Gut ...
AAGCTGGATTGCTTCGGCCTTGGGCTGTACTGGCTTTTTAACTGTCATTGGCCTCGCAATGACGATTGGACGTTGCGTTGCTACCGGATGTCCACGGCAGTTAAATCGTCATTGCGAGGCCAAAGGTGGTTGAATTATGGCATAGTTAAAGGCCGAAGCAATCCAGCCAATGTCAATATCAAAATTTATACAGCTGTTTCGTTACATGTCTACTGTGAGATCATATGTAAAATATTCCCTTGCATTTTTTAATCGCCCCAGAATCAAAATATTCTTACAATATTTGAATTTTAGGAGGGCATTATGAAAAATAAATTAGCAAAGGCAGGCCTGTGTGTACTTGTGGCGGGTATGCTGTTTACAAGTTCTGTATACGCAGCCGAGATTGGTAGCGAACATAGCGATATTTCGACAACTTCCAGTGCGTTTTGGAGAAAGAAAGATAAGGAAGCTGCGCCGGATACGGAAAACCCCGAAGCCAGCCCGCTTCCAAGCCCGGATGCAAACAGCGCGCCTACGGTAGCACCGAAGGACGCCCCAAAAGAGGCACCGAAAGAAAATCCTTCTAAGGAATCTTCTGAGGTAACGCCTAAGGAAGAGGTGCCTAAGGAAGAGGTGCCTAAGGAGACAAGCCTTGTAGGCCAATACAGCCCGGGGGATGCTCCGAAACATAGCCCAAATCCAAACAGTGGCCAAACAAATCATAATCATCACAATCATGACACAAACAATGCTGAAAAGAAGCATAACTGCTACATGTCAGACGTTTCAGAGGAAATTCAAAAAGTTTTGGCTAAGAAGCCCGGCATCAAGCTGGATGCCGATGCATACATCGTGCAACACGATGACGCTTTATGGCTTGTGATGGGTAATATACGCGCAAAGCTGGATATTCTTATCTATGTAGACCAAAAAACTATGGCGGAAGCCGAGTTTGATGACGGAAATGCAATTCCACTATATAAATAACAAGGGAAGGCTGTGGAGTGTCCACGGCCTTTTCTGGTAGGAGGCTTTATGCAGAACATATACACGGATTTAGCTTTGGAAATGGCTGAACAACTGCAAGATAGCAGCGGTAGTGGCATCGAGGGTGTGGAAATTGATGTAGAAGATATGGGCGATATTAAAGTAACCACTGTGCGTGTTGTAAACGAGACAGGGGCCTCTGCTATGGGTAAGGCCATGGGTAATTATATCACAATAGAGTCGCCTGAAATCAAGGTAAACAATGTTACCGTACATGAGGAAATTATTTGCATTTTAACCCAAAGGCTGGCAGAGCTTGCCAAAAATAAGGCCGGCACGACGTTGGTTATCGGCCTTGGCAACCGCAATGTTACGCCGGATGCCCTTGGGCCTTCGGTTATTTCCAAGGTTTTGGTTACGCGCCATATAATGGACAATTTGCCCCGTGAGCTTGAAGGCGGTTTGCGGTCGTTGTGTGCCCTTGCGCCGGGTGTTATGGGCATGACAGGCATAGAAACCGCTGAGGTGGTGCGCGGCCTTGTGGACCATGTGAAGCCAACCCTCATCATCGCCATTGATGCGCTGGCGGCGCGGAGAATAGACCGCATCAACCAAACGATACAGCTAACTGATACGGGCATTTCGCCGGGGGCGGGCATCGGCAACAAGCGCATGGCCTTAAACGAGGAAAATTTGGGTGTGCCTGTGGTGGCTATCGGCGTTCCAACCGTCGTTGACGCCGCCACATTTGTTAATGATGTAATGGACTTGTTTTTGTCAGAAATGTCAGCAAGCACGCCGGAAGGACTGAAAGATGGGGCGGATTTTTTTAAGATGCTAAAGCAGCTTGAGGAAGATGATAAATACGCAATAATACGTAATACTTTGAGCCCCCATGTAGGCAATATGTTTGTGACGCCGAAAGAGATAGGCGAGGTTGTGTCCTGGCTGTCTAATATGATTGCAAATGGTATTAATATGGCCATGCATGAGGGTATTGACAGGGATGATATCAATCGGTTTATGTATTAGGGCCTGTTCCGCAGATAGCGCGTCAAGCATAGTATGTAACAAGAGGTGAGCCACTATGCTTGACACGCAAATTTCAACCCTGTTTTCAAGCAGACTATTGCAAAAAGCTTTAAATAACGAGCCTATATCGCTAATTGAATATAATTTTTTAACGTCAACTCTTGTGGCGCACAATATGCCTTTTGACGTGTCTTTTCAGCAAGGCACGAGAAAAGCGGCGGCGGCAATACAGCTTACGATACATATCACCCCTACCGCCAATTTTGTTATCGTGATTGCGCTAGAGCCTGGGTCTAATGCGTTTTCGCCAAGCCCTTAACCACGGAATGCACGGAAAACACGGAAAGTACATAAGAGCAAGGGTTTTTCCGTGTCCTTCTGTGTTTTCCGTGGTTAGGGTGTATTATTTTATATCCACTTTTTTCGTAAAATAGTCATTTGCTTTTTCGCTGGAAAAATTATGGCTTGTTAATTCTGACACATCGCCATTGTATAACTTATCGGCCATATCAATTATCTTGCTGTATATGAATCTGGCAGGATAACAGCCCGCGCTTAATCTGCGCACTCCCATTTTATCAAGACTGTCAAAGCTTCCCAAGCCAGCGTTTAAAAGGATGTTAATTGGCGCATTTATGTTTTTCACAAGGTGGGATATCGTTGCCTCATCTTTTGCCCCGGGGATAAACACACAATCCGCTCCCGCTTTCGCAAAAGCATTGCCGCGTGCGATGGCTATTTCCAAATTTTCCTCGTCTGCTTCGCCTAGCAAATATGTGCAGGTGCGGGCATTTATCACAAAGTTAATATCCATCTCCCGCTTTAGCTCTGAAAGTGCCTTAATTTTCTCAATTTGCGCATCCAAGGAGCCTAATTTTCATTAGGCAGCCCATCTTCAATATTAAAGCCAACGGCCCCGGCAGAAAGCAGCTTGCGGGCGTTTTCTTTAACTTCCTCGTTTGTTTCGCTATAGCCACGTTCGAAATCCACTGAAAGCGGGATGTCTACGCGGCTTGCAATTCTTTCAACGACTTGTAAGAGGTCATCAAATGATATATGCTCGCCATCAGGATAGCCTAAGTCATGAGCCACCCCTGTGCTTGATGTCGCGACAGCTTTAAAGCCCTGCTTTTCAAATACATAAGCGCTGCCAACGCCCCAAGCGTTGGGCAAAACAAACATTTTATTTTCTTTGTGCATATCTGAAAAAATACGCGCCTTTCCCCTTTGCTTTTGCCATGCGCTCATTTGACAATCCCCCGTTTTTTTGATATTCTTTACATTATACGAGAAAATACTAAAAAGCACAAGCGGAGGACTTTTTTTATGAGCAAACCCATAGTTTTAGTGATAATGGACGGAGTAGCCTTGGGGCCGGAAACGCCCGGCAACGCTGTGGCAAGGGCCTACACACCAAATTTGGATTATCTTTTTGCAAACCACCCCTGGACGAAGATAAAAGCCCACGGCACCGCCGTTGGCTTGCCTGATGATAGCGACATGGGAAATTCGGAAGTTGGGCATAACGCGCTGGGCTGTGGGCAAATTTACGCCCAGGGCGCGAAGCTGGTTAACCAGTCCATTGAGGCGGGCCAGATGTTTTTTTCGGAGACATGGAAGGCCATTGTAAAAAATACGAAAGAAAACGCCAGCACCTTGCATTTTATCGGCCTTTTATCCGATGGCAATGTGCATTCTAATATTGACCATCTAATTGCGATGGTGGCGCAAGCCAAGGCTGAAGGGCTACCAAAAGTGCGCATCCATGGCCTTTTGGATGGGCGTGATGTACCTGCACAGTCTGCGCTGGACTATGTTGATAAGTTGGAGCAAGCATTGGATGGCCTTAATGACGATGGTTTTGATGCCAAAATTGCAAGTGGTGGCGGCCGCCAGCGCATCACAATGGATCGATACGGCGCAAATTGGCCGATGGTTAAGGAAGGTTGGGACACCCATGTGCATGGCATTGGGGAGCAGTTTAAGACGACCACAGAGGCCATCACCACCGCCCGCAACCTTGCGCCAAATATCATAGACCAAGACCTGCCACCCTTTGTCATAGCCGAAAACGGCGCACCTATAGGCAAAATTTGTGATGGTGACAGCGTTGTGCTATTTAATTTCCGTGGCGATAGGGCCATCGAGCTTTCCCAGGCCTTTGATTTGCCAAATTTTGATAAATTTGACCGTGGCGTATGTCCAAAGGTGTTTTATGCAGGCATGTTGCAATATGACGGGGATTTGCAGCTGCCTAAAAACTTCCTCGTGGCACCACCTAATATCACAAATACCCTGTCAGAACTTTTAGTCGCTAACAGTATAGCACAATACGCCGTGTCCGAAACCCAAAAATACGGCCATGTGACATATTTTTGGAATGGCAATAAAAGTGAGAAGTTTTCGGATGCCCTCGAAACCTGGCAGGAAATCCCTTCGGATATCGTACCTTTCGAGCAACGCCCTTGGATGAAGGCTGCCGAAATTACGGATTGTGTTATTGAGGCCATAAAATCTAAAAAATACGGCTTTATACGGGCCAACATGCCTAATGGCGACATGGTGGGGCATACAGGCAGCTTCCACGCGGCTGAGCTTTCCGTGGGTGCCGTGGACTTGTGCCTGGGTCGTCTTATTGAAGCGGCAAAAGAGCATGATGTGACCCTTGTTGTGGTAGCCGACCATGGAAATGCCGACGAAATGTTTGAAGAAGCTAAAGGAGTAATGTCACCAAAGACGGCACATACGCTAAACCCGGCACCCTTCATTATTTACGACACCAATCGTGCCGTAAGCTTCAAAGAAGGCAATTTCGGCTTGGCTAATGTGGCCGCCACCATAGCACATCTTATGGGACTTGCACCACACCCAACATGGGAAAAATCTATGCTTTAATAAAACGCGCATTAGAAGGGGCTTGCGCACCCTTCTAATGCGCAAACCGCCAAGAACTTCACGTGCCGCGGAAACTTACGTTGGCGGCTTGATAGGAAGGTTTGAGGCCGCCGCGTCTATTGAAGGCTACGTCAATGGCGTAGCCTTTCTCAGAAGGCAAATACAGCCCATCTTAGCTGCGGCTGTCGGCGGCCAGGGCGGCCACAAGCCTTCTTCCAAGTCGCCAACGTAAGTTCCCGCGGCGTATAGCGTTAAAGGCGGCTTCGCATGGCGGGGATGCGCAAGCTCCCCGCCATGCGTCGTTTGTGTAGTTGCGTTACCTGTCATGTAATTCCCTGACGATACATTTTCATAGTTTGAGGCTTGGAAAACAAAAGTAGGTATGTTATAATAATTGCAAGCTAAATTTATAGGAGGATGCGTATGAAGGATGTTTTCAAAGAACAGCTGGTTAAACGCCGGCCGGATACAAAAACTACATTGGCAAAGGTCGGCCTTGTTTTGGCGGCCCTTTTTCTTATGGTGCTGGCACTGGTGCTGTCGATGATGGTACAAGCGCTAAACCTGCTTTTACCCATACTATGGGTTGCTATTGTTTTCGGGGCATATTTTATGTTTAGGCGTTTTAATATTGAATATGAATATGTGCTTACTAATTACGAATTGGACATAGACATCATCTACGGCAAAAGCCGCCGCAAACGCATTTTCTCCACCAGCGTGCGAGATTTTGAGGCTTTTAGACGCGCAGGAAGTGTCGAAATGGAGCATACTTTTTCAGCCGCCAATGCTAAAGCCGATTATTCCAGCGGCCCGGGCGGCAGCAATACATACGAATTTCTTGTCGCCTACAAGGGCAAAAAAATGCGCATTATTTTCGAACCCAACGAGGAGCTTCTGTCCTCTATCATACCATTTCTAAAAAGAGGGACATATCCCGCGGAGCTTGCTGTCCGCAAAACTCAAAATTAGGAGGTTATGCCATTATGGAAAAAATACGTGAAGGACTGTCTTTTGACGATGTACTATTGATACCGGGCGCATCAAAAATATTGCCCAAGGATGTAGACCTTAAAACATATGTAACGCGCAATATTATGATTAACACGCCCCTTGTAAGTGCTTGCATGGACACCGTGACGGAAAGCCGCATGGCCATAGCCGTGGCTCGCCAAGGCGGCCTTGGCATCATACACAAGAATATGTCTATAGAGCAACAGGCAGGAGAGGTTGACAAGGTGAAGCGCAGCGAGCACGGCGTTATCACAGACCCCTTCTTTCTGTCGCCCAACCATTATGTACATGAGGCGGACGCACTGATGGGGCAGTTTCATATCAGCGGCGTGCCTATCTGCGAGCACGGCAAGCTTGTCGGCATAATCACAAATCGCGACATCCGTTTTGAAACCAACCACAACAAGAAAATTTACGAAGTAATGACCAAAGAAGGCTTAATAACAGCCTCCGAAGGCACCACAATGCCGGAAGCCAAAGAAATTATGACGCGCTATAAAATTGAAAAGCTGCCTATTGTGGACGATAAGTTCAACCTCAAGGGCTTAATTACGATAAAGGACATTGAAAAGGCCATAAAATACCCCGACAGCGCGAAGGACGCCCAGGGGCGCCTTATCGCAGGGGCCGCCGTTAGTGCTAATGACGAGGCACCTTCAAGGGTTGAAGCTTTGCTGGACAAAAAGGTGGATGTCATTGTGGTGGACACCGCCCATGGCCATCACATCAATGTTATCGACACTGTGCGCGAAATTAAAGCTGCATGGCCCAATTTGCAAATTATCGCGGGCAATGTGGCCACGGCCGCCGCTACCCGCGCGCTGATAGAGGCCGGCGTTGATGGCGTGAAAGTAGGCATTGGCCCTGGGTCTATCTGCACAACGCGGGTGGTTGCAGGCATTGGCGTACCGCAAATTACCGCCATCATGGATTGTGCCGCAGAAGCCTCAAAGCATGGCGTCCCCATAATTGGCGATGGCGGCATAAAGTTTTCCGGTGACATCACAAAGGCTCTGGCGGCGGGTGCTAATGCTGTTATGATGGGGTCGCTTTTTGCAGGTTGCGAAGAGTCTCCAGGCGAAAATCAGCTCTTCCAAGGCCGTAAATATAAGGTTTATCGCGGTATGGGCTCTATATCCGCCATGGAAAAAGGCGGTAAAGAGCGTTATTTCCAAAGCGATGCACCAAAATTTGTGCCCGAAGGCGTCGAAGGCCGCGTTTCTTATAAAGGGCCCGTTGGCGACACCATTTTCCAGCTTCTGGGCGGCTTGCGCAGCGGCATGGGCTATTGCGGAGCCGAAAACATACCATATCTCCAACAAAACAGCCAGTTTATCAAAATTACAGCGGCGGGCTTGCGCGAAAGCCACCCCCATGGCATACAAATTACGAAGGAAGCACCAAATTATACCATAGAGCAGCATTAGGAGGGATTTTGATGAATAACGAAGAGAAGATTATTTCAATGTTAGAAATAATGGGGGCAAGTATAGCTAAACTGGAAGGTCGGTTTGATGGTCTGGAAGGTCGGTTTGATGGTCTGGAAAGCAAAGTTGATGTAGTGGCCGGGGATATCAAAGTGTTGAAAACTGATGTCGCGGTGTTGAAAGTGGATATGGAAGGTGTGAAATCAGATATTGTAGGCATGAAGTCGGATATAGAGGAATTAAAAGAGAATTCTGAAATCACAAGATATGCCACCAACAAACTTCTTGACTGGGCGGAGCGTGTAGAAAATCACACTATCACCATCACGCATAATATGCCACCGCTTAATTTGGTAGAATAAATTTTAGAAAAGAGGGCGATATTTTGGAGAAAACAGGTTTTAACGCATATACCTTAAAAATGATAGCTATTATAGGCATGGCCATGCAGCACACGGTGCTTGTGATAGGCGATGTTATTCCTGCCGTACTGCATTTTCCCTTTCATTTTGGCGGCGGCCTCACCTTTCCCATCATGGCCTTTTTCGTGGTGGAAGGCTATCGCCACACATCAAATTTAAAAAGATACATAGGCCGCATATTTATTTTTGGCCTTATCTCGCAAATACCTTTCGTGCTGGCCTTTGCCGGCACCAGTTTGGATAAGTTTGGCATGGAAGCCAGCCCCATATTCTTTTTCAGCTTAAACATAATGTTTATAATTTTCATTGGCCTTTGCTTGGTTGTAATGTATGACAGGATGAAGGCGCGCTGGCTGTTTTGGATGCTTTGCATCATCATACTCCTTCTCACCATTTTATTTAGCTGGGGCTTCGTGGGGCCATTAATGATTTTGCTGTACCACATTATCAGAAGCGATAAGGCAAGAAAAATTGCAGTCCCCATCGTAGCAGGCGGCTATAATATCGTTTTTAGCATCATCATCGGCGTGGTGGTGGTGGTTTTAATGCTTACAGGTGCCCTTGATGGCATAATTGACACAACAAAAATGATGGAAGCAGAGATAGTGACAGCTTCCGAAATGATAAAGGCTTTGGCCGGGCTGATGTTCCCCATAGGCTCTTTTGCTACAATCCCGCTACTTCTAAAATACAACGGCGAAAAGGGCAGAAGCATGAAATATCTATTCTACGCCTTCTATCCTGCCCATCTGTTAATTTTGGCCCTGCTTGCCTACGCCCTTGGCATCGGCAGCTTGGCATTAATTGGGATACATTAAAGGAATCTAAAATGAGATTAAGAAAAAAAGTCGTCATGGCATTGGCAGTGGTTCTGATTTTTGGTGGCTGTTTTGTGGCTGTAGCTTCATCTGTAAGCGCACATGACTTAACAATTACGCCTGCATCAGGTGATGACGGCGAAATTAGCAAGGTTGTCTCCGGCAGGGTCTATGCCGACTCTCTCCCATTTGATGCCCTGCCGGCATCCATAAACCAATTTGCCGGCATAACAAGAAGGATACGCATTGAAGAGACTGCTCCATCCTCTGTCATAAATCAGGATTTTGCGTTTACCCTCACTGATGCCGACGGCAATACACTATATGAAGCCAAAATTGCCGCAGTGCATTTTACTTCCGGGGTTTTGGAAGGGCGCGGAGAGCCCTATTTAGCAGTGTCATTTGGTGAGGCATCCGGCACGGCTTTTCATAATTCCGTGCCCGCTCAAGGGCAAACGCGTATCATCGGCCACAACAACATAAGAGGTGTCGCAAGAGGCACCGGTTTGGCCATTTTTAGCGAAGACGGCCATAGTGTTACTGTAAGCGGCCTTCGTGCCAACGACCCCCATCATCACAAAATGTGGCTTGAAGCAACCTTCTTTATCTCTGTGGATGTTAACTTTGAGGGCGATGTGTTCGTTACTTTAAGCACAAGCAATGCCGCATCTATATACCCAAGCGCAACAATACAGATTGCCGAGGTTAAGAAGCTGTTTGATATCCAGTCCGCCCCAATATATCTTACCGGACGTTATCCTTCTATTTCTCCCCACGATGTAACTATATCAGAGCGTCAGGCGGGTGCTTTTGTGTGCGGCAGACAAATTGAGCTTGTCCTTTCCGATGGGGCGAGCAATATCTTCGATTGGACTGGCAATGTTGGCCTTAATCCTATCGCCCAAAGAGATATTTCAACAACAGGCAGTTTAGATGTAAGCCCGCTTCCACAGCGGTTAGGCTCGGGCTTCATTCCCATGAAAGTTAACGAACAATCCACACAAACCCCTTCCGCTCTCACTTTGTCTAATTTAAGCCCTTTTATAGGCCAGGCTGCGCCCATAGGTGCATACGGCATTATGGCACGAGGCAACGCCATTTTAGACAATGATTTTGACATGGCAAACCCTTATGCTCCCGAATTTAGGAGATATGGGTTTAGGGGTGGACTGATTTTCGAGCCATACATAAAAATATTTATGCCCGGTGGTGTATATTTACACAGCGACCAGCAAAATGGCGGCTGGACAATAGCAAGGCCCAACCAAGGCCAAGAAACCACCCTGCAAATTCTTGTCGAAAGGCAAAGCACACCTGAAAATGCACAATTTAGGGCAGATTGGGTAAGAAGAGAAGGCCATTTGACAGGCGGGGTAGTATACAGCACTGAAATATTTAAATTTGACAAAAGCGGAGATTGGCAGTTGCGCGTGGTCACGCTTGTTGATGGCAATGAGGTCTTTGCCAACACAAGCCGAATCTTCCGTCTTAATGTGCAGGACGAATGACTATACTACAGGAGGCAAAATTATGAGAGACAAAATAGTGATTAATACTGCCTATGCAGAGGCATCAATAGCTGCCATCAAAAGCACCGTAGGCGACGGTCGCGCCTTATGTGCCCTCTCCGGCGGGGTGGATTCTATGGTATGCGCCGCCCTTATGTCCCGGGCCATCGGCCAAAACCTCGTGTGTATCTTCGTGGACACGGGCCTAATGCGCCTTAACGAGGGCGACGAAGTGGAAAAACTGTTTTACGACAGTTTTAATTCGCAATTTATCAGAATAGACGCCGAAGATAGGTTTCTAACCAAGCTTGCAGGCATCACAGACCCCGAAGCAAAGCGCAAAATTATAGGCGAAGAATTTATCCGCGTCTTTGAAGAAGAGGCCAAAAAACTGGGCACTATTGACTTTCTGGTGCAAGGCACCATCTATCCTGACATAGCCGAAAGCGGCGTTGGTCAAAGCCTGGTAAAAAGCCACCACAACGTGGGCGGCCTGCCCGATGTCATCGACTTTAAAGAAATAATAGAGCCCCTGCGGGACCTCTACAAAGACGAGGTGCGCCAGCTGGGCACCATCCTGGGTATGCCCGACCACGCCGTACACCGCCAGCCCTTCCCCGGCCCCGGCCTGGCCGTGCGCGTCATAGGCGAAATAACCAAGCCCAAGCTGGACACCCTGCGCCACGCCGACCACATCTTCCGTGAAGAAATTGCCAAAGCAGGCCTGGACAAAACCATCTGGCAATACTTTGCCGTCATAACCGACATAAAATCCGTAGGCATGACCGCAAACGCGCGCACCTACGGCCACGTCATCGCCCTGCGGGCGGTGCATAGCCAACAGGCCACGGAAGCGCAAGTAGCGCATCTGCCCTACAATCTGCTGTCCACAATCGTGACACGCATCACGTCCGAGGTGCCTGGTGTTAGCCGTATCGTGTACGACATAACGCCGAAACCACCCGCGACGATTGAGTGGGAATAGGGGCTTGTGGCAAATGAGGAGGGATTGCATTGGCAAGAATAAGGCTAACTAAAGGTGATAGTTTCGATACTAGAGCAGAAATTGCAGAATTGTTAGGCGGAAGCAATCAGGATGGAATTGCTGTATCCGACAAGGTTAAAGCTATACTTTTGTTTGCAAATGAAGAGGAGCTTTATAAGGACTATTTCTTTCCCAAAGGAACATATGAAAACTGTTTATATACAGGCATAGGTAGAGACGGCCACCAGGACAGCCCAAGCAATAACAGATATTCTTTAAATATTGATGTTCTTTCTCACAAAAAAGATAGAAGGGCGTTGCTAGTATTTGAAAAGCAGGGGACAAAATATTGTTTCATCGGTAAATACAAACTAATGGAAACCCATCAAAACATCCAGCCTGACAAGCATGGTAATTTAAGACGAGTTTTTGCTTTCCATATTAAGTGGATGTCAGATGCATTTAGTGCACAGAAGTTAAAATAACGATATAACCCCGATAAACCAATGTTTATCGGGGTTATACTTATGAGTCACCGGGGGCTCGAACCCCGGACAACCTGATTAAAAGTCAGGTGCTCTGCCAGCTGAGCTAGTGACCCATGTTTTATTATATGCCAAAATGCAAAACGGCAAGCGGCTTTGCCTGCCGAAAACATTTTGACAAAAGGGTGAATAACCGGATTCGAACCGGCGGCCTCCAGAGCCACAATCTGGCGCTCTAACCAGCTGAGCTATACCCACCAAAGCGCCCAAAGGCGCACGTCCCAGTAGGGATTCGAACCCCAGACCCACGGCTTAGAAGGCCGTTGCTCTATCCAGCTGAGCTACTGGAACAATGTGACAATATGCACAGCCCATGGGGCCATGCACTATTGTCGATAAATCGGGGTGACAGGATTTGAACCTGCGACCTCCTGATCCCAAATCAGGCGCGCTAGCCAAGCTACGCTACACCCCGCAAATGATATTTGGTATTTCATTAGTGCTTTCAATAATATATGTGGCATTAGTCGCTTCAAGCTCGGCGCGGTCACCATATCCCCACAAAACGCCTATGCTGTCAATTCTATGGGCATTTGCACCGATAATATCGTGCTTACGATCGCCTATCATTACAGCTTTCATTTTGCGGCCACTATCTAGTTTATCCAACACATAGGCGATAATTTCAGCTTTGTCGCTTCTTGTGCCATCCATCTCGGAACCAACAATCAAGTCAAAATAAGTAGAGATATTAAAGTGATTGAGAATTCGTTCTGCTTGTATTGTAGGCTTGGATGTTGCAACCGCTAGAATGACGCCATGGAACTTGAGCAATTCAAGTATTTCAGCGATACCTAGATAAGGATTGTTTTCAAATATGCCTTTGGGCAGATAATATTCGCGATATTTATCAACAGCCACTTTTATTTGTTCTTCATCGAAGCCGCAAAACTCTTTGAAAGAATTCCATAATGGCGGGCCAAGAAACTTCCTTAGCTCTTCGGGGGCGTTTATTTCAATCCCAAAATGACGAAGGGCAAATTGTATGGAATTGACGATGCCTTCTTGAGAATCCGTCAATGTTCCATCTAAATCAAACAACACTAAGTCATACTTGGGCATTTTGATATTCCTCCCCCTCAAAACCAAACACGAGAAACCCAATCCAACCCAATAACATCACATATCATTCTTCCATTTCATCTCTCATTCCACATCTAGCCCCTAGTCTCTTTACTTATCTAGTCTCTAGAATACGA
>Ga0123355_10013256_pt1 | contig 12814 bp, 6 predicted proteins | sample TergutEmb28metaG_3_FD_89872 | JGI IMG/M metagenome (GOLD analysis project Ga0123355, IMG submission 89872) | Embiratermes neotenicus P1 segment gut microbial communities from Petit-Saut dam, French Guiana - Emb289 P1 | ecosystem: Host-associated > Arthropoda: Insects > Digestive system > Gut ...
GTGTGTGTGTGTGTGTGTGTGTCATTGCGCGTGACATCTAAGCGCGTGCCTGTGCCGGTCTGCACTCACTTCTACTTTCTTTATACGTTTTCCGCTTTTTGTTTTCCGATTTACTCCTAATTTCTCATAAAGGGTTTTCCGACTGACTGACTGACTGACTGGTTAACCAATTAACTAACAAAATAACCAATCAACTAGCTCCGTAGAGCATAGTCCTTCTTGAGAAGCCTGTAGCTCCAGATATTAACCTCCACTAAATATATTCGCTCTGTCCTTACAAGTTCTTGTTTTTATACGCTACTTGACCTGTACATAAACATTATGTTTTGCACATTTTGTTTGTGGGCGACTCGCCTGTGTGTGTTTAACATTTCCGTATTCAAAGCATATGCCACGTTGCCTTTTTACATTCCCTTTCTAATCCCCCATAATTCCCAGCCAGCCTCCTGCTTTCGTCCAAGTTCTGCCGTTTCTTTTTCCTCTGCCGCATAAAGTTACCTGCACTAGTATTAATTTCCAGCGGTGTGTACTGCAATAGGAACTGTCACTAAATTGTGCACGGTGATGTGTGCTAAACCAGGACGTATCATACGGCAAAATTCAGCGGTTCTGTCCTTAGGGTACCAGCAGCAAGTCGGATTTGTTAACCAGTAGGCCATTAGAACTTTAAAACCCGCCTGCCCCTTTTGTATTACTGATAAAATAATACCCATATTTTTGCATAGCTAAATGGCTAGTGTTAAAAACGTTCTGGCAAGACCGGAAGAATTTAAATTTAGTGGGGCTGCCAGGTTCTGGTCTGTGCTGATGTTAATGTATGGGCGAGCGCACACGTGCTATGAGGAAACTTGTGCAACTTTAGTAGTCGCAAGTAAGGAGGTTGGCCTGGCAGTGAATGCTGAAGACACTAAGTAGATACCTTTTGTTGCCGAGTGAGCGGACGGAAGGAGAAGAGCACAACATGTGGTTGGAGAATAAATTGTGTGGAAAGGTGACGGCCGGCCTTCAGATGTGCGGGAATTAGACAGACGGAGAAACTAAGGGCAAATTGAATTTGAGGATTGCCTCGTGCCATTCGGCGCAGAATATTCGTTTGCTGTCTCAGATTAAAAAGAATTAAATGTAGCAAATTATAATTTTGCCTGTTACTGCACACGGGTTTGAAACTCGGTCTGTTAACATTAAGGGAGTGACATAGGCTGAGGGGATTCGAGAACAGGGTGCTGAGTAAGATGGATGTGCCTCAGAGCAAGTAACAGGAGACTGGAGAAAACTGCATAACGAGGACCTTCACATGATTTGCACTCCTCAACAAATGTAATTCGTGTTATCATATCGAGGAAGATGAAGTATGTTGGGCATGTAGCACGCATTGGAGAGAGGAGAAACCTGAAGGAAAGAGACCACTTGGATAACGTAGGCGTAGTTGGCAGGATAATATTAAAGTAGAACGTCGAGATATAGAACAAGAGTGCGTGGAGTGGATATAACTGGCTCAGGATAGGACCCACTGCCGAGTTGTTAACAATGTAATAATTTAATTCCATACAGTGCCGGGAATTGTTGGACTAATTTGGGAACTATTAGCTTCCCAACAGGGATTCTGCTCATTGCAATTAATTGATCATTTATTCTGTTTGTTTGTTTGTTTGTTTGATAGCTTTACATGCGAAACAGCCAATGAAAATGCTAGCTCCATGTGCACCGACTATACGTTATTGTTCAGGACATTTCATCTTCGTGGTGCCGCGATGTTCGAGGGCGCTCATGTTTGCTTACTTTTACATTGCCCATCTAACAGCATTTTAAATCAGTGCCTGATTTTCACAAAACTTGGCTTAGATTACACCCTTTTGTAGGCTTTTAGGTCATCTGGCACATTACGCAGTGTCAGTTGGTATATAATTACCGACGTTTCGAAGTATCGTGGTGCCTGCATTTTGCAGGTCGAGCGGCACTGTCTGCCGTACAGCGACAGCAGCACATTTAGTGTGGCCGTAATGTTACAAGACTGTCATGTCAACAGGCTTATTTTTGCTTGATGGGAATAAATGATGAGCCGCTGCAGTATGTGACATCTGGCGTGCAGGTATGTCGTGTGCCGCCAGAGGGCTTGGTAAGACAGCATTTCTGTGTGAATGGAATTGTGGAGACCAGTTGCATTTGCAGTTACTGCCTGTTGCACTGTATATAAAGGTGTGCTTAGCAATACGAACCGTTGCACGCACGCACACACACACACACTCACATACTAGGGCGCACATCACTGCATAATATACCTATCGTCAGTTCTTTTAGCAGTTCTTGCTGGTGTAGACTGTCAAGGCGTCTTCCTGTAATCCTGGATTGCCAGTGTTTTAACATTCAGTATTCTGTTGTCGTTAACAAGAGCCACATAGCTCAGTTGGTCTAGTGACCAGGCTACAGGCTTTACGATAGACGTTTCGGTACCTCACAGGGATACAAATTTATCTTCGCCATGACGTCCACAGAGGCTTTGGGGCGCACCCAGTGGCATGGATGTGAGTTGACTGATGGTTAAAATGAGTGGAGCTCTGCCTCCAGTTCCGTTATAACCCTGCGGTCCGTCGACAGGCATAGCTCTGCCCTGTCGTTTAATGGACAGGGGTATAGCGTCTTGCTTTATTCCATGTGCCACCTACATGCTGTAATCTCGTTTCGGATTCTGTTGAAAATGCGTTAAAACTTGAAGCGAAATGCTATGCCATAAAGGGAAAGGCAGGCAAGCAGGATGAGGCTGCAGGGGACGTAAAACCCGCCCGTCGATGAGCGTCCTCCCTCTCCACCCCTTTCCCCCTTCCCTCTCTATAAATTGCGATCCTTCTCTCTTTTAGACTTTGAATTGTAATTAACATTTGGTTCTCCCATTAGTGTAATTAAAGTGCCATTCCATAACGTAGCTGTACCTTATCTTATCGTCTCTCCGGGCAAGAAACGCTTTCTCTGTCTTCGTGTCTCGCTCGGGCCCCTTTGCTGCAGCATGTTGCCCTCCTTCTCCACACTCGTCGCCGCATCACGACGGCCTGAGGGGGGAACGCCGGGTCATCAGGGATCCTGCTGCTTGCCCCCCTCCCCCTCTGTACCAGCATCCCCAGCAGCGAAACACTGAGACAAAGATACGGCACAAGAAAATGTCGATCCAGCGTACAGTGTCTTCGAAAGTTGGTTGAAATTTCGTCTTTTCTGTTCGTACAAAAATGGCATCTTCCTATCTCTAGAATCGCAGGATTAAGCTTGGAGGCTGAAAGAGATGCATTAGTTGTAATTCAGCGTGTAAGGCTGTCAAGTGTCAGCATCTTGTAACCTGCCCTGACTTCAAAGGCACTAACCAGTTCGTATTATGAATGGGAAGGTTAGCTGTGTCAGCCAGAATTCTACTTGCTGGCGGTAAAGAAATACGCTAACGACGTCTGCCGAAATATTTTGGTGTTAGAAATTCTGTCCATTCAAATTTTATTCCTAGCCTGCCTGACAAAGTGCTTTGTTACGCAAAGCGTGCGTGTAACTGAAACTGTTAATGTGACTGTTACTGTAGTTGTAGCTGTAAATCTCACCAGCAGGGGATTGTGGTGATTGTGGGTAAAAACCCATCAGATAATTCCTTATTTGTCGTGCACATCCTGACCACGACAGTCATTGTAACGCCAGGTGCCTCAGTACAGATATCCATTCTTCAGGAATGTGACGCACTGCCATTTGGCAGCCGGTTTCCGGCTTTTCCAAACAACGTAGTGGCTTCGTCTCATTTTTTCTCAGAGTCCAAGAAAAAATTTGGACGTTGCGACCCTCGACGGTAAGACCGCTGCTTTGTCTCGAAAATTCGGAGTTCCGATTGCCCAGTGACGCTGTGTCCCGTTCCAGACGATCTGAGAACTTAGCTGCACCGCTGAGATAACTTAAACCTTGCACAGTGCCTTATTTGTGTATTTATTTATTTATTCATTTATTTATTTATTCATTCATTCATTCATTTATTCAGTCATTTATTGCTTGGGATCTGCATGGCCATCTTCAGGGCCAATCAGTGTGAATTAATAAAGGAAATGATTAGGGTTGATACAGTTGTGTACATTAATCTGTCATGTGGGTGAATCTGTTGGATTAGCTTTAGCCCAGAGTTTGAAGTTCTTAAACCGAATTCAAGATTGTATCCAAAAATGATACTTTTAAAAACTAGTTAGTCTTTATGGTCAATGCAGGTGAGAGTGTGATATGGGGTACAGGCTGCAGTGCGTGACAGGTGCAGTGAGTTATATAAACAGCGACGGCTTGATTCACTAATGTGGACAGGCTGGACGCGATGTTTGCGGTTGGTAGACTAGTAAACTGCCTTCGTTTCGAAGGAACGTACTGCCTCCGTCTTCACGGTATCCTACAATATTTTCTACCCTTAACAAGGAGGAAGTAGATGCGTTGGAAACGTTGGTAATTACACGGCGTCGTTTCACCGGATTCCTTAGTTTTAACGCTTGCTCGTCGTCTGACTGAAGACGCTGGCCGGATACCAGACTTGTCAGGACTGTTGTAATTGTTACCAAAATGGAAAACTGGTCAATGCGGGATGACGTGTGTGTGTGTGTGCGTGCGTGCGTGCGTGCGAGCGATGGTCGTGTGGAAGTGCTGCCCTCTTCAACGCCTTCTCGATATCCGAACTAGCATTACTTTGTTATGAAAGTTCCCAGCTTTGTTCCATTGCAGTGCTTGTCATTTCTACAGTAATACTTGGTCCATCGCTGGGTTTAGCGGGGTGGTCACTGCGTGTTGGACGAACTTCTCTGGAGAAAACAACGGTTACGTGAAGGCGGTCACTGCCCCTGCCCCTCGCCACACTCAAAATACGTACATTTTTGGACATGAGCTGTCGATACAGTGCTTGGGGAGTTGACGCTACCTGCTACCGCGGCGGCCGAATGCGTCATCGCCCGCAGTTAACCATGCAGTGCCCGACACTTTCTGTCCGACAGTTTCTGTCCCATTTTACACTTCTTTTCAACAGCGCGTAGTCAAAACTGCGTTCGGCGAGAGCTTGGTGTGATCGAGTGTGACGGCACAGAGAAGTCCTCGTCTCTTTTCAAGGCCACTCAGTGAATTCTTGTCATGTAGATCGGACTGGCTAATAATTCGTAAAGACCTCGTCTGAGGGCTGCAGATGTTTGGGGGGGGGGGGGAGGGTGGGGGGGGGGGGGGGAAGGGGAGGGGAGGGTGGAATGCACTAGAAGGCCATTATTTGCTGACAGTAAGTGACGTTAAAAGTAGGCTGAATCACAACGTTGCAGCCGTACTGAGCTCGGTGCTGCACGGAGAGTGGTTCCTGTTCTGTGTGTTAAGAGTGGTGAGTTACAGAAGTAAACATTTCTGTGCCAGTAAATTTGCCGTATTACATTCTGTTGTTCTGTAGACCTTATAATGTTTTCTGTAGACCTTATAATGTTTGTACGTTTGTGCTTATTGCTACTGTTCAGTTGTATCGCTGATAATGTGCAGATGACCGAGAGCCGCATGTTGGTGACCCGTGAAGTAAATTCGTAATTGCCCCTTACTCTGAGATTCCTGACAAACACACCAGTCCACGACGTTCGCAGCATGCAGAGGGTCCTAATGGTACGAGCAGAGGAATCACATGGCTCACAGTGTAAGGCGTAAGGTCCGGCTGCTTCATTGCCAAGTCTGAGAAGGTTTCCCACACGTTTCTGTCTATCCCAAGCTGTATGTTTCATAGTAAGGAGGAACGTAGAGTTGCCCCTGTGCACGTCATGAAGTAATACTGGTGCGGGGGGGGGGGGCTTATTCTTAACCGTGGAACTAAATGGAAATGAGTGATAGGCCTGGCACCTCAGCCACTTTGCTCCGGGCAAAGGGCTCCCAGTACATCTAGAGAAGCAGGTTGGGTCGGCGCCAGGCCGTTATGAACGATGACGAGCGTTGAGATATTTCGTGATCCTGCCGGCATTCGAACCCTGGACCGTCCAGCTTGTAGCCCGTTAACTGTGTCGTACGAGGTACTTCGGCTTCTTCGTAAGATCTTCCGTGTGTGTTTAATGTGCGGACTTACTTAAAGTTTTAAACACCAATCGTTACTGTATGTGCCATGATGTTTAGCGTTTCAAAATTCTGCGTTCTGCCCACAGACTGTATTTATGTGTTTAATATGGATATGAGAACAAACAGCGATCATTTCCCTATACAGCATTAACTGACTGGTTTGTATAACTGAGATGGTGAGTGTTTACTGCGCGGTACGGACTGGGTCTTTATATTTAATACAGGTTAACAGTTTTCTTGACTGCGGCTGTTTGTACGACGCCATCGTTAGACCTTCACAATCAGCAACGCTTCTCACGATATTGTGATTGATGTTGCACGATTACAGCTTGTAAAGTTAGGATGACGCGTCGTCTGTCATGCCATTGTGCAGATGCATTTCAAACGTACTTAGCGCGAAGTTTTGTCACAATTTGCACTGATTTAGAACGTTCCTTGGGGCATGAAAGGGAACCACGAGAAAAGAATGCGAAATCCACAAAACGGAGAGAAAAATACACAAAAACTTTTCATGTTGGGAAGGGCATACGGTAATGTTGGATGTAGGGAGAGCATGGCGAATGTGTGTGTGTGGGGGGGGGGTTTAGACCGTGATTGATTTTGCATGCGACACGGATCGGACAGCTTTGAGAAATTGGGTCTGTCTGCCTCACTCCGACTCCTTCTGTCTGCTTCCTTTCGTTGTGCTTTTCCTTTTTTCCTTTCTGTGCAGAACATAACCCTCCCTGAAAGTTAGCCCTCCCCACAAACTAACCACTCATATTTCCCTTTAGTCTTTCCCTTAAAAAAATTGCTATCCGTCCGGTAGCATCATCCATTTTGCAGGGGCCCTCCTACGAAAATTGTTAATCAGACCCGCATGTCTTGTGTCATGGTAACCCAGATTCGTAACAGCAGGGACCACAGGCCTTTTCCAGAAGCTGATAGTTTCTCAGCCATTCAACACATGCCCCTCATCTTATGCAATTCGAACTTCCACTTTTTTTGATGTGCGCCATCCCCGTTGTGTGTTTAAACTGCAAGGTGCGGTACATTCAGTCATTTAGCCATATGTACATTCATTGTTGTGTTTTTGACTGAATTTACCGCACCTTATCGAACTGTCACTTCCGTGTTCAGAAACCTCGTCACTTGTCCCTGCCTTGAGCCAGATTAATCCAGCCTACACCCTCCCATTTTGTTTCTTAAAGACCCCTTTCTACATTTTCCTCCCATCTGCGACCTTGTCGTCCAAGTGTTTTGTTTCCTTTACGTTTCCCCACCAAAAGCATGCATGTATCACTCCCCCAGCCGACCCTCCTGCACCACCGACCCACTCTAATTGAATCCAATGAAGTCATGATACATATTGTGTATTTATTATATAAATTATTGTCCACAGTTACTTGAATAGGCTGACTAAAAGTTTTGTTCAAAGCCCCTGATATGTGGCATGCTAACTCTCAAAAACAGTTAATGAAATATCATTCTAGAAATAAAAATGAAACTTTCAGACAAAATTGTGCGTTAAAGAATATTGGCCGAACAGTAATTGAAGACACACATTAACTTTAAAAGTTGGTCATTAAATATGAACAGGGTTCGTCATTTAGGCGTTACTGTCCATGAAGAACATTTTGACGAAATGTGATTCTTGCAATCCAAATGAAACTTTTGGGCAAAATGGTGGTTTAAGGATGTAGGCCTGTCAATCGTTAAAGGCCTGAATTAACTTTTATAAATTGCTGATTAAATATTAATCGGAAAAGGGGGAGCTGTGGTATAAATACATTCTGAGCAAGTGGAAACGTTGGGACTTCTGTAAGTTATTTTTTTACAAAGTTGGTATTCTGCTTTTTTAGTTGTATGATAATAGACTGAGCCTAAGTTAGAAATAATGATGAAATTAGTACTGGAACTTGCTGGGTATTTTGTGTTACAAGGACTAGATTTGGACGGTCTCAAAGCTGACTCTGCTGTTCAAGCCAGCTATGTCAGCATATTTCAGTTATGTCATACTTTAGCTGTTTTTCAATAAAACAGCGGTTGTACGAAAAGCAGGGCCTGTCTTCCCTAGATATACGAATCGTTAACCAGTTTGATTTACTCTCACAATAATTCTGTGGTTCTCGAACGCCATTAGGCTACCGTTCCTCGCCATTAGTTACAAACACATGGAGCTGTACCTGAACGCCTGACGCTGTTGGTGACTAATGAACGATACAGGTACAGTACCTGTATGCTCTAACACTTAGCAAGTTGGTCACCAGAATGCACCAGCGACAAAGAAATCGAGCAGGTACTTTGTTTCGAATTGGTATTGTCTAGTAATAATTTAATATTAATAGCCGTATGTTGTTGTACGTTAACGTGCAGTTGATATTCCTGGTTAATTGTGCCGATTGAATAGGAACGATACAAAACACTCCCGTTAGTCGGTAACTGCATTGCAACGCCGTTTCCACACACCAGAACGGTCCTTCATGCGTGCTGGAGGTTGAGTGGCGGAGATCTGCTGCTTGGTCCAGCCACACAGCTCCGCGATGCAACTCTGTAGGACTGTCAAGAGCTCGGTGCATGTGCCCTGCTGTGCAGCTCTCTATATATCGCACTTGCCCACCTTTCAAGTACATTCAGTATGTTTTGTACCTTAACCCTCGGAAGACTAAAGTTAACCTGCATTGCATGTAAATGTTCAGCCCGTACCGCGCAGTAAACGCACTCCGTCTCGGTTATAACAACCAGTCAGTTAATGTTGTATAGGGAAATAATCGCTGTTTGTTCTGAGATCCACACAAAACACATAAATACACTGTGTGGGCAGAGCGTAGAATTTTTGAATGTGGTTGTACATAAAGTGACCATTGGACATTAAAGGGTTAAATTAGAACCAGATGTACCGCCCGCCCTGTCACTCTCCTTCACTGTGTAGTGGAGTCGAATTGTACAGGTACACAGGGTCACTGAAATGGAAAGAACAGGTACGTGTAAGATGATGGAGCAGTCGATTGCCGGTTATCTGGTGCTCATTCTGTAAGTTCTGGAAGGAGGTGGGGGGAGTTCCGTTAATATGGGCTTGCGGCCTGTATGAGGGGCGACAGTGTTCAAACAAAGGTCCCGCATGCTTCTCTTCATTTGTCTCAAGACTCTTCAAACAAAATGAAAACTTGAGTGTTCCGTGTACAAATGTAAAGCAGATGTCTGATGTTTCTCATACCTGGACAGACATGTTGCTTACAGAACTGCTGCTGTCATAAAATCGTGGTAGCAGGTAATGTCCGGCCATCTGCGTCTTTATATTGTATCTGAGAATTTAGTGAACGAATTGTTACTAACTCCATGGGTATAAGGTCCATTATTGGGATTAAAATGTCCACCGAAGAAATCCCCACCCATTTTTAGAACCAGAAATTTCAGAACCATATTCAGACAAGGCGTCCGCCAGTAGGCCTGTCTATACGATGTCAGATGGATCTAGTGTTGCCGTAAGAGCAATTTTAATATTATCGTCCTGTATACACATCGGCTGTCCCGTAACATGCAAAGCAGGCACCGATGGGACGTGGCAATATACCTCTGCCCATAATCTGCCCCGGCGCTATTGGAGGTGCTGTTCCCAAAACGGTTTTAGTGTCGGATTTCTATTATATAATTCATTCTACATTGTTCATTCACCAAGGCGTCCTTTGATTTTATTACCCTGTTCTTGAGGGGAACAAGTGAACGATATTTGGCCTTCAGTTTGCTTCTACCTCTTCCTTAGCTCAAAACTTCCTTCTGGGCCCCCTACGAATTTTGGTGTAATTTGGTAATGGTGTGCGCCCTGTCAGTGGGCAGAACAAGCACAGTGCACAGTATGCAGTGAAACCTGCTCTAACCCGAATCTCTGCACCTGTTTTCTGAAACTGTTCATGATTTTGTGTTCTTAACGAAGGGGGAAAAAAGCTTTGCGTGTAGAGTCTGTCCGTCTGTCCGTCTGTCCGTGACCTGCTACATTCGACCAAACCCTTCGCAGAGCAGTACAATAGTCATTTTACAGATTTGTCCGTCCAGCGTCAGTTAGGCAATATTCGACTCGCTGAGGGGTGGGTACGGACCTCAGGTGGTACTGTCCATATTTGTGTACCGATTTGCCTAAAATTCGGTGTAAAAAATATCCACACAGTACGATTGGGGCATTTTGAGCTTCGTGAAAATCGGTGCAGTGAAAGCAGTAGTTCACTTACGTCAATTTCTGCCCACATACATAATTCCGTTTTGAGTGAAATCCGATGTGCAGGATTTGCGCCTATTGCATTATGATTCTGTGACAATCTGCGTAGTCAAGGCCGTACTTTTGTTGTGGCTGTAAATGAAGTTACGAGTTCAGATACTTGTGTACTTTGAAGTCGTGTGGCCCTGTGGGAACGCCTTGGTACCCTCACGGAATGTGTCGTTGGCAGTGAAGAGCCAGCTCGCTACCTGCACTTCACTGCACCGCACCTGTCCACACCACAAACAGCAACCTGAACAACCTGTACCGTGTGTATTCCTTATCGCGCGCCAGAACTCCACACTGACCAACGTATCATCCACTGTACTCACACTTCTTACTGAATGTTTAATGTGGGTATTTCGATTGACGTGGCAGTGCTGGAGCGTCCAGCAAGGGCACGTAATTTAGTGGGCGTTCCCTTCGTTTAAAGACTACTGTCCAGCTGTTTTGTTATTAAAATTGTTAACGAAAGAAGCGTTACTTACGTAATACACATCGACATGTCTAACGTAGGTACATCACGTTGTAACGGCACATTGTCGCTTCAGTACTGTTACTGCTGATCGTGAAGACAAACCAGTGCTGCCAGTATCTACATGGGCCTTCTGCTGGTTCGGTGCACGAGCCAGTCATTGTTGGAAATTACACACATTGCTATCTGTTGTAGGGGATGGGTGGGGTCCTGAACTGCAAGGACTTGGAAGGAAACCAATGTATCCTCAGTATAACAAAGACTGGACGCGAGCCTAGACCATTACAGTGACATCGGACTTCTCCGTGACAGGACTCAGTGCGCATTAAGTTCGCCTTGAAGATGGCGGCTGCGTAGTCTGTCTTTACACGATGCGGCATCCCACATACAAGATACAAAATTGCACTCACCCTGTCAGCCAGCACGTCGTCACAAACCGTGTACATTCCGGGGTTATTTAAGTGTTAGCAACTTAATTGCATAGTGTCGGTTAGACAGTTTCACAGCTTAGTGTGCCCAAAGGGCCGTGAGTTGTGTTTGGTATCTGATTGGGAAGAGTCAGTGTACGAACGCTGTGGACTTTTAAACTAGTGACGTAAGTGTGAATGGCGGTATCACGCGATCAGAAACCTTGACGTAATTACGTCACACAAGACGCTCACACTGAAGGAAAGCCTTTCAGGCAGTTAGTGTTCTACATAAACTACAGTTGCATGAAACTTACGCTTTGATTACGATACGAAAAGAAAATGTATGCGTTGTTTCATGCAACTATAGTTTCTTGCGTGAACTCCGTGCACACATTTCGCCTTTTCCATGTTGAGAATCAAAACGCTGGTTTCATGCAGCTATAGTGTTAGGTTGCATGAAAGTAATTGTTGGAAACGAGTTGTTTCTGTATACGTGCCAACATGGGCTTAAATACCGGGCGGCAGTGCAGAAAATGGGTGAACTAATGGAACTTGGTGTTTTATTTGGGTAACAGTGACGTAGTTAGAAATACGGATAAATTCTTGTAGCTGCACAAAACGGACAGCCAGTACTGTAAGTGTCCTCTGCCATCACTTAGTGACCTGGAGCGGTGTTCGTGTTTCGAGCAGAAGCGTCTGATTGTGATTTCAAAAGACGAAAAGGCTTCTTATGGAGTTAAGACGGTAAATATGATATAGATATTAGTTATTTAATGTTATATACGGTTGGTGATTAATAAATGAATGAGTGTAGAGCAATGGAGAAATGGTACCGGCAGGATAAACTTGAAGTGAGCGTAGAGAAGCCTCTCCCAGTGTCATTTTATCGACCACAAATTCCACATGGACCAGACTGGAACCAAACTCTTGCTTCCGCGGTGAGAGACCGGCGACCGACTCCCTGAGCCAGGGGACGCGCCCCTAAGACGTTACAGACTAATGTGTTTGTGGTCCTGCAGCTTCGAGACACTATTTAGACCGGTCATCTCCCTCACTGCGCTAATCTTCTGTGTTCTGGAACACCGCAGTTTGTCACATATACTATATACATCCGGCACGCAGCCGGACGTAAGCCACCCAATCAGTTATTTGCTAGTATCCTTGAATGAAGACCTGTAAAGTACGTTTTGCACCCCAAACTGTGCAACAATTAGTGCCTCAACAGGGACGACACTTTTTACGACCTGCTGCAGTGTGAAGAAACTCTGCGTTCTGTGTTCGTGTGACTGCTCAGAATACACGGCGACTGTATTTAGAAGAACGTTAAGCAGTGGGTGTTTATAATGGAGAATGGTTGTGTTCTCTGTGACGTACGAATTGAGGTTGAAGCTGTACTTGTATAACGTATTGAAATGGTTCCATATACTGCGCATGCGCTCCGAACACGGCAGGGACAAATAAGACGAATCTTACGTTTATGGGGCCGTGCATCATCTTGATAGTTGAGTAAAGAGAGAAAACCAACTTGATGCCACTTATTTTATTATTTTATTCAATGTTCATTCAGTGCTCAACATGTTTCGGCCGTTAATACGACCATCTTCAGGAGCCTGCGACTAATTGGTTGTTACTTCA